>Ga0194137_10002533_pt1 | contig 10750 bp, 13 predicted proteins | sample TARM_MetaG_T3_14_FD_134025 | JGI IMG/M metagenome (GOLD analysis project Ga0194137, IMG submission 134025) | Freshwater microbial communities from Pennsylvania, USA, analyzing microbe dynamics in response to fracking - TARM_MetaG_T3_14 (version 2) | ecosystem: Environmental > Aquatic >...
CTATCAAAGCGAGTCGTTCCGGGCGTTCATTGACACCTCGGTGGTGCCTTTCACGTTGGCGTTGGATTCTCGTCTGTCCTTCAAAGGTACGACGGTTGAATACGTCAAGGTGTTCTTGGGATCGGACATCGGCGACAGTGCGAATGTCATCTCGGCCATGTATGACCAAAACGGTCAGATGTTGGGTGAAAACATTCCGCTTGAGCTGGCGCAGGTACCGAACAACCCGGATGGGCAACCGGCCGCCTACAACAAGGCGGTAAAGGTACCGATGGCTGCTTACACCATGCGTCAACTCCCAGACAACGAAGTGTTGACGGTCGTGGCGTATGACCAAGTCGGTAACGTACGTTCGATGGCGCGGGTCTTGGTGTGCAATAGCGCCTTTGCTCGCACCACCGATGCGTACCGCAAGTACATCACCGCGATTCATCTGGAATCTCCCTTCCTTTCGGAAGTGGACCAGTCGTTGCTTCAGTTCCCGATTAACCTTCCGGTGTCGGCACTCAATGCAATTGGCGTGGTGACGTACAGTGACAACAGTCAAACTCGCATGGCTGTGGACGGTAGTAAGTTTAACCTGTATGGGTTGAATAACTACATGGCCACCCAACAAGGTCAGCGATTGGACCTGGTGTTGACGTACCGTCTGGGTGATGATGAGTATTGCTACGGGGCGACTGCCAACCAGGGCAAGCACATCTCGGCGGCCTACAAGGCCACTACGTTGCGGATGGACGGGGCGTACAGCGTGAAGCTGTTCTGTGCACCGGTGTGGGTGGATAACATCTACGGCTACCGACTGCGCTGGTTCCTGATGAACTTGGACCGAGAAGAATGGTTCGAAGTGAGTCACTTGGTGTCCTTCGCGGTAGGGTCTGCCGAGTTCCGTCCAACGGACTATGGGGTGCTGCAAAACCTCACAGTCGGGATCAACATGCAGGAAGTGGATGGTCAGTTCAAAAACTACCGTCACAGCCAAACCATCGGCATCGTACTGCGTCAACCGGACAGCTTGGTCAGCGAAGACCGTTGGGCTATCCGCTACACGCCGGGTCAAAACCCGATGTACGGTTCGGGTGTTAAAGCCACCTCCCGTATGGAGAACGTCAACAACTGGAAGCTGGACCTCAGTAACGGTTTGAGCAACTACGCGGTGTGGTTGGACCAAGTGTTCTATCGCGCCGAACCATTGTTCAATCCTGCTGTGGAACAACGGGCGCCGGAACCGACTCACTTCGCGCTCTACATCAACGGTGAGAACTTCGAGTACCCACTTGAGATGTGGAACCACGAACTGGTGTCCCCACATGCGATCAAGTCAGGAGAGCCGGTTATCATCCGTTTCTTCCGACGCACCGCAGTGACCGACGTACAGTTGGGTATGGGTGTCATGTACACCAAACAGATCAGCTAACCCTGATTGGACTAAACGGGAGGGAAACCTCCCGTTTATGCCGTCTGGTCAAATAAAAAAATTTCAGATCTATATTACCCATGTGATTAGGATACATAAACTCTTTACTCAGCCGAACCAGTTCTTAGGAGAACATTGTGAATAATGTCAATGTCGTTCGTTATGCTCAGTTGTTAAGGTTGGAAGTTTCCAGTACGAAGAAACTCCTAAGTACGATGGTTGCGCGGGCTGGTCAAGTCCTACAACACCGTGCATGCATTCTTAGCAAAACCCGAGAAGGTTACTTCATCTTCGGAATTCCTTTCGATCAATACAGCATCATCTGGGAAGCCGATCGAGAAGAACTGATTGACGAGCCTCACCTTAAGACGTTGGTTAAACGCCTTCATCAGGAACTCAACGACATCGACCGTGTCGTTAATGACCTACACGAAGATCAGCTGTGTAAACTCAAATCCATGTCGGCCCAAGACATGGTACGGGCAGGTCTTTGGACTCGCCAACCCCTAACCCAAGAAATCCAAGAAGAGGTCGTAGAGGACCTCTGATTCAATCCCCTGTATCCCTAAGGAGGGAACACCATGGCTACTCAAGAAAAGAACCAGAACCTTGCACTGATGTCGATGGAAGAAGCCCTGATGGAGTTTGATGAAGAACTCAATCGTCTGGAGCGTGAACGTAAAGAATTGGACCAACATGTGGTATCGGGTCGTTCGGCTCTCGGTTATAGCTTCTACCGTTAAGCATGAGGGATGTATGTGAAAATAATCAACGTAACGTTTCGTGAAGTAAACACTTCTCTACAACGCAAGAAAGTAGAGAATGTGGGTAAGCATCACCACGTGGTGTCCCTACTCACCGATCTGGAAAAGGCCACCACTGACAAAGAGCGTAAGAACATTGCTCGTCACTTGGTGTACTTTGTCTGTGGGTACAATATAGAGGCAGTGTTATTAGAGTCGGCAACGGAGTATTCTGAGATTCTTTTCAGAGAGTTCCGCGATCACAACATCGCCACCTACGTGGTGGAGCAACTCTAAGAGAGGCCTTCGGGCCTCTTTTTTTTTTGCCTTTTGTAAGGGTTCCCCAATCCTATAGACTATACAGCTTCCCTGTCAATAGGTAACGACTATGATTTTGTTTGGAAACGATTGGCATCGTTACCCGATGGCCAGAGTGGATTACTCCACAAAGAACGAATCTTTCCTACGCTACAGTTCCCTGCTAAAAGAGATGGGGATTAAAAACTGCCTGTGGCCCTTGGCGATTATGCAGCCGGAATTGATTGGGGTTGACCCGCATTCTGAAGTGTTGTCTGATGCCTACAAGATGAAGATTGGTTTGGAGTGCCGGTACAACATTTGGTACTACTTACGTGAAGTAGTGCGCATTCCTCCCGTGGCAGGTCCCAACCCGGTTCCCTACAAAGCCAACCGGGGGAACATGGCGACCACATGGACCTTTATCAACAACATGGACATCGCCTTGATCCAACCTCGTCAGACTGGTAAGTCAGTGTCTACTGACTGTTTGATGATCTGGTTGTTGTTCTTGGGTACGAGTAACTCTCGTATCAACATGATCACAAAGGACGATGCTCTGCGTAAGGCTAACGTTGAACGTCTGAAGAAAATCCGGGATCTGTTGCCCCCGTATTTGGTGGCTAAGGGTCGTACAGACTCTGATAACCAATTCGAAGTCACCTGTAAGAAGTGGGAGAACACCTACTCCACAGGCGTTGCTCAAAACTCCGAATCCAGTGCTAACAACCTGGGTCGTGGACAGACTTCTCCCATCAGCCACATCGACGAAGGTCCGTTCATTAACTTCATTGGCATCACCTTGCCTGCTGCACTGGCTGCCGGTAACGCAGCCCGTGAAGAAGCCCGTAAACACAACCGACCACACGGAAACATCTTCACCACAACCGCCGGTAAGAAGGATGACCGTGACGGTAAGTACATGTACGACATGATCCACGGTGGTGCTAAGTGGACTGAGCTGTACTTTGACTGTGTAGACAAGGCGGCCTTCCATGAGATGGTGGCGAAGAACAACCCCGGTCGTAAGATCCTGATCAATGCAACCTTCTCGCACCGTCAGTTGGGTTACACCGATGAGTGGTTGTACAAGACCATGGCAGAAGCCAACTCCTATGGCGATGGTGCAAACCGCGACTTCTTCAACGTCTGGACGTCGGGTACACAAAGCTCGCCGTTGACCCCGCAGCTCAACGAGATGATCAAAAACTCGGTACGGGATGTGATGTACAACTTCGTGTCCAAAGAGTTGTACGTGGTGCGTTGGTATGTCGATGAAGTCAGCCTTCAGCGCTTGATACAGACCGATCAGTTCATCTTGGGGTTGGATACCTCTGAAGCGGTGGGTCGAGATGGGATTGCAGGGACGATCATTAACACCAAGGACTTGTCGGTGGTGGGTGCGTTCAATGTCAATGAGACTAACCTGATTCGGTTCTCTAACTTCTTGGCAGAGTTCTTGGTGCGGTTTAAGAACATCACCTTGATTCCTGAGAAGAAGTCGACTGGTCAGATGATCGTTGATGCCTTGATCCTGAAGTTGCCAGCCATGGGCGAAGATCCGTTCCGTCGTATCTTCAACCGTATTGTGGAGAACTCCAATGAGAAAGCAGACCTTTACAAGACCATCTGTAAACCCATGGGTACTCGGACGGAACAATTCTACGACGAGACTAAAGGCTACTTTGGCTTTAACACGAATGCCGAAACCCGTGCGCTACTCTACGGACCGGTTCTTCAGAATGCGGCGAAAGACAGCGGGCACTTGGTACACGACAAGCAATTGTCTGAAGAGATTCGTGGGTTGGTGGTGAAGAAGGGTCGAATCGATCACGCGGCCTCCGGTCATGATGACACTGTCATTGCGTGGTTGTTGGCACAGTGGTTGGTGACCATGGGTCGTAATTTGGACCACTATGGAATCGATACCAGTAAGCTGTTGTCCGCAGTGACCAGCAACAACAAACAACTGACGCCTGAAGAGCTGTATCAGCGGGCACAGTTTAACAAGATGAAGAAGGAGATGGAAGAAGTCTACGAACTGTTGGTTAATGCCAAAGAGACCTTTGTGGTAGCGCGGTTGGAAGCCAAGCTTGAACACCTCACTCGTAAACTGGCCGCCATGGACAGTGTGGATGAGGACACCGTTACCAGCTTGTCCAGCCTGATCCAGAAGGCCTCGGAAGAACGTAGTCTGCGCAACATCAAAGCTGCGCGTGCACACAACGCGGCACATGTTCAGAAGAGCCTTAACCCATGGGGTAAGATCATGGGGCGTGGTGGCCTTACCGGGCGCCGGGCGGCATAAAGAGCTAGCCGGGAGGGCAACCTCCCGGTTATGCCGTCAAAACTTAGAAATTTTATGAAGGTACCTATTTCTAATCCCCCCCCCCTAACACGACAGAGGTTGCTATGAAGATTCGAGTTAACAAGGACTGGTTAGACGTTAACGACCTCAAACTCAAACGCTTGGGTGGTTGGGTGAGAGGAGATATTGTCTACCACAAGATTAATGGAGTCTGGTCGATAGCTCGACGACATGAAATTATTGAAACATTCCAAATACGCGTAGGGACCTTTAACGCCCCACAGGTGTGGTACGGCTTCTTCAAACAAGGCAGTCCTGACCCAGGCACTGTTTCTCCTGCGTATTACCGTGGTCTCGAGATCCGTGACTTCAACTCACCCGATGACAATCAAACAGGCTTCCAGTTTGGTCTGTATGCTAAAGGTGACTCGTCTAAAGTCATCGCTGTTGAAATCGAGGGTTTGGGACGACTACCGTTCAAAAGTACGAACCAGGGAAGTTCTGACACGATCACACGTCGATACTTTTCAGATGGCGTTAAGAACGTTCATCAGTACTTGAAGAGCCAGTACGGTAAAACACTCACCATCAAACTCATCCACGACCCTGTTTAACAACTTCTAGGATACCAACATGAGACTACGTACCGGTGGGGCGTGGAGAAAGACACTGCCCCATTTCAAGCAAGCCAACATTTGGCGTAAAGGCGAACACGTGTTCAGCAAGGTGTCAGGACAGTGGAAGGATGTCAGCGAACCCCACAAACCGGCCAGCATCATCGATCTATTGATCATCCCCACTCACGTATTCCCTCCTTACGGGGAGCGCTATGGGTACGCAGGTTCTTACTCACCGACCGGACAAATCAGTACCAATCGCCTGAACCTTTATAACAACAATATCAGTTTCTCGAGCTGTGAGTGGGGTCTTGATCCACAGATCGCGGGTCCGCTACGATGGTTTACCTTCCATCTCCCTGGGGACCAGAGAGGAGTACCATGGCCACAAATTGGGATGTTTAATGACATTCCACTTCACTTCCATTCAAATGTCTATCAACCTACTTATGGGGCAACACGGGTTTGGTATTACACCTACAGTGACCTACCTCAAAACCAAAACCAGCACCGCATTCTGATTTAAAGGGGTTCGTCATGAAAGTTAAAGTGGGAGGGAAGTGGTCGGAAGGTTCCCTTAAGGCCCGATTGGCAAACCTTGGTTGGATCACTCCTCAGAGCACCTTGTTAAAACAAAGCGGGGAGTGGCGAGTCATTGACGGAATCGAGTTACTGAGTCTCACTCAAATCTCTGACGTTATCGCAGATCCTTCTGGGTGGGTATACGACAGTGTGCGCGGATGGTACCGCGATGTCTATCCGACCGTTCAAGATATCTATCCACCTATGGCCAGCAAGTTTTCTGACGATACTCTATCAAAGATCCGTAAGATTAGGGTGACATTCACTGGATATTACGACAACCCTGTGGATGGTTTACATCTTAACTACATCAGGATTCAATTGAGTGACGGGAAGATTCAACTCCTCGGAACCAACGATGCTTGGACCGATGTTAATACTGGTCAGAACATTTATAAAGGTGATGCGGGATCTGAAACTCGGGTTTTGCGCAACGTTCTCGGTGAACGCTACACCTACACGGTTCCTGAAGGTGTATATGTCACAGGGTTAGACGTACTGTCCTATCCGGCGTATACACAGAATCGTTACTACCCCTCATCTCTGCGTGGTATGCGGGACTTTGAGTTCACACTCAGACACTGACTTAAGCAGGAGGGTGACCTCCTGCTTATGCCGACTCATTAAAAAATATTAAAAACCTAAACTATATAAAGGAATCTTCACCTGACCTTAACCTTAAGGACTTTACCATGAGTATACGATCAGATCGCTGGATTGCTACCAAATCTACCCCACCGAGCCACATCCTCCACACCGTACACGGTCGAGAAACTAAGTTTGCTTGGGAGGGCATCACCCATACCAAGGAACAACTGCGCACCATGCAGGAGCGCTACATGGCTACTCGCATTAGCCCTGAAGACCTTCAGAAAGAAGGCTGGGTACCGATGATCGAGCCTTTCGAACGCTATCAAGTCCGTGAACGCAACGGGGAAAAGGTGATCTCCTACGGTACATCAAGCTACGGTTATGACGTACGCTGTGCTAATGAGTTCAAGATCTTCACCAACATTAATTCGGCTATCATCGATCCTAAGAACTTTGATGCCAAAAGTTTTGTTGATGTCAAGAGCGACGTCTGCATTATTCCTCCAAACTCCTTTGCATTGGCCCGCACCGTTGAGTACTTCCGCATTCCGCGTAACGTTCTAACTGTTTGTTTGGGTAAAAGCACCTTTGCCCGTTGTGGTATAATTGTAAATGTAACCCCTTTGGAGCCGGAGTGGGAAGGGCACGTCACCCTCGAGTTCTCCAATACCACTAACCTACCGGCTAAGATCTACGCTAACGAAGGCGTGGCCCAGATGCTGTTCTTCCAATCTGACGAGGACTGCGAAACTTCTTACGCAGATCGTGGGGGTAAATACATGGGCCAAACCGGCGTCGTCGTACCACGCATGTAAGGAAGCGCTGTGATGGACGATAGGGGTGTAGTGTGACTCGCAAGTTTGTAAGACAATACGTTGTGCGGTACTTGGTGACCATCGGCTTGTGTTTCACGATAACCTCGGTGTTGGGGGGATACTTACTCCAACACTGGTTAGCTGAAGAACACAGCCTGATCATCACACCCACCAAGCTGGATGCGGTGAGTAAATAAACTTGGCAATCGGGACTTCGGTCCCGATTACTTATGCCCTCTTTTAAGGAAAATAAATTATGTCTGTTGTCTTTATTGTCTTTGCTCGTGACGAGAAGATCTTACCCACCAACCCTTTGAACTATTTGGGGTGTATCGAAACGTTTAGTGGTAAGCATTTTGAAATGGGTTTTAAATACCGCGAGATAGAACTCTCTCGGGGAGAGGGGTGTTTGTTCATCGTCAATGATGTTGAGCACACCTGTAACGACCTTCATGTGATCATGTACGATGCTGATAACAACGACATGTTGCAGTATGCGGATTGGATGCAGGGGTGTTTGACCGAGGTGTTTACGCACCTTCGCGTGGGCGATGTCGATTCAATTGAACACTACGTCATGAATCGCACCGACACAACAGACCACGTAGCCATTGTTTACCGTATCCCCTTCGATAAGAAGGACTACTTGGGCAAGGTAGCAATGAATGCTCGTAAAGAACTCAAGCTTGTTAAGGATTGACCATGTCCACACCCGAGTTCAAAGGTTGGTTCGCAGGGGTTGGGAGCCGAGATACTCCTGAAGACGTCTGTAAGCTCATGCAGAAGCTTGCTGTGGTCTTTTATGCCCTAGGGTACGGATTATCTTCAGGCGATGCCAGAGGGGCTGATAGAGCCTTCTGGGAGGGTGCTCTGTTGAGTCCCTTTTACCGTAAGATCGGTGCACGTATTTACTTGTGTGATGAGTGGGTGCGGGGTAGGAAGGCTGATCCGAAGAACTTTTTCTACAATGCCCAACGGTTTCCAACCTTTGAGAAGGCTAAACAAATGGCACTCGAAGCGCGCGGAAGCTTTCATGGGTTGGATGACTGGGGTATCAATCTTCACAGTCGCAACGTCATGCAGATACATGGGGCGAGTCTTCAAGACAAGGTTGAGTACTTGGTGTACTGGGCCATTCCTGTGGGCAAAACAGAGCGCTGTAAGGGAGGTACCAACACCGCCCTACAGATTGCCAAAAAGGCCGAGGTTAAACACCGGATCAATCTGTACACCCCTGAAGGTCAAGTCTGGGCTAGTCAGTTCCTTAACACTCCAATCGCACAAGAAGCTTTGCGTGACGCAGAGCTTTCAGCCTAACCTTAAACGCAATGAGGATATCCTCCATGAACAATGATTACAGTCGGGCTTGTAAAGACATCGCTCAATCGATCCTCTCAACTTCAGGGATGGCCAGCATGATCCCTGGTATCGAACAAGCCCTGCGACTTGCGGCCACCCAGATTGAGATACTGGGTCAGGAAGAACAACGGCGCTTGTTTTGGGAAATGGTGGCAGGACGCGGTCCGAAAAGTCAAGTCCACGCCATGATCTACAAAAACCCAGCAGAATATCACGGACAGGTTCACTTCAAGAAGAACGAGCGTAGCAACACCGAGCTACCAGAGCCGGTTCGGTTGATGGGGTGGTACTACTACCTTTTACTCAACAAGCAATACATTGCAGGGGAGTTGGCTGACTATGCGCGTCCTTACCATCTCTTCTCTTACGGTTCCGGAAGTACTCGGTTCTGCAGACCGTTGAAGGTGGTTAACCCCAGCGGTCACTCCCTTAGCGAGTTTGAGACCATCTACCCCGATCTTACCATAGAGCGAGTTTACTACACCAACGAACTTGAGCAGGTTGAACGCACCGACTTGAATGTGTTGTTGAACGTTACGCCGGTCGCTTATGTTGACTATGCTCAAATAGGGGAGGAGTATCTTCACTTCTGTGACCGAATGGTGGGTGGTGCTTTCGAAGCACTGAAGAACGACAACCCAGGTACGCCCGATTGGGCAGAGCTGACTGTGGTAGGTCAGTACCGGGCTTGCGATGAAGTGGTGGTGACGATTGAGAACTTCACCGTAAACCCCACCAGTAAACAACCTTTACCGTTCAAACTGTCGTTCTACCGCGATGACGAAGAACGGTTGTGCTACACCACCAACGACGTAGCCTACGCCTTTCTAAGGGTAAAACAAGGTTACTGGCAAAACCTCCCCTTCCTGATCCGTCGCCTGATTGGTCAACTTGACATCGTCGGTCAGGGTACCTACTGTACGGACTACGAAGTTCGTGATAATGATGTCTTTGTACTCAACCCACAATACACCCCAAACTCTATGGAATAACGCCATGAAAGTTAAAGAAGCAAAAGCCCCCCAATTGGTTCCTGTGATGGAACTGCGTTACGGTCATCAAATGGTGTCCAACGGTTACATCGTAGAGAAGGTCGATACTGCGCTCAAACCTATGCAAAGTATGGAGACCGACGCGATGTCGAGAACCATCGGTGCGTGGGATGACCGTATGTATCACCGCATCACTCTCGCCGACAGTCGTTCCTCGCGACGCTTTTACCTCTTCCCGCAACTCTGCATTGGGTTGTTGGTCGACCCCCAAGGTCGTATTATCCAAGAAACCCAAGTCAATGACCGTTATGAGGTCGTCGAGTTCTTCAAATGAACGATGGTCGTTTTAACAAGGGGGCTTAGGCTCCCTTGTTTTTTTTTGCCGTGTTGGTCCAGAAATCGTATGAATGGGTAGACTTAACCCGCTTTAAAACGGTGGAGCCGACATGAAAGTTAAAGCTAACGGTAATGTTGGGGGTGAGAAAAACGTTGGATTGGTATCCGATTTCGTGATCTACTCAAAGCTCCTGAGTCAGGCTGAAGTGACCGAACTTTACACTAACTGGTAATTTCTTTTAAGGGGCTTGTAATGCGTATTAAACAAGGGGGTACTTGGCGGTGGTCACACCTTCGAGTGAAATGGGGTGGGTTGTGGAAAACGCCTCAGCGGATACTGACGAAGGTCAACGGGGTCTGGCAAGGCATCCAACACCTACTCTCGGTAATGAATGGACTTACCCGTTGGTGGTTGTCGGAAAGCAAAACCGTTGATCCGATCACCGGAACTTCACTGACCGTTTCATCGGGGGCGGACTTTGCGGCTGTGTTGGGTCGGATGTCTCTGCGCATTTATGGGGGTCGGTATGCATTGGTTCCTAACGTAAGCCTAAGTGGGAACTGGTCCATTAACCTGTGGTATTATCCATTGGGGTATGCGACCTATAGTCATTTGCTACCACCTGTAAGTGATCAGGTCAACTTCGCACTCAACTTGACCGTTGGGGCTGGTCGACCTTCTCTCCAATACCA
>Ga0194137_10002534_pt1 | contig 10747 bp, 20 predicted proteins | sample TARM_MetaG_T3_14_FD_134025 | JGI IMG/M metagenome (GOLD analysis project Ga0194137, IMG submission 134025) | Freshwater microbial communities from Pennsylvania, USA, analyzing microbe dynamics in response to fracking - TARM_MetaG_T3_14 (version 2) | ecosystem: Environmental > Aquatic >...
CTCTTATTCTCCTATTCTTATTATTTTAATCTTCACTCATTCCACTATCCCACTGGTCATCAAGCTGTCGCATACTAATTGCTTGATAACGTGCTTTGCGATAAGAAGCTTCATCACCAACATCTAGGATGTTCTTAAGTTCACCACCTTTGATGAAATCTCCAACAAGTATTTGACCACTTTCGTATAAATCTTTATAAGGATAATTTGGTCGAATATAACTTGTGTAGACTCGCATGTTCTTTACTTCGTAAGGACGTTTTACATTTCGTACATAAACTGTTTCACTTTTGTAATTACGATGGTAGCGAGTATCTTGTGTTAGCATATCATAGACAGCACCTTCTGCACGTTCTTTCTCACCAGCTTCTGCTTCTGCTTGAGATTGACCATGATACCAAGGGAAACCTAAGATGTATAGAATTAAATCTAATTTTGGATTACCATTTTCATCTCGTAAACTAATAATCTGTCCTTCATCATCACGGTATTCCATATCCGCAACTTTTTCTACAAAATCTTCACTTACACTTCCGTGAAGTGGAGCTGATTGTTTTGCCATAAATTCTCCTGTTCGACAACCTCACAATTAATTTGAAAAGGTTGTCCATTATCTCAAATAACCGCTTGTTAGGCAAGAAATCAAATCTTAAAATAAAATTAAATTTGGTTGTTTATTCTATTCGATATCTTAAATCCAATCATCGTCAAATTCAATCTGCATTTCTTTAATTTTATCAATGTTATCTTCAATAAAACTTTGCATCACCTTGTGATTAGTTGATTGAATTGTCTCTCCAAGTTTATTGTGATACTTAGATACAACTTCCACTGCAGTTACATATTCTTCAAGTTCTTCATCCGTCATATTCATAAGATAAGTGTTGGTAACAATCTCAGATACAATTGAAGATTCTAGTAGAAGTTTCTTAAAATCGTCTTGCTTATCTTCACGGATGAACAGGTATTGTAAAGTTGTGTCTAGTGATGTTACAACTTGTTCTTGGATAATATTGATTAGTCGTTGTTTTGGTGTAGTCATTGTTCCTCTCTTGTCTATTTAGAAATGATTATCGTGAAACGATTAACACTTCATCTGTCTTACCTTTACCTTTTCTGAAACTACTATTGTTGTAATCCATATTTAAATGATGCACTTCAAATACATCTTTATGTTCTTCGCACCAATCAATCAACTCTTGATGAACTTTACCACGATTCTCAAACACATTAGAGATGACTACTTTAGCTCCACGTTTCTGTAATTCTACGCAATATTCAAGAAGTGTTGTATTGTCATTATCGTCCCAACTATCCTCGTTGTATGTCGCTGTAGATGTTCCACCACCGTAAGGTGGGTCACAGTATACAGTAGTTCCAGATAAATCTCCACTTTCCATCAATCGTTCAATAGCATCAGCAAAGTCTTCATTCCACAACTCAACTTTTTGAATCAAATCTCGATGAGTTATTAAACGGTCTGTATCACAACGATGTCGCTTACCGAATGGGACATTGAATCCTTTACTACTGAACCGCATCATATTACTGTTTGAGCGACATTGGAGATTATATAGCATTGCGTAATCTTTGCAACCTCCTTTGTTATAATCTTCACGCAGTCTTAGGTAACCTTCTAAATTGTGTTCGTAGTCAGAATTAATTTTCTCAACACGTTCAATTTCTTCTGGTGTGAGAGTTTTAACCCATTTATGTAAACCGTGTAAGAACCAAGCTTTTTCATTACAGATGATGCTGTCGAAAAGTTCTGTAGAGTTGATGCTAACACAGCTTGAGCCTCCAAAAAGGTCTAAAAGTACTTTACGATTTCCATCTTGTAGGTGAGGTTTTATCTTCTTAAAAAGCTTATATTTTGCCCCAGCTAAATAGATGCTAGACCTCGTGGTCATGTATACCTCCTTAAATTAACACATCCTTGTGTATTTATGATTAATCTACAAGAGCACTCCAAGCTACAGGGAAAATAGGACGGATAACTTCATCCAGTTTCTTTGCAAAGTCTTGAGCTTCTAATTGAGCACCAGAAGCAATGCGTTCTTTATACACATGGGCGAATGCTAGAATATTACCTGACCAAATCCACTCTGTCTGCATAGACTGCGGTAATACCATACGAGCCATTTCTGGTGCAACACCGTCTTCAAGCATATTATTGTACAAATTTACTGCACTCTCTATGTAATCCCTGTATGCAGAATCCACAGAGATTGTTCGAACATTATCTTCATCTCGCAGATGTGTTACAACTTCGCTACCACTACCTTGTTTTATACTTCCATCTGGAACTGAACGCCATTCAGATGGAATAAAGAATTTTGGTTCTGTCTTTACATATCGACGAGAAACCTCATTCCAACTTAAACCTGCCTGATGTTTACCAAGTTGACGTACTAGAAAAATCGGTGCTTTACAACGAATCTGAACCTGTGTATGACGGAAAGGTGTCATATGACGATGTTTTGCAAGATATTTAATTAACTTCTCATCTTGTTCATCAAATTCTTCTTTCCATTTGTTGAAGCTCACTCGTGCTGAGTTACTTACTGAAGAATCATTACCCATCACATCTACAAGTTCAATCTTAATACCTTCCAAAACTACCTCCTTACTTAACTCGACGATTAATTTCGTTTTGAATCTTATTCTTCTGAGAACCTTGTGCTCGTTTCAAAGCTTCACGTAGTTGCTCAAGTGACATTGATTTTACATTAACTTTATTCTTCTCTTTTGCCATATTTGTTATTCTCCTTCTACTTTGATAATATTTAATGCAGTAAGTAAATCTTCTAACACTTCTGTTGATTGTATAAGAGTTGATGTATCTTTCCACAAACCTTCAGAAGTTGTAGGGATATTATCATCTCCAAAATGCTTTTGCAATAGTTTAATTGCTAATTGTTTTGTTTCTGAGTTCAAACTACACCTCTATTGTTTTATGGTTGATATGTCCTAGCTGGACTTCCAAGCTATCAATAATTGTATTCCTATAATCATCATCACCTCTTTTCTGATGGAAGAATACTAATTGAGATGGGTCTGCTGCATAGCCTGCTGCTGCACTGTATTCTGCACCTGTCCCATCGTCATCGCAACGTCCGAAAAAGGCACTAGCCAGAACCACTGTATCGTTATGGTGTCGTTGACTATGGTGCTTATCAGCAAAACGAGCATAATGAATATGTTTCTCTAACTGCTGTCCACGTTGTTGCATACGTTTACGCATCGCAGCTTCTGAACTAGCTACACCAACACCGTGTTCATATAATACATTCTTACCTAGGAATTCATGAACAAAATACCAACCGCTTGGGATAATACAAGTTACATGTTTATAACCTCGTGACTCAATCAACATCTGCATTGCTCTATACATAGGATAGGATAATTGATGCTTACCTGCTTCATAAGCCATCATACCTAGTCCATTCCAGTCATGATTACCTGAAATCATAATTACATCTGTTTGGACACCGAGTTTTGCAATAGGTTCTAAGAATTTGTCAGTAAGGACTTCGATTGCAATTGCTAACTGTTCTGCAGGGCTACGATCAGAAGCCAGAATAGAATCATCGTGTTTATTAGCTTCAATAATATCTCCGTTGAAAACAACCACAATCTTATCGAACGTGAAACCCTGCTCAAGTTTATTATGATAACCTTTTAGAATCTGGCTACAATACTCTTCTACACGAGCAATTGCAACTTCAGTGTTATAATAACTCATACGTTTAGCTACTTGCCAATCATTAAATAACACTTCCATCACTAGACCTGAACCATCTGTTGATGTAGGTTTTACTTTAATTTTTGGTGTAAGTGGTGAATCCTTATATTTAGCTAATACCTCATCAAAGTCGATAACTTTACCGTCGAATGTTTCTCGTTGAATCTTACGTAGTTGCACGTTTGATTTTTGTGCGCTACGTAAACGTTTTGCCAAATTACTTACATTCCAATCAGGATGTTCACATAAACCTTCTAGTGTCTGTTCAGGAACAACCCAATCTTCTTCAGTATCCACAACACCATCAAGTGTCACACCAAAATAATTACCATGTTTCTTATACACACGTTTAATATTACGAACTGTGGATTCTTTAGATTTCTTACCTAACACTTCAACAGCTACTTGTGTATTACCTTTGTTATCTTCAAACAAACCTTTCAGGATTGCTAAGATTTTCTCATCTGATAAACGCTTCTTTGACAAACTATTTCTCCCCATTTGTTTCTTGTAGGAACCAGATTGTATCCTTAACCATGTTTATCTGCCAAGTATCTAATTTACTGTAATCGTTCATGGATAATTCTTGGTCTAGGTTTGGACTGACTACCTCCGCATTAAACTCATTTCTCAAAAGTTTGTTTATGCGTTCCATAATGATACTCTTTCCTGTAGATGTTGGTCCACTTATAGTAATTGTTACTAGTTCAGGTATTTTAACTTTTACAGTCTTACTCATCACTTCCCTCGTTCATCAATTGTGTCTTATAAGCTTCTTTTAACTGCCACAATGTTTCTGCAGCTTTAGTTACACTCTTGGCTCGGAAGATCTTTCCATACAAACCAACATAGTTTCCTGTGTCATTATCTTTGATGTAAATACATCCATCTAATTTGTTACGTTCCGTAACGGAAAACTTAGCGTTTGCAATGTCTTCATAATTTTCCAAGTTGTTCCTCCTAAAATTCACAATGTTTTAATTCACGGACAATAGATGTGATTGATTCAGCATAACTCTTATTAGGGATGTTACCTCCATTATACATCCCAACACCTTTGAACCAATCCCCTTTTGCACGTTTCTGCCAATAAACAATATCTTTGACGCCTTCTTGAATACTGTATTCTGGTGAAGTTATCATATTCTCAACCCACATACCAGCTTCAAAAGGTGACATATTCTTTGTTTTCCAACGAGCTACTGTGTGCAATACACCAAAACTTTGGTCATTAATGTTACTTCTGTTATAACGAACATTGTATAAACCAAGCTTACTTTCTTTCCAAGCAATAGCGACTGTCGTCAAACCTAATCCATACTCTTCTCCATGTCGGTAGGTAATCTCCATGATATCTTTTTGATAAGGTGTTAATTGTTGTTTGAATTTACACTCCCTAGCATCAACATCCTTTGCATACAAAGCTAACATTGCACAAAAGATAAGTAAAAATAAGCTTTCAACTCCACGAGTTTCTTTAAATTCTTTGAGTTTTTGCTTAACTCTTACTCTTTTCTTCGTTGATTGTTTCATGAGATTTTACGCTCCACAACCTGTTTACCGCAATCCTTACATGTTTGAATGTGAAAATCTTCACTTTGTGTGTAATGCCAAATCTCATGCTTACAACGAAGTCGTTTGATAAATATCTTAACTTGGTAAATAAAAAGATTGATATCGAACATACTATTCCTCCTTTGCCGAAGGTAAACACTTCACTTCAAGTGAAACCTCCTTTAGGTTAATGTTGATGTAATCTTAACACGTCCATGTGTGAAGTCAACAATTTATTTAAATTATTTTCAATCTAACAAACCTAATTCTTCATGAGATAAACTCTGCACGTAATCAATCTCTGTTTTATCCACATCAATAGCTTGGAGAATATCATAGATTGAAAGATAGCGTCCAGTATCTTTGTCATACAGATCTTCATCTGGCATAGCATCATACACTTCTTGAGCAGATAGAAGTTTGATCGATTGTAGACGGTTGATGTTAGTCATTGTTGTTCTACTTAGATAACTTTCTGTAACATTCACGGCGTTTTTCTTCGTTAGATGTTTCACTTGCTGAGAAACCAGCTTTCTTCAACTCAGCCTTTTGTTTAGTAACGGGTTGCTTGAGTTTTTCAATAACCACTTTCTCTTTGAAAGCATCTTCTAAAGACATATTATAGCGTTGTGAATGGGTGAATGCAGCATGACATGGTTTACATAACACCTCAAGATCTTCGTGTTTAACTCCGAGAATACTCATTGTAAAAGGTAACACATCTTCTAAGGTTTGCAATTGATTTTCACCTTTTCGGTGGTTTATCTCTATATCACCTAACTTAAATTTACTCTTACAACATTCACATTCTATCAACCACTTAGTTCGTGTAGAGTCATCCATATCTGGTATCGTTCTATCATAGATCAATGCAAGCTTACTTGGATGCTTGAGCCATACCTGCCTAATAGCTGAACGTATCTGTGTGCATAGTTTCTTTTCATCCATACTGCCATCTTCGTTGAGATGCTTCCACAAATCCTTACGTTTCTTTTCTCGTTTATCTAGATCACTCTTAGATGGTTTAGTCACTACAACAACCCCGCATCTTTTAATGACAACATTTCTTCTACAGACATCATAGATTTTAGTTTGGTAATTTTATCTAATGGATCTGGTGCAAACTCCAACACTTCAGGGACTTCTTTGTATCGTAGATTAGGCCACATGGTTAACATCATACCATCCATATCTTGAAGTTCTCCAGTAGCTTCGTCGTACTTTAAAATAACTTCTTTCATTTATTTCTCCATTATTTCCAGTAATATATCCATTCAAGTCTGTACGGGTTTATACTATCTGAATCTTTCCATGTAACTGGTTTAGTATTACATTGACCTTCATCGACAAAATTCAAAGTATCTTTAAGTGCAATAATTACAGAAGTAAGATCGTAATCTGTAATAGGAGTTACTTCTGACAAAAGCATTCCACTACAACAAGCTACCCAACTACCAAACTCCTGCTCCATATTAATTTTACGAACTAAATCTTTACGAGATTTCTCGTCTGGATAAAGATATTCTAAAGCTTCTTTTAATTTTCGTTGGTGATACCTCTTTAAATTATAATCATACATCAACTCACCTCACAAACTTTAGTATTGCCCTCTTCCACATCATCAGGATGAATTGCTTCTGACATATATTCATCCACATCCTCTGTATAAGTAGCGGAAACCTGTCCCGCAGTCATATGCACTTGTCCGTGGTCAGCATAAATCTTTACAGGTAAATCACCATATTCATCTTTGAAATCTTCCAACTCCATGATTAATTCTGATACTTTCATTTATTTCTCCTCTGCACCTAAGTAATCATCTACTGTATTTTCAAATACTTCAATAATTTCAAAGTTACCTCTCTCACATTCAAACGTAACTAAATCTTCGATACCTTCTAATTTACCGTGAAACACACCATCCTCTGGAGAATACCTAATAGTGGTTGTGGACCCTTTGTACTTTAGTTGCATGATTATTTCTCCAACATACTTAAATTACCTTCCAATTCATCAACCACTTTAGAAACCTCTTCCATACGTTCTACAAGTTTAGGTTTCGCCAGAGATTTGTAAGATTTAGTTAACTCTTTAATGATACTCATAGTAGTTTTACACACTTCTAAGTTTTCAACAAGACTTTCTGTATCAACCTCTGTTTCACCATACTTAATCTCTTTTGTGTAATCAACACCAATTGATGACAAGTATTTACGTAAGCAAGGAATCTCTCCAAAATAGTTTCTCATCTTCACAAGGACATAACATTGTTGCATATAATCCAACCATGTCCAGTTTTGGTCTTCTCCATGAACATCTTTAAACTGATAATTCTTATCAAAACCGTAATACTGCTGATAACAGAAGATTGCACGTTCCCACATTTCTTGGATCGTCTTGCTCCCTTCTAAAAGCTTCTCTGCTGTTGCTTTAGAAACACCATTCGCTTTACGTAATCCAAAATATTTGGTTGTAGATTCAGTTAGTGTGGGTAAACCTTCGATGGTGTCTGTAGGATCTCCTGATATCGTTTGCGAGACTAATGTTTTTTCACAGTAAAATTTATCATGTGAAATCCATCCCTCATCCCACTTATCAAAGTTTTTATGGTCAATATAAACCTGAGAAACGTCTTTGTCACAAAAGGTTGCACAAGCTGTCCACTTAGATCGATCTTCTCCATAAAGAGCTTCTTGTTGCTTCGCGATATACTGAATATGGTCTTCAGCTTCTTCATTGTCGGTCCACCAAATCTTGTTTTTATAGGTTTCTGTAATACGATCTTTAAATTCTTGGAAATAAATTGGTTTTTCCCCTCGACTAGATTTATATCTGACTGTTTTAGATTCATAATCACGATAGTTACCGTTACCAGATGACATACACAAGGTATAATCCTCTGATTCCATATTATCTTTAACACCTTTAATATTTGAGGAAAAAACCATCTCAGCGGTTTTAAAAGCATCTTCAAGGTTTTCGAATTCAGAAGATAATCTTGCTTTCGATAGAACTTCAAAATCATCAATACAGAAAGTTGGTGCATTTTTCATTTCCTGATCATGATTTTTCCAAGCTAACCACTTGTAAGGTATCTTCACTTTCTTTCCGTTCACTTCAATCTGTTTTTCTCTTACATTGTTTGAAATATCATCTTCTGTTAAATCTATAATACTATTTCCTCTTACACCAAAGGATGTTCTATTTCTAAACTCCATAGAGCGCCCAGATTTAATATGTCGTACTTCAATATAATCTTCTTGGATAAGTTTGGAACACCTAACTACAAAGGTATCACTGTCCACATAACACATTTTGAAACGTTTTGGTTTAGTATTCTCTTCTACGCTATCTGTGTTAGCGGAGAACCCTCTGTTTTCAAACTTCATTAATCTTCCTCATATTTAAATTCATAATTACTAAGTTTATCATAGATATCTTTAGGTAATGTATCTTTATACCTTTCTACTACCTCCCTCACCGATCTGGTTTTACTTTCAGAGTAGAAATTTTTAACATCCTCTATAACCTTAGATTTAAATGATTGTCCTTTTACTCTGTTAATATTTATTGTGCACTGGTAGATTTCATCACGTTTATTATAATATACACCAACAGGGAGATCGCTATCTTTACCTGTATTGATTGTGTTGTTCACCAGTAACCCATTAACTTCTTGTGGCACGAATCTACAAACATTAGGATTATACTCCATCCCATTTCCAAGTATATCTTTATCTAAATGCCAACCTTCTACGTAGTTTTCCTCGAACCAAGAAGCAAAGTTTTGAAAATTCAACCACTCTTCACATACAGTAACACCTTTACCTCCGTAGGCAGAGTATCTAGATGTTTTTGGGTAATAACATCTTGCTAACATGTTTTCCCATGTGGTGTAATATACGTTTTTGGGTGCTGTTGTAGATTCTCTTGTTTTGTACTTACCTTCCCCTAAATACCCTTTACCGAAGAATGTAGGAAACATTTTATTACCTATCATACCTTTACTTGCATGAGTAGTTCTAAGTACAACTTCATTACCACAGAAAAGAGACTTTAGACGGACGTTACTAACTTTTTCGAAAGAAATTACTTCATAATCACCAGTTTTATTAGAAGGTATTATATCTCCGATACTTAAACCATAATCTTTACATTTACCCACCAATCACCTCCAACTCATTCATCACCTCAACCAACCACTCCTTGATAACTTCGTTATCTATCACAAGGAATGTCCCTTCTTGGTTTGTCACCAAATGGTTGATCACTTCGTCAATCTTGAGGGTAACCTCACCACTAACCTTATTGTGTTTAATCATACGACTTCCCCTTTACACAAGTATGAAATTACATTGTCTCAAAATCAATGAAGTTTTAGAAAGAATTAAAAGTTATAAGATATAACTAAATCATTCTTCAGTTTGACGAATAAGAGATTCAAGTATGTAAGCAGCGTTATAATAAAATTCATCTGTGTAGGAGATATGGTCACCGTTAACAAAGATATCCTCTAGAGTTTTAATTTTATATTCCTCTTTATCAATAAAACTATTTATAGTGTGTATTAATATTTCTCTAGTAATCATCACTCTTCCTCTTTCTTCAATCGACCAAGAGTATCATTTACCGCTTTATTAACTTCGCCAAGTTTAATAATAAAGCTACCAACATCTGTAGGATCTTCACCAAGTAAATCTTTGTCAAACTTCAATGCATCAAATACTAAATCTTCATTCAAGAAGAAGCTTAACATACCATCATAGTTTAAACCAAGACCTGTCACCATCATACCATCTTTCACGTAATCTGCTGCATCACTTGAATAAACACTACCTTTTGTTAAGCTATGCTTAATATCTTCTTGGTCAACCAACTCAACTTTATCACCAAGTGTAATTGTATCATTGACACGTTTCTCTACCATTTCATCAAGTAAGTCTGTCACAGCCACTTCTGTTTCTAAAGCCGTGACAGGGAATGTACCTAATGCTTTACGTACTAATGCACAGTTTGATTCAGCTTGTGATGATTTTCCCTCTACGAAGACCACCCCGTCATTACGTACTGCAATTGTGAAATCAACTGGCTTTTTAGGGAATGTCTGACGAAGGTAATAATCAAATCCGTCATTTTTCCATTCTTTCAATAATGCTTTCTCTGGTTCTTTACCTTCTGTATCAACCACGTATTGAATTCGTTTAAGGTCAACATACTCATCAACTAAGTATTTCTCAGGCTGCTTTTTCTGGATGCGACAAGTGACGACAAAGAACGTATTACCTTCTACATTGATCTCATCAACATAGTTGCCACTCACAATATTTGTGACAAACCCTATTTTGCTTTTATCTAGTTCACCACATGGTGAGAATTTAAATGATTCAAATAGTTCTTCTTTGAACATTTCTTTTGTATTGAACTGACTATCTTGTGTAAATTTGTATA
>Ga0194137_10002535_pt1 | contig 10746 bp, 9 predicted proteins | sample TARM_MetaG_T3_14_FD_134025 | JGI IMG/M metagenome (GOLD analysis project Ga0194137, IMG submission 134025) | Freshwater microbial communities from Pennsylvania, USA, analyzing microbe dynamics in response to fracking - TARM_MetaG_T3_14 (version 2) | ecosystem: Environmental > Aquatic >...
AGGGCGTGCACTTCAGCAATGTGGGGAATCGGTCGATGGCTGCGGGCATAGCTGCACCACAGCCGGTCGCGCCGGCCAAAGCCGCTGTGGCAGTCAACGCTGAGGGCAAAGGGGCGGCCTAGCAGGCGCTGGCGCACTGTGTTGACCAGCGCCATGGCCTCGGTTTCCATTGGTTGGTCGCGGCGTCCGCGATACCAGGGCAGGTGGTGGCTGATACGGTGACCACTGACCAGCCAGGGGGCGGGACCCATGGCATCTATCGGTGCATTGCGCATCAGGTCGACACCGTTCAGGTTGCTGCGCCGGTGATGCCAGATACCACCCGGATTGATCATCGGCATCAGCAGCAGGCGCAGGTGCTGCAACTGTTCATGCAACGACTCATCCCACTCGAGGCGGTGCACCAGGCTGTGCAGCCAGGACAGCAACACCTGGGTACCTATCCGCTCAACCCCATGCACACCGGCAAAGAAGCCGATTACCGGCGCATCATTGGCCTGGCTGCCCAGCTCGAGCACCTGCACCGGTACGCGCAGCCCATCGACCTCGACCTGACAGGCGATATCTACCCGCAGGTATTTTTTGCCCACTTCCAGCAGGTGTTCCAGTTCCAGCAGTTCGGGCAGGTGGCGCTGGATTTTCAGTAGTTCTTCGGTCATGGTCAGCCCGTTGCAGGAACTGCCATGAGCCTGTCACAGGCCGGTTGCAGGCATGTGACAGGCAGTCTGCTCAGTCGACCAGTGCGCCGTAGAGCATGGTCCGCAGTTGCTGGCGAATTGGATAGCTGGAGGAGGGGATCAGCTGGGTCATGAACACCATCAGCAGATCCTCGGCCGGGTCGACGAAAAAGTTGGTGCTGGCCATGCCGCCCCAGCCGTATTCACCCACCGATCCGATGGTTTGCGAACGTGCCACATCCAGCTTGACCGAGAAGCCGAGGCCAAAACCGCTGCCATCATAGGGTGTTTCGCTGAACGAGCCGGCCAGAGCCAGACTCGGAAGGTCGCTGTTGTCCGGCAGGTGATTGAGGCGCATAAAGCCCAGGGTTTTCGGACTGATGAGGCGCTGGCCGTCGAGGCTGCCGCCGTTGGCCAGCATCTGCGCAAAGCGCCAGTAATCGTCAATGCTGGATACCAGGCCGCCTCCGCCTGACAGGTAGCCGGCCCGGCTGAATGGCGAGTCCTGCGGGTCGTCCTGCAGGCTGAAGGAGTCGCCGGGCTGGTGCTGGTAACAGGCGGCAAAGCGCGGCAGTTTGGCTGTTGGTACGCTGAAAAAACTGTCCTGCATGCCCAGCGGGGCAAAGATATGCTCGGCGAAATACTGATCCAGCGGCTTGCCGGACAGCAGCTGGACCAGATAGCCGCAGACATCGGTGGCCACCGAGTAGTTCCAGGCGCTGCCGGGAGAGAACTCCAGCGGCAAGCGTGACAGTTCGTCTACCAGTCGCTCCAGCGTCATTCCCGGTCCGCCGTCGAGCTTGAGTGCGCGGTAGGCAGCGTCCACATTGGTACGCTGCATGAAGCCATAGGTTAATCCGGACTGGTGACTGAGCAGGTCGCGAATGGTCATCGGCCGCTGGCAGGCGGTGGTAAGGAAATTCGGATGCACGCCGGCCTTGTACACACGCAAGTTCTGCCAGGCCGGAATGTATTTGTGCACGGGATCATCGAGCAAGAAACAGCCCTGTTCGTAAAGCTGCATCAGTGCTACCGAAGTGACCGGCTTGGTCATCGAGTAGATACGAAACAGCGTGTCACGTTGCATCGGCAGGTTGCGTTCGACATCCCGCAGCCCCTGTGACTGACACCAGACCAGCTCGCCGCGACGGGCAATCAGGGTGACGCAGCCGGGCAATTTGCCCGGCTGCAGGTACTGCTGGTCGATATGCGTGGCGATGCGCTGCAGGCGTGTCGGGTCAAAGCCCTGGATCAGTTCACGGGACATGCGGGTTTCCATGGCGCAGTTTTACGCCTCTGCTTCGTAGTTGGGGTAGGAGTGCTTGAGGGTGGCATGATTCAGCAGCATCTCGGCCTTCAGCACAGTGCCGCTGGCGTCATAGATGCGCGAGCGTACCCAGTAGGATTCGGTGCGCTTGCTTTCCGACAGGGCAACCACTTCGCGGCGGATCAGGTAGTCCTCACCAACAAACAGTGGGCCGTCGATCATGCGGATTTCCTGGTCGGCAAACAGGCCGATGACCGGTTGTTTGACCGGGAATTCAGCCAGTTTGCTGCTGTATTCGGCCAGTACGCTGACCATTTCCAGCGGGATGATCGCCCGGCCCCAGGGGCTGCTGGTCGGGTCGCTGTACCACGGGGAGTTCTCGGTGATGCGTTCCAGTTTCTGCGTCAGCGAGAAGGGGTACAGGTTGCCCATGTGCTGATCGGCGTCCATACGTACCGGTTCATCCTGCTTGCCGGTCATGCCGACCTTGAGGTCGGCGAGAATCACCAGCTTCTCCGGCGTGCGCAATTTGGCCATGCGCTCATCCAGCAGGCTGGGGCCGTCATCCGGGCCCAGGCTGGCGCTGGCTTCCAGTACCGGGGTGCCGTCGGCCTTTTCCGCCCAGCAGCGCACACGGGTGGCACCGGGCGCCGGGCGCTCGATAAAGGCGCGTACCTGTTCGCCCTCGACCACCATGTTCTGGAAGTGACTGGAGAAACAACCACGCTCAAACCAGGTCTGGCCCCAGACCTCGGCCAGCAGCGGGGTGAACTGGCTAAAATGGGTTGGGCCTTCGATTGGGCCGGCGCGAAAGCCGAGTTTCTCGGCCATGGCGTCATCGTGAATCGAGGTGTGGCCGCTGTATTCCTGGTCGGCCAGCATCTGTTTCGGCTCGCGCAGCGGGCCGCAGAGAAAGAGTGGAGTGTCGAAACTCATGTGGATGTTCCTTATCAGTTGTTCAACATGCCGCTGAGGCGCTGGCGGATAATGGTTTCGGCTTCGGCCATGATGCGGTCGATCAGCTCCTGCACCGTGGGGATGTCGTTGATCAGGCCGGCAACCATGCCGCAGGACCAGGCGCCGGCATCCATTTCGCCGGTTTTCATGATGCGCGGGTAGACCCCGGCAACTTCCGCGGCGATGTCGGCAAAGGTCAGCTTGCTGCCCAGTTCACGTTCCTTCTCCAGCAGGCGCTCGACGGCGGCGTTGGTCATCACCCGCTCGGTATTGCGCAGCGGACGCATCACCAGTCGGGTATCCAGTTCGCTGGCGGCGACAATCGCCTGCTTGACGTTCTCGTGTACCGGCGCTTCGCGGGTGGCGATAAAGCGGGTGCCCATGTTCATGCCCTCGGCGCCGAGCGCCAGGGCAGCAGCCAGCGAGCGGCCATCGGCCATGCCGCCGGAGGCAACAAAGGGAATCTCCAGCTCGTCGGCGGCGCGCGGTAGCAGGATAAAGTTCGGCACGTCGTCCTCGCCGGGGTGGCCGCCACACTCGAAACCATCCACGCTGACCGCGTCACAGCCAATGGCCTGGGCCTTCAGTGCATGGCGCACCGCAGTGCACTTGTGGATCACCTTGATGTCGTGCTCCTTGAGGATCGGCAGGTATTTCTGCGGATTGTTGCCGGCGGTTTCCACGGCCTTGACGCCGCCTTCAATGATGGCGCGGATATAACCGGGGTAATCCGGCGGGGTGACTGAGGGCAGGAAGGTCAGGTTGACGCCGAACGGCTTGTCGGTCATTTCCCGGCAGCGGCGGATTTCATTCAGCAGGGCTTCGGGGTTTGGCTGGGTCAGGGCGGTGATCATGCCCAGGCCGCCGGCATTGGCGACGGCGGAGGCCAGTTCGGCATAGCCGACATGGTGCATGCCGCCCTGAATGATCGGGTGCTGGATGCCGAACAGTTCGGTGATACGGGTTTTCATCGCGATGCCTCTGTGCAGGTTGGTTGGCGGCGCAGCCAGGCGCCCGGTCCCTTTGTGACCGATGAGTGTAGGTGGGCGGCATGCCCCGGGCAATCGCGTTGTTTACAGGGTATTCACTGGTTTGATTGGCCGCCGCAAGGCCTGCGGCGGCCGACTGATCAGCGGATCATCATTTCCGACTCGACCACCCTGTCCAGCACCCAGACGAAGCGGGAGGCGTCGGCCGGCGGCTGGGCGCGGGTGAAGCGCTTGAGTCTCAGCACAGTGCGGATGCCGGCCTGGTGTTCGAAACCTTCAATGGACTCGTACATCAGTCGCCATTCGCCGGCATTCCGTTGCAGCCCCTGTTCGTCGTAGTGCAGGTCGCGGACTTTGAGACAGCGGTGCTCCGGCATCAGTGGGTGTTGGCAATCTTTGAGGTCCTGGGACACTTCCAGAAAGACGATTTCCGGGGTGCTGCCGTAGCGGGTTTCAGCGGACGGAGTGCCCTGTAGCAGTAGCCGTTGACCGGCAGCGTTGGTCAGTTGCAGTTGGCGCTGTTCGCCATTTTCCTGCAGCTGCAGTTGCAGCGACTGCCCCAGATAGTCGCGAATGGCGCTTTCACGCTGCATCAGCGCCTGATTGTCGCAGTACATCATGGTCTGCATCAGCTGACCGACCTGCAGCCGCTGCTGTTCGATGCGATAGTCACCGCCGATCAGGTTGCAGCTGCCAGTGATGCCGAGGCGCTGTTCTTCGAAATTGAGTTGCAGGGGTTGCTCCGGCACGCCGTTCAGTTCGGCAATCGGGCTGCCGTCGGCCTGCAGGGCCTGTTGCAGTTGCCAGTGCCAGCCATGCAGTTGCGGCTCCGGGCTGGAGGTTGTCGGGGTGCTGGCGGCGTTGCAGGCCGCCAGCAGGGCGCTGCCCAGCAACAGTAAGGTAAGGCGCGGCGTCGATGACATTTTGCTACTCTGATACGGTGGATGATGGGCTTCGACCCCGGGCGCTGTCAGAGGTTCTAGAACACCCCGTTATCCAGGCCGGCCGCCAGATACAGGCCAAGCTCCTCGACCTGCTCGACAAAACTGTCCTGCCAGTCGCCACGCAGGGTCAGCGGCGGTTGGACCCAGTTCCAGCGCAGCCCGGTGACTATGCTTTCGATCGCGCGGCGGGTACCGGTACCGTCATGCCCGGCGCGGATATACAGGGCGCAGGGCAACCCCTGCTTGCGCTCGAGCACCGGGTAATAGCAGCGGTCGAAAAAGTCCTTCAGCGCACCGCTCATATAACCGAGATTTTCCGTGGTGCCGAGCAGGATGGCATCGGCCGCCAGCAGGTCCTCCGGGGTTGCCTGCAGTGGTGGCAGCCAGCGACTGCAGACTGAATCGATGTCCGGGTGACGGGCACCGCGCAGTGCCGCCTCGGCCAGTTTGCGGGTGTTTTCGGAGGGGGCGTGGGCAACGATCAGCAGTTGTTTGTCGGGCATGCGGGGGGCCACGGGATGACGGTTGTTGCCCCCAGACTAGCACTGGCCAGCGCCAGATGCATGTCGGGTGAAAATAACCCCGTTCTGCTAAGCTGTGCAGCGGGCAGACAGGGGTCTGCCGTTATCGGAGAACAGCATGACCGAGACTATCCTGCAGATTCCCTGCGAAACCATTGATGGCCGTGAGGTCACCCTGGGTGAACTGGGCGGCAAGGCCTTTCTGATCGTCAACACTGCCAGCAAGTGCGGCTTTACCCCGCAGTACAAGGGGCTTGAGGCGCTGTGGCAGAAATACCGCGAGCGTGGCCTGCAGATTGCCGGATTCCCCTGCAACCAGTTTGGCGCCCAGGAACCCGGCAGTGAGGAAGAGATCGCGCAGTTCTGCGAACTCAAGTACGGTGTCAGCTTTCCGCTGTTTGCCAAGGTTGAGGTGAATGGCCGCCAGGCGCATCCGCTGTTCATCCAATTGAAGTCGCTGGCGCCAGGACTGCTTGGCAGTAAGGGTATCAAGTGGAACTTCACCAAGTTTCTGGTGGATGCCGAGGGTCGCGTGGTCGGCCGTTACGCGCCGACCACCGGACCGGCTGAGCTGGAAAAGGATATTGAAAAGTTGCTGGGTTGACGATGTGGCGCGCTACTGCCGTTCATTGTCGTTCGGCAGCCAGTGCGCCAGAATCTGTTGCAAGTCTTCACGGTTGAAGGGCTTGGTCAGGTAGTCGTTCATGCCAGCCTCCTCACAGCGCAGGCGGTCGTCCTGCAGTGCATTGGCGGTCAGTGCTATTACCGGAATATCCTTCCAGCGTGGGTCGCTGCGCATTCTGCGGGTGGCTTCGTAGCCATCCACAACCGGCATGTTGCAATCCATCAGTACCAGCGGATAATCGTGGCGCTGTAACAGCTGCAGGGCCTCTTCGCCCTGTGCCGCGATGTCAACTTTATAGCCCATTCTTTCTAGCATCCCGCGAGCAACCATCTGGTTAACCACGTTGTCTTCAACCAGCAGCAGGGACTGGCCATTGCCCTTGTGTTGCGGTGTAGCAATCGCCTGGGATTGGTCTGGTGCATGCAGCAGACTGTCAATCGCTGCGGCCAGGCGGGCGCGCGGCGGCGGTGCAGGCAATTGCTGGCGTATTCCCAGCATTTGGGCCTGCTGGCTGTCCAGTTGCTTGGGATATGGGCAATACAGCAGGCGGGGGATCTCGCTGTGGATGCCGCTCAGGCGTCTGGCCAGATCGGGGGAGTCGATTATCCAGACGTCTGCCAGGGGTATTTGCTGCAGCGGGGTGTCGGACTGGTAGTCCAGACGCGTTACCTCCAGACGCCAATGACGCATGAGTTCTTCAAGGATGGCTCCCTGGCGTCGATCGCTGCGATTGAATAAGAGTACCGAGCAGAAGCCTGGCGCTGGTTCGGCGTTATCCGGGGTCTGGCCGGAGGCCAGGGGTAGATGAACGCAGAATGTGCTGCCCTTGCCGGGGTGTGACTCGACACTCAGATAACCGTGCATGGCTTCGGTGAGACTTTTGCACAGCGCCAGGCCCAGTCCGGTTCCACCAAAGCGTCGGGTAATGTGCACATCCGCCTGGGTAAAAGCGTTGAATATGTCACCCAGCGCATCAGCTTCGATGCCGATCCCCGTGTCGCTGATACGGATGAATACAGAATAGTGGTCGTCTTCCCTGTTGCAACCAAGCTCAACAGCCACTTCGCCGTGTTCGGTAAACTTCAGGGCGTTTGACAGCAGGTTGCTGATTACCTGACGAATCCGGGTCGGATCTCCGCGCAGACTGTGCGGGAAGTCTGGCTGAATGCGGCAGCTCAGTTCCAATTCGTGCTTGCCGGCATTTTGCGACAGCAGGCTGAGGGTCTCTTCAACCAGATCAGGCAGGTTGAAATCGATGTGTTCCAGTTGCAGTTTCCCGGCTTCGAACTTGGACAGGTCCAGTATGTCATTGAGCAGCTGTACCAGCACCTTGCCTGAGTCGTAGGCAATAGTCAGCTGTTGCCTTTGCTCACTGTCCAGGGGGCTGTCCAGAACCAGTCCGATCATGCCCAGCAGGCCGTTGATCGGGGTGCGTATTTCGTGGCTCATGGTGGCCAGGAAGGCGCTGCGCGCGCGGGCCATCTGTAGAGCCTGCTCGCGGGATTCCTGCAGCTCGGTGTTCGAGCTGCGTAGCTGGCTGTTGGCTAGTTGCAGTTCGTTGGTTCGCGCCTCAACGATCATTTCCAGTTCGTCCAGATAGCGCCGCAGACGTTCCTCGGCACGCAGTTTCTGGCGCAGGTTGACATCGATATTTTGCAGTTGCTGGTTGATTACCTCGACCAGCACGCCAATTTCATCACGCTGGTGTCCGGCAGGACAGGGCAGGCGGGAATGCCGGTGTGAGGCGGTATCCATGCCAAGAAGATTGCTGATGAGTTGAGTGAGCGGTTGCGTAAGCATGCGGTAAAACAGCCCCATCAACAGCAGCGACAGTGCCAGGCTTAGGACGAATGCCGAGAGCATGACAGTGCCGGCGCGGCGCAGGAAGGTAGCCCCCTGATGGAAGGTGTCTACTTCGATATGCAGTTTGCCAAGAATTTCTCCGGGCAGAAGGTTGACCTGCAATTCGCTGGAGTAACTGCGGCGGCTGTCAAACAGCAGGTCGCTGATCAGCCGCCAGCGGCTGTCATTCATCGGGCGGCTGACGCTGGCCAGGGCACTGCCGTTGTTATCGATGATTTCTGCTTTGACCAGTTGTGGCGCCCGCAGTAGGCCATTGACCAGTTCTGCTGCCAGTTCGGCATCGATGTTGTAGGCAATTCGCGAGGCCGGACCATGGCTGACGTTCAGTTGCGCAACAATTTCGCGGTCGATTGCCGCGTTTTCGGCACGGTAGTCCAGCAGTACCTGCAGCATGCCGAGCAGAACGCCAAGGCCGAAGGCTGCCAACACACCCAGGCGGGTCTGCTTGAAGGAAAGTCTGTCGGTCAACCGGATTTTCATGGGTGCCGTCTGTCCTTGATGGAGTCGGCCGATTGCCTGCCTGGGCCGCTGCGGGTGTCGGCGTGGTGGAGTGCCGCCGTCTGTGGCATGCTTTTGCCGTGTCCCTATTCTAGCGGAGCTCTACATGTCTGCCACCCTGGTCGAACAATTGCTGGACTCCCTGCAAGAGGCTGTTGCCGGGCAGGGGAAGCAGGATCAGATAGACTGGCAGCGGGTCTTTGCGGCTCGCTGGGAGTCCTCTGGACGTGCCGGCCAGCTGCGCCCCTTGCACTTGAGGCTGGATACGCAGCTGCAGGATCTGGTCGGAATTGACCGGCAAAAACAGTTGCTCGAGCTCAATACGGCGCAATTCGTTGCAGGCTTTCCGGCTAACGACGCCCTGTTGTGGGGCGCCAGAGGTACCGGAAAATCATCGGTGGTTCGTGCCTTGCTGGCCGCCCATGCGACCCGAGGGTTGCGTCTGATCGAGGTGGATCGTGGCGAGTTACTCAACTTGCCGCAACTGGTTGCACGAATCCGTGATTTGCCATGGCGGTTTCTGTTGTTTTGCGATGACCTGGCCTTCGAGGCGGACGACCAGACCTACAAGTCGCTGAAAACCTTGCTTGATGGAAGTGTCGAGGCCGGTGCGGACAATCTGCTGATTTATGCAACTTCCAATCGTCGACACCTGTTACCGGAAATGCGTAGCGACAACCAGGCGGCAAGCATGGTCGATGGTGAGTTGCATCCGGGGGAGGCTATCGAGGAGAAGATATCCTTGTCGGACCGGTTCGGGCTGTGGGTGTCGTTCTATCCCTTTGCCCAGGATCACTATCTGCAGGTGGTACGTCACTGGCTGGGGCGCATAGCCGCAGATGCAGGGTTGTGCTGGGAGTGGTCGGTGGAGCTGGAACAGCAGGCGCTGCGCTGGGCTACGGCGCGTGGTAACCGGAACGGGCGCTGTGCCAGACAATTCGCCCGTGATTGGGTTGGCAGGCAGTTGCTGAACGGGGCTGCGATCTGACGTGATGCAGGCCCCGGGCAAAAGCTAGTCGTCGTAAAGGCTTTTCTTTTTCCAGGTTTCGTTTTCTTTTTCCAGTTCATCCATGCCGGAAAGCAGCTCTCCACTGGTGTTTTTCTGTTCTGCGGCATTTGCCGCCTGTTCCGCTCTGGCCATGAGCGTTTTGAATTCGCTGATTTTGTCGGCCAGGGCAGGGCTATTGAGTTTGACCAGAAAGGCCACAGCGCGTTCGTATTGCAGCTTGGCAACGCGGGGCTTGCCCTGTTGCATGGCCTGTCGGGCCAGGGCGCTGAATGTCTCCAGTTGGGTAAGCAGCAGACACTGGCGCAGATGCTTCTGCCAACGTTGCAGTTCGGCGGCGGCAATGATCGAGTCAGCGCCGGCCTGCTGTAATGTCTTATCCAGGCTCTCCAGCTGCTGGCGAATACTACGGCTGTGCTCTTCGCTGGTGACCTGAAGGACAGCAGGCCGGGAGTCCTCGTTTGCTGTCCCGTTGCCGAGCGCGTCCCGCTGCTTGCGCAGAGCCTCATTTTTGCTGTCCAGGCGTAACAGCTTGTCGAGCAGGTTGATCTCAACCAGCTGAAGCTGGCTGCGCAGTTCGGCTGGCACGAAGGTTTCGGGAAGTTGTGAGCTGGCCTGGTTGAGCAACCTGAGCCTGGCTTTCAGTTCGGCTGTGGCGCGGGCGCGTTGAACGCGGGCGCGCTCGATGGTGTGGTTGATGTAGCCGATAGCCAGCAGAACGGCAATGCCGCCGGCAACCAGCAGTGCAATCAGAAGAGGAGACACGTAGGCGAGCTCTTATTGTGATGAATGAATATTACATCAGTTATGCCACAAGGCACTGCGCAAATAAAGCCACGCGGTGGCTATAAGCGTCTGTTGCAGGGGTGTCGAAAAAAGTAGTGATAAAGGGGTTGACGCACTCATCACCCCTGCATAAAATGCGCGCCACTTGCAGCGAACACGGCGACGTAGAGCGGCAAGCAGTGAAGCACGGATAGTGTCCCCTTCGTCTAGTGGCCTAGGACACCGCCCTTTCACGGCGGTAACAGGGGTTCGAGTCCCCTAGGGGACGCCACTTCGGCGTCATGTGTGCGGGAATAGCTCAGTTGGTAGAGCACGACCTTGCCAAGGTCGGGGTCGCGAGTTCGAGTCTCGTTTCCCGCTCCATATTCGAAAAGGCAGCCCTCGTGGCTGCCTTTTTTCGTTGTGCGATTTCCCTTGAATCTAATGCCCGAGCGGTGGCTGGCAGTCACCGCCCGGATGCTGCCTGCCGGTTGCCTTACTGCAGCCGCTGGTGCATGGCTGAGGCCCAGTCGAAGTGCTCGCCACGGGCCTCGACCAGCGCGCGCTGTTCGTCAAGGGCCTGGAAGCGGGCAATTTCCTCATCGGGCATGAAATGCAGGCAGTCGCCGCCAAA
>Ga0194137_10002538_pt1 | contig 10742 bp, 14 predicted proteins | sample TARM_MetaG_T3_14_FD_134025 | JGI IMG/M metagenome (GOLD analysis project Ga0194137, IMG submission 134025) | Freshwater microbial communities from Pennsylvania, USA, analyzing microbe dynamics in response to fracking - TARM_MetaG_T3_14 (version 2) | ecosystem: Environmental > Aquatic >...
GACGTAACTGGTGTTATCGAGTTACCAGAAGGTGTAGAAATGGTTATGCCAGGTGACAACGTAGAAATGCACGTTGAATTAATTCACCCAATTGCATTAGAACAAGGGACTAAATTCTCAATCAGTGAGGGTGGACGTCCTGTTGGTGCTGGTGTAGTTGCTGAAATCTTTGAATAATCAATAAACACACACATTTAAAAGAGGTCAAATGGCCTCTTTTTTTATCGGTTTTTTTCTTTTATCATGTATAATGAAAATGGAAACTTTTTATTTGAAGGAGACTACAACAATGAATAAACGTGTACATCTTGCAGGAATACTTTTTTCGACTATATTTGGATTATCCTTTATGTTCTCTAAAATTGCCTTGGATACTGTGTTACCAATAGGTCTTATTGCTTATCGGTTTATATTAGCTTATTTAGTTTTTGAAATATTAAGATTAACTAAAATAGTTAAGATTAATTTTCATCGTTCACATCTTAAACTGGCTTTAATGGTCGGTCTTTTACAGCCAGTACTCTATTTCTTGTTTGAAACTTATGGTTTAAATTATTTAAAAAGTAGTGAAGCTGGCATGATGATTGCACTTATTCCAATCTTTGTCACTATATTTAGTGCAATCATATTAAAAGAAAAACCTAAACCTTTACAGGTTTTCTTTATTCTTTTAAGTGTTGGTGGGATTGTCTTTATTCAATTAAACCGAACAAGTAATGGATTTAGTCATGAGTTTTTAGGCTTTTTCTTATTGTTTTTAGCAGTTATTTCAGCTGCATTATTTAATATTGCTTCACGATTTAGTTCAAAAACAATTCCGACTAAAGAACTTACCTATTATATGATGCTTATTGGTGCTATAACGTTTAACGGGATTTATTTAGTGACCTTAATTGTTCAAAAAAGACCTTTAGATTATGTAAGAAATTTAATGCATATAGAGTTGTTATTGCCGATTTTATATTTGGGAATTATTGCCTCTATTGGAGGATTCTTTTTAGTCAATTTTACCCTTAAGAACTTAGAAGCTCATGTATCGAGTATTTATGCTAATTTAGCCACAATTGTCAGTATTTTGGCGGGGTATTTTTTATTGAACGAAGCCATTTATTATTACCATTTAATTGGAAGTGCAATGATTATCATCGGGGTTTACGGAACCGTGTCTTTAAATCGCGGGATCAAAAGAGTAAAAATTTAATAAGGTAAGCTGTTTGGCTTATCTTTTTTTATGTGAAAATCCTTTTCATAGTTTTTTTTATGATTTTATGTATAATAAATAGCAAGGAGTGATTGTTTTGTATATAGATACCCATGTCCATTTGAATAGTGATGACCTTTTTAAAGATGTGGAACATTACATTGAAAAAGCACGTCAAGAAAAGGTAGAAAAAATGATTGTGATTGGCTTTGATGATATAACAAATACACGTGCGCTTTTACTTGCGAAATCGCATAATTTTATCTTTGCAAGTCAAGGATTTCATCCAACAGAAGCTAAGAATATTACTGATGAAGATTTATCGAACCTTGAAGGGTTATTAAAACATAAGGAAGTTAAAGCAATTGGTGAGTGTGGGTTAGATTTTTATTGGGATAAGGATAACATCGATCAACAAGTTCATGTATTTGAAGCTCAAATAAAATTATCTAAACAGTACGATTTACCACTTGTCATTCATATGCGTGATGCGTCTGAGAAGACATTTGAAGTATTAGAAAAACATGCCCCTTTAAAGGGTGTGATGCATTGTTATAGCGGGTCGGCTGAAATGGCTGAACGATTTTTATCCCTTGGACTTCATATATCGCTTGGGGGTCCAGTTACATTTAAAAATGCAAAAGTGCCAAAAGAAGTCGCGAAAATGGTCCCATCAGACCGTTTGATGATAGAAACTGATGCTCCATTTTTAGCACCCCATCCTTATCGTGGAAAACAAAATGATTCCAGTTACTTACCCCTTATCGCTAAACAGATTGCAACGCTTCGAGATGAACCGCTTGAAGCCATAGCAAAAGTAACAACAAACAATGCAGAAAAACTTTTTAGAATATAGGTGAGATTATGAGAAAACTAATACAATTAGGATTAACTGGACTATTACTCATTTCATTAAGTGCTTGTGCGTTATTTGATGAGTTTAATTCTGTCGAAGAATCACCCAGTCATGATTTAAACACTTATACCGAACAAGAACTAATAGACCTTATTGAAACTCTTTTACCTGAGGCGTATCAAAGGGTTGATTATGATTTGGATGCTTTTGAGGAAGCTCTTACTGACATGGTTGAATCAAAAAGCGATAGTGTCGTCGGAATAAGAGTGTTTGAAGAGACTTTTGGAACAGGTGGGACCGGAAGTGGTGTGATCTATAAAAAAGACAGTGGCACATATTATGTGGTTACAAATGAACACGTTATTGAAAATTATCAAAGAGTAGAAATTGTATATGAACGAAACGGCATGTTATTTACCATTGATTCAAATGTTGAAGTTTTAGGGGCAGACCCAAATACTGATTTAGCTGTATTAACCTTTGAATCAACGCGTAATTTTAATACTGTTGAGTTTGCAGATTCATATGATTTATCGGTAGGGCAGTTTGTTTTTGCCATTGGAAACCCTTTAGGATTTGATTATTATGGGACTTTAACTATGGGGGTTGTTTCCGGTCTTGCACGTTACGTTAATTCTTCCGATTTAGAAGTGCCTTTTATTCAACACGATGCTTCACTTAGTCCTGGAAACAGTGGGGGCGCATTGTTTGATATTAATGGTAATTTAGTTGGAATCAACAACATGAAGATTGCTGACCAACTTGCTTCTAATATTAATTTCGCTATCCCTGCGAATACAGTTTCACGGATTATTTATGATTTAGAACATAATGGAAGGGTCATTAGACCGTATTTAGGTGTCAGCGCGATTGCACAAGTGAGTGATTGTGGTCAAGATTACGGTGTATGTATTACCGTTCAAGAAGGTGGCGCTGCAGCTGAGGCTAACCTTGAAAATGGAGATATTATTATAGGTTATAAATTAGAATCATGGGATGACTACATTGAAATTATGAATTTTAATGATTTACGTGAGGCAATTTTAAATTCTCAAGTGGGCGATAGCGTTTCTTTAAGAATTATGCGTGATGAAACTATAATTGAATCACCTTATGTTTCTTTAAATTCGCACCCAGATGATGAATAATATAGGAGGGTTTTATGATATTAGCCATTGAAAAGAGAAAATCGGTAAGAACTTTTGTTAATGAACCTCTAAGCATGTCAGATCAATTAAGCATTAAAAAAATGTTAAAACAACACGAACAAGTCAAAGGACCATTTGGTAATACCATTAAATGCTTTTATTATAATAACGATAACCAAAAAAGTGATGATTCAAAAAAAATCGGGACATATGGATTTGTTAAGCATGCCCCTGCATTTATTGGTGGTATTGCAAAAAACAACATGAATGCATTGATCGATTATGGATTTGTTTTTGAAATGCTCATTTTAAGACTTACAAAAAAAAGATATAGGTACCGTGTGGCTTGGAGGAACATTTAAGCGTCAAGATATTGATGAGGCCCTTAGAGAAGATGAAATTATTCCTGCAATTTCACCAGTAGGTTATGAAGCTGATAAACGATCACTACGTGAAAAAGTAATAAGAAAACAAGTGAAAGCAAATGAGCGAAAACCATTTGACGAACTATTTTATGAAGATACTATCCAAACACCAATTAAAGAACGTGAAAAAGAAAATCATCCAATGTATCGATATTTAGAACTGATTAGACTTGCACCAAGTGCATCTAATAAGCAGCCATGGCGTTTAATTGTCAAAAAGAACAAATTACATCTATACTTAAAGCGAACGCCTCATTATGGTGAAAAACTGCCATATGATATCCAAGCGGTTGATATGGGCATTGCGCTTGCGCATCTAGAGGTTGGTTTAGAATTTGATAATCGCCGTTTTAAACACTATATTGATGATGAACACTACAATTATAAAGATTTGGAATATATCATTACCTATGAAATAATTTGAAGATAACCGTTTATTGATTGTAATTTACCTTATAATGCATTACAATAGTTAAGGTTATTATAAGGAGTGATAAAATGGCTTTAACAGCTGGAATTGTTGGCTTACCGAATGTAGGTAAATCGACACTATTTAACGCAATAACAAAAGCGGGGGCACTTGCTGCAAACTATCCTTTTGCAACAATTGAACCTAATGTAGGGGTTGTATTAGTCCCTGATGAACGATTAAATAAACTAACAGATTTGGTGAAACCTAAACGTACCGTACCAACGACTTTTGAGTTTACAGATATTGCTGGACTTGTAAAGGGTGCGAGTAAAGGTGAGGGACTTGGTAATCAATTCTTATCACATATTCGTGAAGTTGATGCAATTATTCATGTTGTTCGTTGTTTTGAAGATGAGAACGTTACGCATGTTGATGGTACGATTGATCCTATTCGTGATATTGAAACAATAGATTTAGAACTTATTTTTGCTGATTTAGATATTGTTGAAAAACGGTTACCAAAGATTGAAAAAAAGGCACAACTTAAAGTTGATCCGGATGCAGTTGAAGAATTTAATATTTTGAAAAAAATTCATGAAACACTTATGGATAATGTTCCAATTCGTAAACTTGATTTCAATGAAAACGAACAAAAGCTTATAAAAAGCTATGGTTTTTTAACCCAAAAACCTATGCTTTATGTATGCAATATTTCAGAAGAAGATTTATTGGATAATGTTGTGAATGAGCATGTTCAAAAAGTGTTAGATCGTGCGCAAGAAGAATCATCAGTTGCCATGACCATTAGCGCTAAAATTGAAGCGGAGTTATCTGATTTAGAAGATGAAGATAAAGCGATGTATTTAGAAGAATTAGGACTAGAAGAATCAGGCCTTGATAAGTTGATTCGTGATAGTTATGATTTACTGGGTTTAAAAACATTCTTTACCGCAGGGGAAAAAGAGGTTCGTGCTTGGACGTTTAAAAAAGGTATGAAGGCGCCTGAATGTGCAGGGGTTATCCATACTGATTTTCAAAAAGGATTTATTCGTGCAGAAACGGTGGCTTTTGATGATTTAATGGAAGCAGGCGGAATGGCTCAAGCAAAAGAATTAGGAAAAGTTCGTTCTGAAGGCAAAGAATATATTGTTAAAGATGGCGATGTTTTACTTTTCAGATTTAACGTATAAAGGAGTTTTACAATGATTTTTGAATATTTTACATTTACATTATTATTATTTTTTATGGCATTTTTCCTTGATATTTTTTATCAGTATTTTCGTTACAAAGTGATTCAACCAAGGAAAATGTTAACGGTTCAAAAAGGCGGATTATTTGAACACTATATTATTGTTGGGATTATTTTAGCAGGTGTCGCACTCTTACATATAGGGTTTGAATTAAATCCATTTGATGGGTCTAATTGGCTAAGCATTGTTTTACAAAGCGTGTCAACATTTGTGGTGACTTTATTGTTTACATTATTCTTAAGTGTATTTTTAATTTATATTGGACTGTATATTTATGCAGCCTATAAAAAGATTGAAAATCCTGGACCGTATGTTCAAACCAAGGCACAAGTTGTTTTAAAAATTGCGTTTATTACCGCAATTATCATTTCACTTGCACTGGTGATTTTTGGATTGGTAGCTGGTAATAATGGTGTTTGATTATTTACAAATCATTCTGAGTTTGTTCGTGGTAACCTTTTTTATAGATAATATAGGCACTTACTTAAAACATAAAGCTGTTTATGCACGTAAAGTATTTACGGTTAAAAAAGGTGGATTGTTTGAACATTACATTATTGTCTTGGTGTTGACCTTAATCATTATGGGACTGCATTATTTAGGGTTTAATCCATTTAGTATCGATAATGTCGTAGGGTTAGTCATTCAAGGAGCAATGTTTTATATCACAATCGTGTTATTTTTTATGATCATTGCTATGATATTTGGTTATGTGTTTGTCTACGTTTACGTCCGCGTTAAAAAAGTAGAAAACTTTGATACATGGATTCAACCTCATATTTTTAGAAGTTTTTTAATTATTTTGATTTCATCTCTTGTATTTGGTGCGATGATGCTATTTTTTGTGTTTATGAATTTAGAGTAAGTCTTTAAGACTTACCTTTTTTTATGACAGTCCATGAAACATGCTATAATATGAATTGGGTGATAATATGAAAGCGACAATTATTTCGGTAGGAAACGAGTTGTTAATGGGGAAAACTGTTAATACAAATTTAACATTTATTGCTAAAGGATTAAGAACTTTAGGGATTGAAATTTCAAAAGCGATGTGTTCTACCGATGAAGAAGAAAGTATTCAAGGCGCATTAAAAGAAACAAACGATGAATTGATTATTTTAACGGGCGGACTTGGACCAACGCCTGATGATATGACAAAAGAAGTGGTTTGTCGTTATTATGATTTAGAATTAGTGTTACATGAAAGTAGTTTAGAAGCGATTAAAGAGACATTTGCAAGAGCTAATAAACCGATGAATGATTCTAATTTAAAACAAGCGTATTTTCCAAAAGAAGCTATTGTGCTTAAAAATGAAAATGGCACAGCACCTGGGGCGATTATTGCAAAAGATGATAAAACGATTGTATTGCTTCCTGGACCGCCAAGTGAACTTCGTCCGATGTTAAATACTGTTTTAAATTATTTGGAAAGTCGTTTAGATATCAAAGTCTATCAAGAAGGGTATTTAGTGGTTGGGATAGGAGAAAGTGCAATGCAAGAAAGACTTGGTGATTTTTATGATCGCCATCCATCGGTTAATATTGCCCCTTATGCAGGACTTGGTGAAATACAGTACATCTTTACATCACATGATAAAGAAGGGCTAGAAAGCGCATTAGACGCGTTTAAAAAGCAATTTGATGATGTGATTGTCGGACCTTACTACACACCACTTGAAGAGCGTGTAGTCGAACTGCTTATGATGAAAAACCAAACGATTAGTTTTGCAGAATCTTGTACGGCAGGGTTATTAGCAGGTAGACTTGTGAATGTCGCAGATGTTTCTAAAGTTTTTAAAGAAGCGTATGTTTTATATTCTAATGAGTCTAAGATTAAACAACTTGGTGTGAATCAATTAATTATGGATAAGTTTGGGGCAGTTAGTGATCAATGTGTTTATGAACTTGCTTACCAGCTTGCCCAGCGTACTGATAGTGATTTAACAGTGAGTATTTCAGGGATTGCAGGACCTAGTGGAGGGACTGTAATGAAACCGGTTGGAACGGTGTATTTTGGTGTTCATTATGATGGACTTACAAAAACTTATCATCAAGTTTTTTCAGGGAACCGACAAATGGTTAGAGACAAAGCTGTTACTTATGCTTTAGGTCTTATTTATGATACCCTTACAGGAAAACATGAAGACAAATATTAAACCATTTACTTATAAGGATATCCCTGCCTTAGAATATAGTAATGAAGACTCTACGAAGTTAATGTTTTTACAACATGGTATTTATGGAACCAAAGAAAAAGTTATGAATCTTTTAGCAATTAGTTTTGTAAAATTAGGGTATAAGGTCGTTGCCATCGATGCATGTAAACATGGTGAACGTAGTGCATATCCATTTAATCCTAAAGATGAAGACCATGCCCAACTAGAAACTTTTGATATCGTAAAACGAACGGTAGAAGATTTATTGAAACTTTATCATAGTATTTACGAAGAAGATTATCCAACATTTGATATCATAGGGATTTCAATGGGTGGTTTAATGGCTTATTATATGAGTACACAGACAAAGCATCTTAATCAGTTGATTGCGCTTATTAGTAGTCCTGATTTTGAGGCGAGTGCGCATTACACATTTAGTGAGGAAAAGCGTCAACAATATGTTGAAAAAAGTGAGAAAGCAATGCGTTTAATACAATCAATGAACCCAGTAGATCATGTTGAAAAAATGCAGTTTAAAAGAGCGATTATTATGAACGGTAAACAAGATGAAGTTATCCCAATTGATCAAACAAGATCGTTTGTTCAAAACCATGAGTCACTGCCGATAATATTTAAAGAGTACGACGCAGAACACCGACTCATTCCATCAATGCACGAAGACCTTTTAGCTTTATTAGATAAGAAGGATTAACTGTTTACTTTTAAAAGCTGTTGTGATATAATACTCTAACGTGAGAAAACTCACATCCTTGCTGTTTAATATAGAAGGCAGCCATAGACCAAAAGGAGGTTAAAATTATGACTAAATACGAAATCATGTACATTATTCGTCCAACTGTAGCAGAAGAAGACCGTAAGAAGTTAATTGAAGAATTAAGTAATATCTTTACTTCAATGGATTCTGAAGTTGTTAAAGTTGATGAATGGGGAATGCGTGACTTAGCGTACGAAATTCAAAAGCACAGAAAAGGGTATTACGTTGTTTTAGATGTTAATACTACTGATGAAGCACGTGCTGAATTTGATCGTGTCATTCGCTTAAAAGAAGATATTATCCGTTATTTAATCATCAAAGACGTACGATAAAAATTATTGAGGTGATACTATGATTAACCGTGTTGTCCTTGTAGGTAGGTTAACTAAAGACCCAGAACTAAGAAGAACTTCTAACGATATTGCTGTAACATCATTTACACTTGCTGTTAATAGACCATTCGCAAGAAATAATGATCAAGATCAACAAGCTGATTTTATTCAATGCGTTGTTTGGCGACGTCAAGCAGAAAATGTTGCACAGTTTGTTCAAAAAGGAAGCTTAGTGGGTGTTGAGGGCCGTATACAAACGCGCAATTATGACGACCAAGATGGGAACCGTCGATACATCACCGAAGTCGTTGCTGATTCAGTACAATTTTTAGAACCAAAAGGTTCTAATCAAGGATATCAAGACAATCAAAACCAGTCATCTTCAAAACAAAGCGATTACCGTCCAAGAAAAGAAGAACCTAAAAAACAAGAGTCTTCTTTATCGGATATCGATATCGCTGATGACGATTTACCATTCTAAAAGGAGGAATTTATCATGGCAAGAGGAAACTTTCGTAAAAGACGTAAAAAAGTATGTTATTTTACTCAAAACAATGTAAAATACATTGATTATAAAGATGTTGACTTAATGAGACGCTTTATTAGTGACCGCGGAAAAATTTTACCTAAACGTGTTACAGGAACAAAAGCTGGTTACCAAAAAGAATTAAGCGTTGCAATCAAACGTGCGCGTCACATGGCATTATTACCATTCGTAAAAGATTAATAATCTACAAACACCATCTGGTTTACAGACGGTGTTTTTTTTATTTTAATGACTTATCTATAAAGAAAAGAATCTTTCTTTATCAAAAACCAACTATGATTTATAATAGTAAGTGAGGAGTGATGTCATGGAGTACTTAAACAAAGATGAGAATAAAGTTAAAGCTTTAAGTGAATTTATGGATCGTTTAAGACAAGATATCTCACAAAAAGAAAAACGTGCGTTATATGAAGACTATAAAGAGGTTGTTAATGATGTCCATGCAATTGATTTATTTTATGTAGATTATTATAAACAAAATACACCTCTAGATATTGAAGAGATTAAACAAACAGCCAATAAGTTTGTGAACGTATTTCATGAAGGTCTAAAACGCCATCGGTTTGATAATCATAGCCACCCTTTTTACGACACTTTATTAGAAGAAAATCAAGCGATTATCCATTATATGGACACTATCAAAAAACTATTGAAATCATCAACTATTCATGATGCTAAACATGAATTGTTACCAAAATTTGAAGCGCTATTACATGTTGAAAAAAAGTTTATTCGTAAAGAGAATATATTATTTCCAAGATTAGAAAGCTTAGTCCCTTCAATAAGACCATTAGAAGTCATGTGGAGTTTACATGATGATGCGAGAGTTCAACTTAAAGCGCTCATCCAAGCATTAAAAGTTAAAGAGGATAACACCAAAACGTTAAGTCCTATGATTGGTAAATACTACTATTTACTCTATGGCATTATTCAAAAAGAAGAAATGATATTAATGCCTGTTGCCGAAATGGTATTAAAAAAAGAGGATTTAGATGAGATGTATGAAGAGGCTTTTGAGTATGGCTTTGTGTTTATTGAACCAACTCAAAGCGCTAAAAAAGATCAGTCTGATTTAGCAGATATTGAGGGAGAGTTTAAAGTAGAAAATGGAACATTAAGCTTTAAAGAACTAAATCTAATGTTAAATCACTTACCGGTAGATATTACATATGTAGATAAATATGATAAAGTGAAGTACTTTAACCAAACAAAAACGCGTCATTTTCCACGTAATCCTTCTATCATTGGTCGTTTAGTAAAGCATTGTCATCCCCCAAAAAGTGTGGATACAGTGATTAAAATTGTTGAAGCCTTTAAAAAGGGTGAAAAAGATAAAGCGGAATTTTGGTTAAATTTTAAAGGGCATTTTTTATATATAACTTATTACGCTGTGAGGGATGAGAACAATATTTTTGAAGGGGTTTTAGAAGTGTCACAAGATGTCACGCGAATTCGTGAATTAGAAGGCGAACAACGGTTGTTATCATGGGAATAAAAAAAGTTAGCCAAAAGGCTAACTTTTATTATTTTCAAGGGGTGTAATTTTCTTGATCATATAGACAAATGGTGTATCAAGCAATGCAACCATGAGTTTTATGAGATATGTTGTGATAAAAATACTAATTAATATAGACATATCA
>Ga0194137_10002540_pt1 | contig 10741 bp, 9 predicted proteins | sample TARM_MetaG_T3_14_FD_134025 | JGI IMG/M metagenome (GOLD analysis project Ga0194137, IMG submission 134025) | Freshwater microbial communities from Pennsylvania, USA, analyzing microbe dynamics in response to fracking - TARM_MetaG_T3_14 (version 2) | ecosystem: Environmental > Aquatic >...
ATAATAGACCACTCAAGACCATCGGGGTGTGAAGAGGCATAGAGCGATACAACCCCCGACAACAGCAAAGCGCCTGCTAAAAATTGATTTCTTAAGCCCGAAGTCTTATGTTCCAGGCGCACTTCTTTTTTTAAAGTCATCACCTCAGGTGTCACATCACGTTTATACTCTGGTGCATACCGCCATACATAGGTTACAATAGCTGCCGTTACAACACCTTCAACTAGGCCAATGACAATGTGAATAGGAATCATAAACCATAAAAACAGCTTAAACGGCAATGCCGAGACACCTGATATAGTCGTCAGAATAACAACGGAAAACGCCCCCAGCGAAAGCGCCATGATGCCTGAAGCGATCAATGTGCTACGCGTTTTTTTTAACAATTTTAGCAACGGCTTATAGACCAATGGATAGATTAGATAGCAAGAAAGCAGGCCCATATTAAACACATTAACGCCATACGCAATTAAGCCACCGTCAGCAAAAAAAAGAGCTTGTATTAACAATAGACTCATCATGGTTAAAAACGCGAGATGTGGCCCAAGTAAGACACTGAGAAGCAGTCCACCGGATAAATGACCGCTCGCACCTGTGCCTGGAATAGTAAAGTTAATCATTTGTGCTGCAAAAGTAAAAGCTCCCATAACACCTACAAGGGGTAATTGATGTCGATCATTTTCTATATCAATTTTTTTTATGGCATATGCCGAAGCGCCAACTGATATTGCCCAAAAGGCTAGTCCTACTTGTGGCGAAATAAGTGCATCTGATACGTGCATCGTTTGTCTCCTTTGTCTGTTTAAGCTGTAGTTCTACTACTTGGGATAAAAAAAACCCAAGAAGGTTGTGACCCTTCATGGGTTTTATCATTATAATACTTTATTATATTCTATCTAAAAAATTTAAAAGTTTCCAGCAAAGTGCGCTACATGTATCATCAACATAGCAGTCTCTTGTCGTCATGGTATAAAACACTTTATTTGGTCGTAATTTTTTTCATTTTTTTGAAATCTTCATGATTTCGGCTTTGCTTAATATACCATATTTACTGGATTTAAGCAAGGCCTAGTGCGTTGCTATACACGCTTAGCGAGCTCTTGTACAATAAAAGCGGCGACGTCTTCTGCATAATCACCGGTTCCAAAACCAGCATCAAATCCTAGTTCTTTAGCCAGTTCATTTGAAATCCTAGGACCGCCCACACAGACGATGAGTTTATCTCTAAGCCCTTCTGATTCGAGCATATCGATTAGTTCCGTGAGATTCGGGATGTGCACGTCCTTTTGTGTCACTATTTGCGAGACAATGATTGCATCTGCATCCACTTCGATTGCCTTGGCTATTAGGACGTCATTTGGAACTTGTGCCCCCATGTTGATAGCTTGAATACCATCATAACGTTCCAGACCATAGTGACCATCAAAGCCCTTCATGTTCATAATAGCATCGATCCCCACAGTATGGGCGTCAGTTCCCGTGCAGGCCCCTACAATGGTGATCTCTCTTTTTAATTTATCTGCAATAAAAGCTTCTACACTATCATGATCCATTGCATCTGAACTTACTTTTGACACTTTAACCCTTGTAAAATCAATGGTATGTTTACATTTGCCATAGACAATAAAAAAAGTGTATCCCACACCTAGGTCACTGGCGTGCACAACTTGCGCTTCCTCAAGCCCCATTTTTAGGCCTAATTGTCTAGCCGCCTCTTTTGACTCTGGTGAGACTGGAACAGGCAATGTGAAACTCATTTGCATCATCCCATCATTAAGTGTGTCTCCATATGGTTTAATGGCTGTTAAATCAATCTTATTGTTCACTTTTTACCTCCTTCTTAAATTGTGCCTCTAACATCACTGTTAAGAAAGGATTGTCATAGCGGCCTGACTTTTTAAAAACGCCTTCAAGCCCTTTACCACCTAATCTATTTCTTGCAACACCTGCAAATTTACCTTTTTCAATGGTCTCCATGATGCCTAGTGACTTGATTTCTTCTAGTAAATGCGCTGCTTCTTTAAGGACATCATGGGCGCGCGTTTGGATACGCCCTCCTTCTACAAAGCTTATTTCTTCACTTAAATGTCTCATATTATTAAAAATGTACTTTGCATTACTGATAGATAGCGCTCTATCTTGAAGCAAAGGCGTATGAATGGCTTCTGTTAACATGCCGAGTAATTGAATTCCTTGATTGGTCATAATTGAAACCGCATTAAACAGTGCATCCTGTACATGCCCCTTAAAAATATCGCCCGTCATATATTTTGTAGGCGGCATATATTTAAGAGGTGCCTTTGGAAAAATTTCTCTTGTCATTTGCGCTTGTGCCAACTCATATAAAAAACCGTCTTCTTGGTCTGGGTTTATTTCAAATGCATGTCCAAGCCCCATCTGTTCTTCAGGAAGCCCGGCAAGAAGGGCAAACTGCTCATTAATAAACTGAGAGGCGAGCACGGTATGCGCCTCTTCTACAGCATCTGATGTGGTCAAGTAATTATCTTCGCCTGTATTGATGATAATACCTGCAAACCCATTGATAACACGAGAAAAATATTGATCTACTAGGGTTCTTTGCATATTGATATCTCTAAACAGAATGCCGTAAAGAGCATCATTTAACATGACATCTAAACGTTCGACCGCCCCCATAGCTGCTATTTCAGGCATACACAAGCCACTACAGTAGTTACATAGCCTTATATAACGACCGACTTCACGTCCGACTTCGTCTAGCGCTGTTCGCATGAGTTTGAAGTTTTCTTGCGTTGCATAAGTACCACCAAATCCTTCTGTTGTTGGACCATAAGGCACATAATCTAAAAGGCTCTGCGCAGTCGTTCTAATCACAGCAATAATATCAGCACCTTGCCTTGCCGCAGCTTGGGCCTGTAGGATATCTTCGTAAATATTACCTGTCGCAACAATCACATAAAGATAGGGTTTTGGTCCTTCACCCAGGGTTCTAATGGCCATTTCTCTATTTTTTTTATTTTCTTCAATCAAACCAACCGCTGCATCAACCATGGGCTTGATATGTTCTGCAACACGTTCCGCGGATGCTTTGTCAAGCGTTGTCAAATCAAGATCACCACACGCTACTTTTTCGGCAACAGATTGTGCGGTACAATTGAGCTGATACATGGCGTTGCCAAGCCAATATGCCGCACCATCTTCTAAAACCTGGGCTTTTGATAAATTGTCTATAATAGCATTTGGGAGTGGTCTCTCAAAAGCGTCAATTCCGTCCACACCAAGCAATCTCACAATGGTCCGTTCCACAGACACCGTTGAATGTGCTTCAATAAAGTTCTGAGTGTCTTCTGCAATAGCCCTTGCCGCTTGACGCGCGGCATTGACATATTCCCAGTTCAAATTTAATTTATGCAAAGGTTTCCTCCTTATTTTCTAATACGTTAATCACGACAACCCCACCAAGCGCCTTTTGCAATGTGCTTTTAAACGTTGCTGGATCGTAGCAATACCCTTGTGGTGCCGTTGGATTAATTGTCACGGCAATCAGAGACGCTCTTTTGCAAGCTTTAAAAGTTATGCCCCAACTTGCAAAAGTAAGCCATGCTTCATAGGGAATAAATAGATTTGTGCCTTCTTTGACGTAAAAAGTAGGTGGTTTATCTTGGTGCCAATTCTGAAAAATATATCGCACCATATTTTCACTGAGTGCACCAGAAAACAATATGCCTTCCGTCTTAGCCGTAAATGCCTCGAAAATCATTGGTGACATATGAAGACCCGTAGGAAACGCTTTTAATCCGATAATCTTTTTTATATCGCCTTGTTCATCACCCTCAACAAGAGAGACCGCTGATTGCTCACAGGCATCAAGAAATAGCCTTTGCCAGTTGTCCGCAACAAGTGGTAAATTTAATTGTGCAATTCGCTGCTTTGTAAATGCCACTGTTTTATCCATCGTACGGCTCAACACTGCACCTGTGGCCATAATATAGCCGTCTATTAGCTCAGGAGATGCAATGGTTTGTCGGTCCATTGCACCATCTATCAATACTTTATCAGCACCATAAGCTAATAACTTTTCCATCAACCATTTATGTTCTGTGTTGTTATTTGCACCTGTGAGCTCAATGTCTCCTGGTTCTTTCACCTTTGCGATAACAATAGAACCAAAGTACGTTTCAATAGCAGTCTCTTCAAGAATGTCACAAGATAATGTCGTCTGCTCAAGTAATTTTTTCCCCGTTGCAAAGAGCATCTCTGATTTTAAGCTGATTTTCGGCTTTTGGGTTCTCGTTAATACGTCCTCTGCTTCTCCGTCTCTACCGATGGACATGACAGCAACCCTTTTATGATGACGGGACAGCCATGCCATCAAGGCATTTAGCGTAACCGTCTTACCAGAATTTTTAGCCATTCCCACAATACCAATACGTTTATATTCTTTTGTAATGAGATGTTCCCATGTTTTATTCATCATTCCCATTTCTTTTCGATCGTTCATTTTCCCTTAAAGGAATTGAAACTCTATTTCCTTGCAACAGCCCTGCTACCCCGAATACCTCTTTTTGTCTTTTCGCGTGTTTAAGCGATGCCGATTCGGTCTTTTCATTATATTGCGTTGGCTGGGTATATGTTGTAATGATCCCTTCATAATTCCTTAAAATCACTTTACTTGGTGATTGTGAAATTAAATATTGTGGCATTACAGGGATTTTTCCACCACCGCCTGGTGCGTCTACGACAAACGTCGGTACACAATAACCTGACGTATGGCCTCTTAGGCCTTCTATAATCTCTATTCCCTTTGCCACTGGGGTTCTAAAATGCTCTATCCCATTTGATAGATCACACTGATAAATATAATAAGGTCTTACGCGCATTTTAACGAGTTCATGCACGAGTTCACGCATAATGTGTACATTATCGTTGACCCCTTTGAGGAGTACCGATTGATTGCCAAGGGGAATCCCTACGTTTGCAAGTCTTTCACAAGCTGCTTTAGACTCTGGTGTAATCTCTTTTGCATGGTTAAAGTGTGTGTTTAGCCAAATAGGATGATATTTTTTAAGCATTTCGACGAGTTTTGGCGTGATTCTTTGAGGGCAAACCACAGGTGCTCTTGAACCTATTCTAATAATTTCAACGTGTGGAATCTCTCTAAGTGCTGAAATAATGTACTCTAGACGTTCGTCGGAAACGAGCAGTGCGTCTCCACCAGATAGTAAAACATCTCTTACTACAGGGGTCTGACGAATATAATCGATAGCTGCATCAATCATCTCTTTTGAGACGCCGCCATCGTTATGCCCTGCAAAACGTCTTCTGGTGCAGTGTCTACAATACATTGAACACATGTCTGTAATTAAGAATAGAACACGGTCTGGATAACGGTGCGTGATGCCAGGTACTGGTGAGTCACCTTCTTCATGAAGAGGATCTTCCATGTCTGCCTTGCTAAAATAGGTTTCGGATATGGTGGGTACTGCCTGCATACGAACAGGGCAGTGCGGATCTTTCTCATCCATAATCAAGGCATAGTAAGGCGTAATCCCCATTCTTAAAATCTCAAGTGATTTCTTGATGCCCTCTTCTTCTTCAGGTGTTAAAGATATAATGTCCTTGAGTTCATCAAGCGTTGTAATTCTATTGCGAACTTGCCACTCCCATGAATCCCACTCATCCTCTGTAACGTTTTCCCATCGTTTAATTGTCTTGTAGCTTCTCATGTTTGTCTCCTTTCTCTACTTTACTGTTAAGCATACAATTCTTCATATATTTGTCTCAGCGCTTCACTTTCGCGCATGATCTCAAGTGCTATTGCTGCATGTCCCTTCGTATAACCGTTCCCAATCATCATACGTACATCCTTACCGACGCCCTCAGCGCCTAGTGCAGCTTTTGTAAAATCGGTTGCCATGCTAAAGAAATAGACGAGCCCATCATCCTTTGTCGCTAAAATTGAGGCCATCTCGGTATTGGGAACATTGACGCAATTGATGGTGACATCGCAAAATTCACCGTTTGTTAAGGTCTCAATTTCAGTTAAAACGTCAACGGCATTGGTTGCATCAGCAACAAGGTAATGATCTGCAAGTCTAGCAGACATAACGGTTTCTTTCGCACGATTATCATTTTGAAGGCAAATCACTTTACCCGTAATCCCTGCACGTTTTTTTGCTTCATATAAGCAAAGCATGCCTGATTTTCCACCGCCGCCAATGACCAAGACAGTATCGCCTGGTTTAACGAGTTTTGCAGTTTGTGCAGGTGCTCCTGCCACATCCAATACCGAAAGTGCCAGTTTTTCAGGAATATCTGTCGGTATTTTTGCATAAAGACCGCTTTCAAACAGTATCGCCTTTCCCTTGATATCAACCTGATCAATCTCTGGTCTAATGGCAACAATGTCCTCAATGGTGAGTGGGGTCAGTGAAAGCGATACAAGTGTTGCAATCTTATCGCCCACCTTCAAGTCCGTTTTTGACGCGAGAGCATTTCCAATTGCCTCAACTGTACCGATGAGCATACCACCAGATCCAGTCACAGGATTTTTGTGTTTACCATAGGTTGACACAATGTGCTTAATCTTTTCTTCCATCTTTTGAAGATTGCCTTCAGCTTCTTTTTTTATTTGTGTAAAAGATGCCGCATCTATATTAAGCGTTTGAACATCAATTAATATTTCATTATCGAAAAGCACCATCTCATTAGAAATGACTTTCGCCGGTTGTGGTAAAACACCTTTAGGTTCAATGACACGATGTGTTCCAAATTTACAGCCTGTTTTTTGCATAATACCCTCCATTCATTTAGTCCTCTCTATATACACGCAAGTTCAATGCCAACGCAATTAAATAAGTAAGATGTTTCAATTGCTTTATTTTTTATCTGTGCTTTTACTATCATTGTTGAAATTTCAACGCATAATATCTTTATCATGGTTTACTAAGCCATCTTCTGACGCGTAAAAATCTGGTTCTCTTCAATAAAAAAAGCATACATTGCCCAATATTAGGCAATTTATGCTATTTTAAGGTGTACTTCTTTAGTTTATACTGTAATGTCTGTCGTGGCAAGCCGAGCGACTTGGCTGTACGCGTGGTATTACCACGATTCTTCTTGAGTGCAGACTCTATAATCATTGTTTCAAGCTGATTGATGATCTCTTGAAAACTATCTCCTCTTTCAAGCAATGACTGTATGGGCACGATTTGTTGGTCATCCGTTTTTTCCTTGATTATTTGCATGTAGTGAGGTAAATCTTCTACCTCAATATAATCTTGATCACTTAAATTCATTGCCCCTTCTATCACGTGTTCAAGTTCTCTAACATTCCCTTCCCATGGATAACGCTCAAAAATATTTGCCGCTTCTTTTGAAATACCTCTAAAATGCTTGTAAAGCTTTTCATTGTATTTCTGTATAAAAAAACGGGTCAAATACGCAATATCAACCTTCCGATCAATAAGCTTTGGCAGTCTTAACGTCACCGTGTTAAGACGATAATACAAATCTTTTCGAAGAAGTCCTTCTTCAATTGCCCTGTCAGGTGAGACATTCGTCGCAGCGAGTATGCGAACGTTAATCGCTCTCTCTTTTGTATCTCCTATACGGCGAATCTTACTTTCTTGTATCGCTCTGAGCATCTTTGCCTGAAGGTCTAGCGGCATTGAATTAATCTCATCTAAAAAGAGGGTTCCAGAATCTGCAAGTTCAAATAAACCAGGTCTATCCACAGCCCCTGTAAAACCGCCTTTGACCGTGCCAAAAAGAATGCCCTCTAACAAAGTACTCGGCAATGCCGCACAATTTTGTGCTATGAAGGGTGCCCTTTGTCGTTTGCTCTGCCCATGAACGGCCTGTGCAATCATCTCTTTACCCGTACCCGTTTCACCATAAATTAAAATGGGAATCTCAGTTCGCGCTGCTTTCATGGCAATGGTCTTAATTCTATTGAATTCTGGGTCTTCTGTTATAATGTCTTCAAATGTAAAGGTCGTTGTAGCAACCTGTTCATTTTTTGTCGCGTTTGAAATCACACGACGCTGTAATTCAATATAGCGTTCTGTTAAATCCTTGTAGGCCGTTATATCATTTGATATCTCTATAGCGCCTAACACTTGTCCGTTTTCCAAAAGCGGTATCGTTGTGTTAACAGTAGTAACTTCTTTGCCGCGGTATGTCCTAAATGTTTGTTTTCTATTGATAATCGCCGTTTGCATATCCAAAACACTCATTATCGTACTTCCCTGTTCAGAAAGAGAAGGGTATACTTCTGTAATGTGTTTACCAATAGATTCTTCAATATTGATATCATCCAGTAGCGCTGCCTTTTGATTACAATAGACGAGCCTACCTTCATTATCTATTATTTGAACGCCATCTGTCACGTAGGATAGAAGCGTTTTAATATGACCTACTGAAAGGTCGAGTGCAACATCTTTTTTTTGCAATTGTCACCTCGTCGTCATTTCTTATAAGATAAGTAGCGCCAATTTATCGGCAACAGTGCCGATTTTTAAGCACTACAAAATGCTTCCTAAGCCATAGGTTTTACATTGGTTGAGCTTTTCGCTGGCAAGTTTCACCACTTCTTCTTCATCGCTATTTTTGACAGGTCTATTATAGCAAATCGACATGTAATACGATCTACGTGTACAAAATGCGTTTGATTAAACATATGCTGTAGCTTCTCTGCAAGTGCATAGGCCGTTTCTTTTGATTTATCTGGAAGAATAATAGCAAAAGTATCACCTTTAATACGAGCGATATGATCATCAACGCCTATGTTCACTTGGGTCACTCTTATGAGTTCAATAAGAATTTGATCTCCCACGTGATAACCATAGGTATCATTGATAATCCCCATCTGATCCACGTCAAAAAAAATGACACTCGATGTTTTATGAAATTGCCTAATACGCTCGATTTCGATCGCAATTACATTTTTAAGTTTTTCTTCATTGTTAATAGAAATCAATGTGCCATTGATCATTTTCTCTTTTTCTATGAGCTCGGTGACTTCATTTTGAGCTTCTAATATTTTACGATATGCGACCTCATACCCTATTAAAAATATGAGCGCGGTATAAAAAAATATCACTGAGAATACTGTAATCGGTCGCAATTTACCAAATGACATAATTGCAAGCGTTGGCAATAGTGTCACAATTGCAGACAATCCTAAATAGAGTGATAAGGTTCTTTTTTTACCCTGCATAAGTCCACCCTCGTCTCGTCTCTAAATCTCATTAATGTGAATGGTAATCTCCGTATCATCCTCATTGCCTTCAATTATCATGGTGTACCGAATGGTAATATCAAGCTTGTCTTGCGACAACCAATTGATTTCATGGCCTTTTATCTGCATACTAAAATCACCATAAGGCGTTTTATAAAAGGTATGCATTAATTCATCTACGACAATGGGTAGAACACTATTTACACTGCCAAAACGCCTGATATTCACTTGGCTACCATCATATTTTAGCATGGTTTTAGACCCTGACATGCCGCTAACTTCGCTTTCTTCATAGCGAAGATAGGCTTTTCCACCTTTTATTTGATAGCTTGCTTCAGTGGAAAATAACATTTCTTCACGCTCACCACTTGACGTCACCATAAGTGAACTAATGTTAATCATGCATTTTCTTTCTTCTGTATTCTCTACTCTGTTATCCATCTGTTAACCAACATTCTAATATTTTCAACATGTTCTTCTGCTTCTTTTCTCGCCCTAACAGGGTCGTTGAGTAATAAAGCTTCAAAAATACGGCTATGTGACAACTGAATTTCATGGAAATTGTTAAATTCATTAAAGTAAACGAGTCTGAATCGTTGAAATTGATCGTGTAGGTCAAAAATAATATTAATTAAACGCTGATTTTTACTAGCATAAAAAATTAATGAGTGGAATTCATTATCGCATTCTATCATACGTTTTTTGTCCATATTGATCAGGCAATCATTAAAATCTTCTATGACACGACCTAATTTTTCGCGTTCTGTATCATTCATTCGTTCTGCTGCGAGTGCTGCCGCAAAACCTTCAAGTTCAATGCGAATTTCTAATACTTCTAAAATATCTTTTTTGGTAAGGTCTGCCACATACGCACCTTTTCTCGGTATCATAATGACGAAATTTTCTTTTTCTAGTTTTCTTATGGCTTCACGGACAGGTGTTCTACTGACGCCAAGCTGGTCAGCAATTGTCACTTCCATTAATCTCTCACCTGGTTTAAGTTCACCACTGAGGATTGCGTTGCGGAGGTATTCAAATACAACCTCGCCAAGGGGCTTATAATTCCTAATTTCTAACTTATTAAAATTCACCGCTCTATTCTCCTTTGTTTGGTATTTCGCCATTATACGTCATGACCATATAACTTTGAGGATAAAATCGCTTCATGTTATGAAGTGCATGCTTCATGCGATTTTCATTTTTAAAAAAGCCAAATACAGTTGGACCGCTTCCACTCATGAGTACGCCATCAGCACCAAAACTTATCATCTGTTTCTTTAGGGCGTTTACTTCAGGGTATTTTACTAACGTTGCTGTCTCAAGAACATTGCAAAGCAATGACATCATATGATGTTTGTTACCTTGCTTTAGGGCTTCAACCATTTTTTTTGTATCTGGTCTTTCTTTAATGTCATTTATATTTAAAGCCATATAGACTTCTTTTGTGGCAACACCAAAATTTGGTTTAACCAATAAGAGCCATGTGTGCCTTAAGCCTTGAATTGTCTCTAATTCTTCACC
>Ga0194137_10002542_pt1 | contig 10735 bp, 10 predicted proteins | sample TARM_MetaG_T3_14_FD_134025 | JGI IMG/M metagenome (GOLD analysis project Ga0194137, IMG submission 134025) | Freshwater microbial communities from Pennsylvania, USA, analyzing microbe dynamics in response to fracking - TARM_MetaG_T3_14 (version 2) | ecosystem: Environmental > Aquatic >...
AGATTGAAGGTTTATCGGTTATTGAACCGTAAGGTTCCCATAAAAAATAGTTTAGAAATGAAAAATCATGTCATTTGCTAATTACTTGAATAATCCGGGATAAATTCATAATTGTCCTTTAAGCTTGTCCTTTAAAGCTTCGTTATCTGTGTAATAACTGCTATTTTGAATAACTCTACCAGAAAGTAAAATTTTCAAATCTTCATAAGTATGCTGCTTTATCTTATCCGAAAAGGAGACAATATTGAATAAATATAAAGTGGCAATGAAATCATGAATTACAGTGTTATTCAATTTTGTTTTTGGTTTTAAATGCGAAAAATTAGGAACAGATTTGATAAGAGTAATTAATCGATAGTTCGGATTGAAATCCACATGATAAGGAGACCTTAATGTGTTAATCAAACAATTACTATGTGCTGCTGCATTCCTTAATGATTTAACTGGAAACAGCAAATCAGAATAAGAATGATTTGAAGGGTAACGCTTATAGTAAAATTTATATAGCATAATGAAATCACCAAAAGTTAGTAATTCCACAATATTCCATATTGCAAAGTTGTTTTCAAATTTATTGAAAAGATCGGTGGTATATGACTTATTGCTCTTTTGACTTATTCGTGAATTAACCTCAGGATATACACTTAAGAATTCTGAAATGACGGAATAACCGTCTTCACGATGATTATTAACGCAATCTCGTAATACCTTTGTTTTAAGAGTATGCTCAATATCTAGAGTTATTCTTATGATGAATCGTCTCAAATGCATATCGATAGTAGATAAATCTTTTAAATATACGAATTCTAGATTTATATATTTACCATCTGAATCTTTGGCAAAGTTTTTGGCATAAGCTTTAAGTTTAAAGTAATAATTATTGTCAGATAGGAAGACTTTAGAAGAAGTCTCATCGAGGATGTTGAACCTTATTCCTTTTGATTTCATATGTTCAATTTGCTCATTAACAGATAGCTTTCTATTTTCCATCCTTTTCCTCCCGTCTCATTAATTCATCCAAGAGATCCGCTGTCTTGGATCTGCTCTTTGGCATAACAGATGCATAAGTATCAAGAGTTGTTTTTCAATCTTTCAGATATGACTTTAATACTCTCAATGTTATTCAATAACATTGTAGCATGAGTGTGCCTTAAATTATATGGGGATTGTGGGTATCTTTTAATTATGTATAATATATATACATAATTAATCTATTAAACTTGGGAGTGTGTAAAATGAAATATTATCTTAATGAACAAAAGAAATCTATCATGGAAGCTATTGAAACCTTATATGGGAAAAGTCTATTATCAGAGAAAGAGAAAAGGGATTTGAGTAAACTATCATTGTATACAAGTGAGTATTCAAATCCTTGTATGTTTTATGATACAGATGAGCTTAAACAGGTGATCAGTAGTGTTTCTCAAATGGCATATAAATACGATTATCATGAAGAAATTGAAAAGCTGCTTTATTCCTGGAAATTAATTGAGGATAAGGATTATATTTAGAAATAAAAAAGAGCCTTGCAGCTCAATTTACTTGTATTATACTCACTTGAAACAATTCTGAATACTATTTGTTCAGTTTCAAAGATTTTAAATCTCATATTATGTTGGTATTCAATGATTATGGAGATATTAATGGTACCCTCAGCGGGAATCGAACCCACAACTAGCCCTTAGGAGGGGCTTGTTATATCCATTTAACTATGAAGGCTTGAACACTAGTTATTGTAATATATTAAGAGGTTGAAGTCAATGAAGCAGGCGAGTAGTAATGTAAAAACAGGGAGGATGTATAGTGTTCATCCTCCCTGTTTTATTCAGCTCATTTCAGATCTGTTATTCAGCTTCCAGTTCGATGATTCTCTTTCTCATTTCATCGTTAATCAGAAATACAGGGGAATTGTCATCGCAAGTATTCTGGTTTTCCACAATGAGAACTTCAGCATCTTCGCTAAGGGTATGGGTATGCCAGACACCCTGTTTGACGTTGTAGCCCTTATGTTTTTCCATCGGAACCTTCTCAATAACACCCGGAACATAACCAGTTCCGGCAGAATAAAGATTGCAGGTTCCGTTTATGAGCACAAAAACTTCATCGGTAAGCATATGTTTCTGCATATTGACAAGACCTTCAGGATTAAGGTCGTCACAGTACTTGAGGACTGCCACCCTCCAGGATTCAAAATCAATGATGGGCATATAACCGGAATCAGGGAATTCAGCTTTGACAATATGTTCTTCACTCATGCTATACAGCTCCTTTATTTATGAAAATTTGATATTGATGTGACATTCTTTTCTCACCATAGAAAATCTTCTTTCTTCTTCGAACATCTGAGGTGATGTTTTGCATATATTTTGATTGATGCTGATTTTTCAACCTTATGAAGCAATGCTTTGAGGACCATCTCATTGATTCACTTCTTAAGTTGCGGACTGAATGACAGGTCGCCCTTTTTTCTGCTGACACCAAGTATCTGTGAAATCACTGAAAGAAGCATAAGACCTTCTAAGGTAATGGTACAGGTCTCATCCTTTCCCGTCAATATATTCCGTTATAACCGGATATACTCTGCTCTTTATGAAATTACTGCAGTGACTGTATAGAGAAGTTATGACCGGGAACGCTTCCATGGAGTTCCTCACACACAAAGTATATCAAATTGATCAACCAAGTACAGATCAAGAGAATAAAATGAAAAAAGAGCTTCTGCTAAATCCCTAAAATGGGGAAGCAGAAGCTCTGGTTTGGCTATATTATTGGAGCGGTCTTACCGGAACAGCGATGTAGTCGGGATTTTCTTCGTTTATCATGCCGGAATAGATCACGCTGTCATCTCTTCTGACAAAGTAATAGGATGGATCTCCGAGAGGCTCATCTTTGACTTCAAACGTGTAGTAGAAGTGTTCCTCAGTCTCACCTGGAAGCTGGTAGCCCATTCCGTTAAGCTGACTGATCTCTGCTTCGGGAAACCTTTCAGACATGATGTCCATGGAGTCTGCCCAGCTGACGACATAGTTTTCTTCATTTGGGTTTACGATGTAAGCAGACTGGGGATCAAGGCTCTCGTTGCTGAAAAGACCGAGGTAGATTGGGAACTCCGGTTCGTAAAGATCCAGATAGATCTGGATATCTCTTGTTTCATTTGAGTCTATCGTAAGATTTTCCCTGTAGCTTTCCCGTGGAAGAAAGAAGCCGGTCTCATCCTTGTCCGCCTCATCCGTAATATCCGCAAAAAGCGGCCAGTAGATTGTCCGGTTTTCACTTTCCAGATCTTCCAGAATGCCCAGTTCCTGATAAAGGTCGATGGGGGCATTGGTATCATTGGTGATGGAAGCGCGCAGAAAAATGTACGCACCGTCCGTGACTTCGTCAAAAATGGGCGATTCAGCTTGAGGGTCTGTGCTTTTCAGAATATTTGTCGCGTAGGCGAAGATGCCTTCCACTGTAAGCTCATCTGTTGACACCTTCTCCTTCATTTCATAGGTGAGAATCTCTTCAGCGGGACCGCCTCCGCCTGCTATATAGTCCTTTCGTCCTGTTCCATCAGTCTTCATAAGAGTCTGAGTGAACATGAAGGTGCTGAAATCAAGATTGAGATAAACGAGCCAGTCTTCATGAATGTTGATGCTTATGGCATTGTCGTCATTAAATGTGATCATGCCGTTACCGTCAAGGTCCATCCTCCGGATTTCAAGCTCCGAGGTTTCGTTTAAGGTGGAGGCGTAATAGATCCATTCATCGGAGATGTTGAAGGCTGCCGCCTTGTCCTTTGAAAGCTGGATATTATCCGTGCCGTCAAGGTTCATCCTCCAGATGGTGTTTTCACCGTTTTCTCCGTTAATGTAGTAAATCATGTCTTCATAGACCGTGATATAGACAATTGGAATGTCGCTGATTTCATTGAGCTCACTTCCATCAGTTCCGATCCTGTTTAAGGTCTGATCTTCAAGATCCAGATAGAAGATGTCTCCTTCACTAATGTTGAAAGTGGCTGCTGGTCTTTCTGAGATCTTTTCACGTCCCGATCCGTCAGGCCTGATTCTGAAGATCCTGCTGTACTCTTCTCCATTCTGGGCATCGGTTCGATTGATGTAGTATACCCAGTCCAAAGAGACGAGTACATTTGCAGATGCATCATCTATGACCCGTTCAGACGTAAAGTCATCAGGATTCATTCTATAGAGAAAGTTATTGTCGCTGCTGTTTGAGTAGATCAGCCAGTCTTCAGTGAAGTTCAGATAGAAGCCCTGATCGTCGCTGATCTTTTCTTCAGAAAGACTGCTCGTATTCACGCGATAAAGCGCATTGTTGTCCGCATAGTTCATAAAGTAAATCCAGTCGGAGGATTTTACGGACATTCCGCCGTTGGAGATGTTTCCGTTGGAATTTCCGAGGGGGCCGTAGGGTCCTGACTCACTTCTGCAGGCGGACAAAACGATGAGTGCAGTTATCATCATAAGGAAAATCATGATATGAGCGTTCTTTTTCATTACCATCCCTTCTTTATCATTTTGGGCATGTCTCAATCAAATGTGCATGTTATCTTTGAGTAAATCATATCAGGACAAAATGAAATATATTGATGATGTTTTTGAACAAACAGAGAATAAAAAGAAAAGGGAAATCCTTCAGGCTGAAGGGCATAATAGGACAGAAGAAAAGCTCTGCCATGCAGAGCTTTCTGAGTCATCTATGGATTAGATCAGCACATAGGTACCGCTTTCCTTGAGGGTAAATGTCTCGGTCTCAAGATAGCTGACCAGAGCATCTACTGCTTTAAACGGAAGATTTTCATGATTTTTGCCGAATTCTTTCGGAACGCCCTGATTGGTGACATAGCAGGCGCGGTAGGTTTTACCTGGATCCAGTTCTTCCTCGCCGATATAGATTTTCTGTATTCTCTGTCCTTTTCCGTTTTCCACTTTCAGATAGACTTTCAGCCCCAGTGCTCTCTTTACATATCCGCCCATCTGATTGAAGGGGTCCCTTGAATAGGTATGCTCAAGATTTGCTTCAAGCATTTCAGTGAGCTCCTTACCGGTCAGATCGACCACGGAGACAGGCGGATTCACAGGGATGATCTGATACAGATCTCTCATGGTGACGGGTCCGATATCAATGGGAACGCCATAGCGCCATCCGTTTGAAAATGCGATCTGAGCACCGCTCTTGTGAAGAAGTGCGGAAAGAAGAAGATTGTCCATGGGACATTCAAGGCTTGTTCCACGGTGAAGAACCACATCGGTTTTACCGACAGTCTGATCGAGATGATCTCTGTGTGGTGCCATGATGTCCTTGACCATCTCCGCGATTTCAGGATCTTCCGGAATCTCCTGGGATACGTCGATGAGGTCATGCCTGACATCGGTGATTTTTCCTTCGAAAATGGTAAGATCAAGCCTGCCCAGGAAAGAGCCGTGTGAACCTGACTGGATGATATAGGTATCATTTACCTTTACCGCTTCTCTGATTCTGTTGTGGGTATGTCCGCTGATGCAGACATCAATGCCTGGAATCTCCGAGAGAAGTGCAATATCCTGAGGGAAACCGAGGTGAGAGAGGAGGACGACGATTTCCGCGCCTTTTTCCTTTACCTCCCGGATATATCCGGGCAGTTCCTGATCCCCGTTTGTGAAGTAGATTCCTTCACTGAAGCTTTTAGGCATATTCTTGTCGATTATGTTGCTTGCTACACCGATGATGCCGACTTTTACGCCGGAGATCTCCTTGATGAGATAGGGCTTCATAAAGAGCTCATCTGAGTCCTTGTAATAGACATTTGATGCAAGAATCGGATAATCCAGCTCCTTCCCGCGTTCCTTGAGCACCTCAGGTCCATAGGCAATATCCCAGTGAAAGGTCATGGCGTCAAATCTTAGCAGGTTGAGCAGGGGTACAAGTGCAGCTCCCTGGCTACTCACCGCCTCGAAGGTGCCGTGAATCGTGTCTCCGTTGTCAAGAAACAGGATCTCTCCTTTCTCTTTTCGGAGATCCTCCACAACGGTTCTTATTCTCGGCAGTCCTCCAGCTTTAGCCAGAGTGATTCCGTTGTCCTTATAATAGACTTCGTTATGCAGATCAAGGTATCCGTGAAGATCGTTCATCTGCAGTATGGTCAGGTTAATCATCTGTTTCGCCTCTTTTCGGTTATTCTTGTTCTACTGATTATACTGAAAAGATATTTCCAATTAAGAGATGATCTTTGAATAACGTGTAATGATTGGCAGTAACAGCGGAAAATAGGGGTTTCTTCCGGATATTCCCTGAGACTTTCCCATGCAGGAGCCGATTCATTTTTCATTCTGATCTGAATCTAAAAGCAGATGATAAAAACTGATATACTGAAACCAGAAAACACTTCGGGCTGAAGGTCTTTATGTTAAGAGTCGGAATGATCTGTCCGGTAGACTGCAGTGATGATTGAAAAAAACCGGATTGTGCAGTAAACCAGAGAAAATCTTCCGGTGTGGAGGTGATTTAAGAATGAAGCATAACATCCGCAAAATCTATATCTACAATTTTTTCAAAGGACTAGTCTTCGCCTATGTCATCGAGAGGCTGTTCTGGGCAAGCAGGGGGATAACAATCATCGACGTGGTATGGCTTGAGATTCTGTTCTCCGGAATCGTCGTGCTTCTGGAGCTTCCCATGGGGATGTATGCCGACAGGTTCTCCAGAAAAAACCTGGTGGTGTTTGATGCGGTAACAGGAATCCTTGAGATCCTCATCATCACCCTGGCCCATAGCTTCTGGCATTTTGCGCTGGCGATTAGCCTTGCAGCCGTCGGGCAGACCATGCAGAGCGGAGCGCATAATGCTCTGGTATATGATACATTGGAGATGGAGGGAGACTCTTCCTCCTTCGAGAAAGTTCTGGGAAGAATACAGGGGCTGGGCAACCTTGGCGCCATGCTGAGCGGACTTATAGGTGGCGTTCTTGCATCCTCCTATGGTCTTGTCTCAGCCTACTGGGTGTCTCTTGTCAGTCTGTTCATCGCGCTTCTTGCCGCGCTGACCCTTGAGGAGGTCAGGCTTCATCCGGCAGAGAACACTTCATGGAAGAAAGAGGACTGGAAAGAGATACTCTCATTTGTCATTCGTCACAGACGTGTACGAAAGGTCATGTCCGTCGCGGTCATAGTAGGGGCCTCGGTGAATTTTCTCTATGAATTCTGGCAGATATTTGCTGAAGAAGTCTCCATAGCCGTCATCTACTTCGGCATCATTCAGCTCCTTAGCTTTGCTGTCGTCTCGTCTGGAGGCTTCCTGGCCGATGCAATAAGGAAAAGGATCGGATTTCGAAATGTCATGGTGCTCTCGCTCATTTTCACGGGGGTCGGATTTTTCCTCATGTCCTTCAGATCTCAGATTCTGGGACTTTCCATGATGGCACTCATCTATTTTTCCTCCGCTGTTCTTGAACCTGTTTCCCTCGGGTACATGCATCACCATGCCATTGAAAAGTATCGTGCAACCATTGAGTCTGCTTTTTCCGTGGTGGAGCATCTGGGGATTGCCGTTATCGGAATTCCCTTCGGTATCATTTCCACACAGTACAGTGTCTTTTACGGTTTCCTCTATCTTTCAGCAGTGCTGCTTCTTGTCGGTCTGTGGTCGATGTTCTGGCTGAGAGACTATTAGGCGAAGTTAATCATGATGGAAAGAGAAGAACAAAAAAAGGATCCGGCATTTTTGCCGAATCCTTTTAATTAGCTACTTTTTACAGTGTTTTTGCTCTTTTCTTTGTCAAGACGATCATGATGATCCCTGCAACGATCATAACCACAGAAATCAGCTGAGCCTGTCTCATTCCGAGGAACATGAGGCTGTCAGTTCTCATCCCTTCAATGAAGAATCTTCCGATGGAATAGAGGATTAGGTATGCATAGAGCACAATTCCGTCTTCATTCTTCTTTTTCTTTCCGAAGAGAATCATCAGTGCGATGAAGCACAGGACATTCCAGATGGACTCATAGAGGAATGTGGGGTGGTAATATGTGCCGTTGATGTTCATTCCGGTCTGGATGAACTCAGGGAACCTGGAGATGAATGCTTCAGATACAGGTCCGCCGTGGGCTTCCTGGTTCATGAAATTGCCCCAGCGGCCGATGGCCTGGGCAAGAATCATGGCTGGAGCTGCAGCGTCCACCATAGCCAGGGTTTCCTTAAGTGATTTCTTCTTCACTTTCTTGTAGATGAATACACCAAGGGCTGCGCCGAGTATTCCGCCATGAATGGCAAGACCTCCGCTTCTGAAATTGAGCATTTCGCCAAAGCTCTCATACTGGTCGAGTTCATAGATGACGTAATAGACACGGGCACCTATGAGGGCTAAGGGGAAAGCATAGAGGAACGCATCAGTGACATCATCAAAACTGACCTCACCTCTACTTCTTCTGCTGTTGATATAAATCACGACAAATCCCACCAGAACACCGATGGTGATTATGACACCATACCACATGATGGGTATGCCGAATAAACGAAAAGCAACTGGATCCATATAAATACCTCGCTAATTTTTTCTCTCATTATAACATAGGATTGATTAAAAAATACTTAACCGGATAATCTCTGGAGCACTCAGATGAATTAAAGTTGTGAAATCACCGGTTTGTAATATCTGGTGCTAGAAATTTGATATAATATAAGAACAAAGACATAAAGCAGTACTTAGGGGAGGAAATTACTATGAAAAGGAACATGCTGAAAATTGCGGCCATACTGATGACTGTATCATTACTGGCAGCTTGCGGGAATAAAGCCAACGATTCTGGTGCACTCGAGGACAATATCGTTAAGCTCGAAGAAAGAATCGCAACGCTTGAAGCGGACAATGCTGAGCTTTCTGAGGAAAACGCAGCACTTAAGGCGGAAATCGAAACGCTGAAGGGTGAAACGCCTGATGGACCAGCTGATACACCAGCTGATACACCGATAGAAGAAGAGGAAGAAGAGCTTCCTGTATTTGGTGCTGAAGAAGACGGAACCATGGTTCAGGTGTCAACGGTTGTTGTAAAGACAGACGAACCGCTCATCAACAAGATGACCATGATGGCCAATGAATTAAGCGACAAGTTCTTCGAAGGACTGGAGATGGAAGCTGAAGAAATCAGAACCATAGACGGTAAAGAGATCCTTGTTGTCGATCTTAAGGAAGGTTCAGGAGCTGTTGGAGAGAAGAGCTGGGTGTATGACTACTTCCAGGGATCAACCGGCGGACTTGTCACAGAGACAGCGCTGACAGAGACATTCCTTCAGAGAGAGTACGGCGGAAGATGGATCGAGGGTGTCCTCTTCACATTAGACGGTGAGAGCATAGAATTTGATCATGTACCTAACCTGAAAGACGTTATCCTGAGATAGCCGTCACCTATATAACTTAAGAATTAAAAAATGAAGAAGATCATCTTCAGCTTATGGCTGAAGGTGATCTTCTTTATTATGAAGACATTTATCCAATTCAATTCATTTTACGCTTTTTCCCATTCTGTTTCTGAAGAAGAAGAAGGTTGCCGGAAGCATGGAGATGATGAAGATGACCACCATGATGTAGATGAAGCGTCCTCTCATGAAGTCCATATTCCCCATGAAATAGCCGATCATGACATATACGGAAGTCCAGAATGCGTTCCCCAGGAACATGAAGAAGGAGATGTCCAGAAAGTTGACATCGGTAAAGCCCGCCGTAAATGGAGTGAGGGTCCTTGCTATGGGAATGAACCTCGATACAAGGAAGGCACGCCTTCCTTTATTGGTGAAGAAGTTATGTACCTTGTCGAAATTCTCCTTGTTGATGAACTTGAAGAGCGATCTGTTTTCATACCGGCTTCTATGGTATTTCTTTCCGAGTATCTGGCCGATCTTGAAATTCAGCATATCACCGAGTACTGTGGCCAGGAAAAAGCCAAGAAGAAGCGCGACAATATTAAGATCTCCCGTGGCACCGAAAGCTCCTGCACCCACAAGGAGTGAGTCGCCTGGAAGAATGGCCAAAATGACTGCGCCGGTTTCCAGAAAAATAATCAGAAACAGTATCACATAGGCACCGATTCCGAATGTTTCGATGAGATCCACGATATGTATATCCAGGTTCATCAGAAAATCGATAATCTGTCTAATCTCCATAAAATATCTCCTAAAAGTGTTCTTATTCCTATTGTACGTAAAAAGGGTATGCTTGTGATGTCGTTTTAATTAATATTGTCTGTCCTTTTCATTAAACTTTTCCGTATCGGGTCTGTATATCCGATTGTGAAATATTGTGAATCAGCAATAAAGGTTCAGGGGAGATGGGCTAGGGGGTTACAAAAAGAGGGTTTATTTGATATTCTATAATTGAGTGAATAAAAAGGTTTACATTGCATAAACGATATATCAGTTAATAACACTAGATATTAATACATGATTATCTATAAATATAAATGATGAAGAAGTGGGGGTCGTTCTGGCTCCACATTCTCGACATTAATGTAGTGATGAATCTGCATGAGGGAGGAATAATCAAGTGGAAAAAATCAGAGTGATTCAGTGGGGTCTGGGCAATATGGGAAGAGGTATGGTAGAGATGCTTCTTTCAAAGGAAGGAATCGAAGTGGCAGGTGCAGTGGAAAAAAGGGTGACGGAACCTGTTGATTTAGGCGTCTTCCTTGGTAAAGAATCCATGGGCATTCCGGTGTATGACGATCCGGTGAAGCTCATCGATGAGGTGAAACCGGATATC
>Ga0194137_10002544_pt1 | contig 10732 bp, 13 predicted proteins | sample TARM_MetaG_T3_14_FD_134025 | JGI IMG/M metagenome (GOLD analysis project Ga0194137, IMG submission 134025) | Freshwater microbial communities from Pennsylvania, USA, analyzing microbe dynamics in response to fracking - TARM_MetaG_T3_14 (version 2) | ecosystem: Environmental > Aquatic >...
CGTTTGATGGGCTTCACTATAGGGGATCGGACACGGGCAATTGACCCCTCGCGACGCGAATCAGGGGGAGGGTTACTACCAGGCTGAAGGCGGGAGTTTCTGCACCGAAACCGAGATCACCCCAGAATGGAGCAGGAGTTCGCTTAGTCGCGATCAATGTTCGGTCAAGGCTGGTAGCAGGCCCCGCACCCACTGTGCTTATCTGAATCGCACTCGAAATACACGGCTCATACAACTAAGTCGCAAATCCGATCGCCGAGAGCCCGAAGAAAGTCGGCAATGTCCGTTGCCTCTGCACGCGTGATGCTCTGTTTTTGGCTGGTCACCGGATCGAGATCAGCCTCATGCACGATGGCGTTGCGACGCGTGATGATCAGCCGCAACTTGCGCTTGGCCTCATCGTCGGACATTCCGAGGCCTAGAGCGATCTGTTGCCACCTTTGGGGTTCGTTCCAGATGTAGCTGAGGCCATCGGCGACCTTTGTCGGATCCTGAAAAGACAATTTACTGAGTTTTTCACGGACGATTTCCTCGAAACGAACGGGTGGTGGCGGAACCGCGCTGGCCAGCAGCGAAGGTAAATGCTGAATGGCTACGGTCTCGCTCAAGTATTTGCTGGTCGAAGGTCTTTGATTCTCGAATATCTTCACCATGCCGATGCGAATCAAGTCGTGCATCAGCTTGTCGAATGCGCTCACGGCATTGACGACTTGCGAGCGCAGCAAGTCTTCGAATTGTTCGGGAATGGCAACCGAGGTGCTCAAATAGTCGTAGAGGCCTCCAAGTTCATTGGCCTGACTGATATTTCTGTGAAAAACCGCCTTGGCGTTGAGCATGGTCTTTTAGCCCGTGAGATCCTGCAGCGTCTCTGCGACGGTGGTGTACTGATCACGGATTTGGTTGCGCTTGTCGATCGTGTTGGCCAGGACGATTCCGGTAGCACCCAGCTCGTTATCGCGTAGCGCAAACACCGGTACACCAGACTCGTGGGAGCGCGGCAGCAAGGCTCCAAAGTCGGGGATCTCCTCCAGACAGAACCCGTCGTTGCGTAGCGCTTCTGGATACTCGATGTCGGGCAGCGTGAGTCCAGCATTCCTAAGTGCGGGATACAGGCGGTTCTGGGTAACGGTCTTGATCTCGGCGATGTTGTCACGATACGGCGCAGCCGCACGTCCCTTACGCACGTTGAAGCGCTGGATCACGGTGCCAGCGAACTTGGGTAAGCCCGGACGCAGCGGATAGGCCGATTCATGGAATGCCGCTTCGTTGCCAATCTTCCAGTTGGCCCATCTTGGGAAAATGGATTCCAGCGTCTGCAACGCCATGATGGAAAATGGGTCGGGGTTGGTTGGTATCAGAAAGAAGTCAGAGTTGAGAAAAAGGTTCTGGTTGATCGCACTCAGGCCAGGGTTGAGGTCAATGATCGTGTACTCGATCAGGTTGGCTTCCTCGACTTGGCGGATCAGCTCATGAAAGGCGCCGGGTAGGTTTTGGAGCGTAGCCAGTGCATTCGAAGTCTGTGCGAATGTCAGTGACGCGTCGTATTCGGAAAGCGTCGCATGGCCGGCCAGCAGGTGCACCCGGGGCTGGCGCGCCGGAGATCTGCAGGTTACGGGTTGGATGGGCGTGGGCTTCCCCGTGAAGGCTGGCGCGACGCCGTCCCTGATGTTCTGAAGTCGAGTAGCGTCGTCCAAGTAGTACGCGTCGAAGTCATCACCAAGTATCAAGCTGGTGAGATTGCATTGCGGGTCGGCATCGACCAGCAGGACCCGATGCCCTTGCTCGGCAAGCATCCAGCCAAGGTTGTAGACGGTCGTAGTTTTGCTGACGCCACCCTTGTGGTTAAACAAGACCAATCGCTTTGCCATCACTGAACTCCCAGAGATAAATCATCTCAATTGTAAGTATCGGGGATTGAGAGCCCTATCTTGCTCCAAACGGAAGGCACTTGCGCGATTCAACGGGGCTTAAGTTGGCCGCCACGTCGCAGGTTGGCATGGCTTGATCCCAGTGAGTGTTGATCGTCTGACTCTGCACGCACCGATGAAGATGCAGGCACGTTGGTCACGAAGCCATGGAACATGCAATGTAGGATGTTGAGATCCAGACTTGGCACAGCCAGACATACGAAATCATGAGCACCTACCAAGAACTCTTGGCCCAGAAAGCGGCCCTTGACAAGCAGGCCTCGGAGTTGGACAGGCAATTGCAGGATGCCCGCAAGGCTGAGCGCGCAGGGGTGATCGCACACATCAAGCAAATGCTTGCTGTCAATGGCTTGACAGTGGCCGATTTGGGATTGAAAGCCGCAGCGGCTACTCGCTCCAGTGCGGCTGCGGGGAGCAAAGTGGCTCCCAAGTACCACAACGCTGAAACGGGTGAGACCTGGAGCGGGCGAGGGCTTCAGCCCAAGTGGATCAAGGCGGCATTGGCTGCTGGCAAGACACTGGAACAGCTGAAGGTGGGTTGATCCCCGTCGATAGTCTTAGAAGACTCTCGCAGGTGCGGCCGGGCTCGCCTGATTCGGAAATGAGGCCTGGAGCCGAGGGTCGCAACTGTAGCGCTGCACCAGTTTGCAAAATGGACAGTTGTCGCCTGAGTGGACCAGGGTGCCGATGGCCATCAGCACATCGCTGCCGCAGGTCGGGCACGCGATGACATCGAACACAGGGGTGCTGGCCAGCCAGATTCCGTCGGTGTGCGATGCCAGATCAAACGCTCGGTCAAAGCTGATGCGGTGCGGGCATTGGCAGACGGCTTGGTATCCGCGGTAGGCGCTGACCAGCGTCTCTGCGGCGCCGAAGCCAGTGTTGCGCAGACGGCGGTACATCGACATGAAGATCGACGATTCAGCCCTCGCGATGAGATTGGCGCCGTGATACCACTCCAGGGAATTCGGCGGGCGACCGCGTGGGATCGCTTGTGGATCGTTGAAGAACAGCCTCTGCACGTCCCGAGGATTGAGCCCCGTGAGGTGATGGATGGTGCGCACCCGGGCACCCAGTTGAGCACAGTCTTGCGCCAGGCGTATGGCGCATAACTGGCGGTCGGCACGTGTTGACATCATGGCCCCCTCCGATCACGACGCGCTTGCGGGCACCATGGACGCGAGTTGCCGTGGCCTTGGCGCATGAACGGCGGCCAGTGATGCCTGAAGCGGCGCGGGCGCCTTGAGCAAGGCAAGCAAATCCTGACGTGGAGGGAAGAGGGTGCTTTGGCCGATTTGAGCGACGAATGCCCACAACTGTTCCTGGCTCATGGCACCTAGGAAATCTGCTTGGGCGGCATCCAGCCCGAACTTGCAGCATGTCGATACCCGATCTTGCGCAATGCCCAGCCTGATGGCCTGCAACAGGTACAAATTGGTCAACTGCACATCGGTGAACTGGATGCTGCTCATGGTCTTCTCCTGTCGGTGTGCCCAGATGTGAGTTGAGATGGGCCAGGTATTGCGGCGAGGTATGACTGCTTTGGTGTTTTGTGTGAATGGAGTGACGGGTCGGCTCAGCATATTCATGACCACCTATTGAAATCAATGCCCGAGTGCGGGGGGACGGCGTGGTTGCCATCGACAAGAGCCCGCATTGCCTGCCGCATTTGTCACCCTCAATGAGCGTCATGCCTGGAATTTGAGCGAGGAAATAAAAAACCACCAGAGCCAAGGCCCTGGTGGTGAATCACTGTGATCCGAGATCAGATGGCTTGTGCCAACTCCTTCCATTCTTTGACTGGCAGTTCGATCAATTTCCCGCCCAGGGCTTCAAACTCGGTGGCACGGTCGTAGTCCTCAACCTCCTGGGAGAAGTGCGTGACGGCATTCACCAGGCCATACCCCGATAGATCACCTTCGGCGATCAGGTGCCGCAGCACCCCGGCGCGTTCGGTGTCATTCAAGGTGTAGCGCTGGGCCAGCACCTCCACCGTCTTGACCGGGTTGCCAACCAGAGGGATCTGCAAGGTCTTTTGCATCTTCTGCGCAGCCTGCATGAACGTTGCCTCAGACACGGCCGCCTGCACCACGTCGCGAACCTTCAGGAAGAAGGCTTTGTCGTCGGCCTGCAAGGTGTCATCCTTGAAAACCATGATGCTTTCATCGGACCCGAGTGATCGCCCGACGTGGGTTTTGCGCAAGGAGCGGTCTGAAGCAATCAGGCCATTGCGGCACACCAGTCGGTACAGCAAGGGCTGAACCGACAGCGTGCCTTGTCCCACCTCCGAGTTGGAGATGACCACGCCAGCCTGGACGATGTCGCCAGGCGCCATCTCGACTTTCAACTGTGGCGTGATGCACTTGATGTACATCCGCGTGTCGGTGAGTTCCACCGATTCGAAGCGCACATCAGGCAACTGCTGCAGGATGGGCAGCACACTTTCGGCCAGATCGTAGTTGTCAAGGCGGCGGTAGCGGTCTGACAGCACGGCCCGGACGTTGCCATCGAGCGTGCGGATCATGCGGCGGTCATCGTCGCTTTGCAGCCAGGTGTTCACGTTGCGGTCCAGCAAGACCGGCTGCTCGGAGCGCATGCGCTCAAAGTAGGCATAGGGAATTTTCAACTTGTCAGCCAACTGGCGGCGCGCCAGAGGCATGACGCCATAGGGCGTCGAGGCCCCGCCTTCGCCAATGACAAGATGGGTCTCGCCTGTGTCGTCGGTGTCATGCCGCAGCAGCGACGAGGGGACCACCAGGTCCTTCTTTGATTGCAACTGGCGCTCAAGTTCATGGGCCAGGCTCACCAGGGAACGTCCGCTTCTCATATCAAACTCCTGTTCGGAAAAGAAATGGCGGAGACGGCATGACCCACATGCGGGGATGCACATCCCCGCCAGGGTTGATGACGGATGGGTGCTGACCCATCCACACACGGCGCGAACTGACCAATGGCCAGGGATCGCGCCTGATTCACAAATCACTCATACAAAACGCCAGGGCTGTCTTTGCCTTGCCATGTGGCTTGGCCTGGTCTGACATCTACCAGTGGGGGAAACTGGTTCAGGCGGTCTGGGCGGTGTGCTCCGCCTTGGCCAACCACACATCGGCCCAGTCGGTGCCCGGCGTCTTGGGTAAGAGCACCCGCACTTGCCGAGGGCCGCTCTGGCGCTCCTGCTTCTTCAGCCGCCGAGCCAGTGCAAATGCAAACACCTGGCCGTCAAAGTCCGCGTGGGCATCGTTGTCGGCATAGATGCAGATGCTCTGCACCGAGTCGGGCAGCCACAGCTTTTCCAGGTTCCCGGCATTGAGTCCTGCCCACACGGGTTTGCCGGTGGCCAGGTGCACAGCCATGGCGGTCTCGATGCCCTCGGCAATGGCCAGTTCGTGCTCGGGCTCGAACAGCCGCACGGCTGCCCCATTGATGCCTGAGGACAGTACCTTTTTGGCTTCGCTCACATTGGCCTTGCGGCCATCCTTCAGGTACGTACGATGCAGCGTGACGGCATGCCCATCAGCGCCCTGGATGCAAGCCAGCATGGCGGCGTATTCGGCCACTTTGCGCGACTTGCCCGAGGTCGGGTCTTTCTCGTAGTAGCCCAGCGCTGGATGCAGTCGCAGCACCTTGGGGTAGTGGGCCAAGGCGAGCCGCCGACCGGACAGGTAGCGGTCCACCTCATCACCAGGCGTTACGGGCATGGCTTCTTCCCATAGCCGCTTGGCCAGGGCCTTCATGCGCTCGGCCGACGGCTCCGACGACGCCACGTGCTGTGCAGAGGGCGAGGTGCCCACCACGCGTTCGACTTCCTTGAGTGCGGTGTTGAAATCCAGGCCCACGACGGCCTGCAGCAGCTTGAAGCCACCTCCGGCACCACAGGCTCGGCAGTGGTAGTTGCCTTCACCGAATTTGTCGGTGTACTGAAATCGATCCGTGCCGCCACAGAGCGGGCAGGGCTGGTTGCGCTTCTTGAGGATCTGCTCGCCAACGCCCAGGCTGCCAAGGATTTCGGTCCAGCGGCCATGGGCTCGGCGTTTGACGTCTTCAATGCGAGCTTCGTACTCGGGATTGTTCATGATGAACTCCGTGTTCGTGACATGCCCTCCTGAGGGGAGTGCAGTTGTCAGCCGCGAGGGCGAACCGATGGGGTGAACAACTGCCCCGCCTGAAGTGCTTCGATCACGCTGTGCTCGACGAACTCCCAGGGCAGGTGGTGCTGGGTGTGCAAGACCTGGCCTTTGTCGTCCAGGCGCTCGACCTTGAAACCTGCCTGGCTCCATAACACGCGGTAGCTCAGCCAGTCGGCACCGGCGATGACAAAGATGCGGCCGGCTTGGCCGGTCAAGACTTCGCTTTCCTTGACCAGGAACTCGATGTCCTGTGGTTCAACAACCATGAGCATGGGGATGCGGTGGCCATGGGGATAGGTTTGTTTGTGCATAGGGCACTCCATATGTGATGTCAGGGACGAGGCGAGCGATCGGAGCTCGGCCCTGTTTGGGTATGTCGGATCAGGTGAACAGGTCGCCCTGCTCGGACATCTGTTTGATCTGTTCATTGATCCATTGCGGGTTCTTGGCCAGCCGCGTCTCAACCCACTGGGGGTTGTTGGCGATGGCATCGCGAACCCATTGCGGGTATCGGGCAAGCGATTCAGACAACCAGAGCTTGAGCTTGTTGCGGATGTGGTCGCGGATGTCTTGCGCATCGACGAGGCCGCAATAGGCAATCGGTGAAAGCGGGCTGCAGCCAACAACACGCAGGCAGTTCACAAACGAGAACGGCTGTCTGTCCTTGTCCTGCTCGGTGAACACCCAGCGCAGGGTGTCGAACTTGTCTTCCAGCGGCGTGGCCGGGTCAGACAACTGATTGACTTCCTGCAGCAAGCGCCAGTGCAGGAAGACGATGTCTTCCTCGCTCCAGTCGATGCGTTCAGTCGGGGCGTCCAGCGACAGTGGGTCTGGCGATTCTTCCGGGAAAACGGACTGCGTGTCCCCTGTGAAGCCATTCAAGGCAGCTGGGGGGTGAACCAGGGATGTGCTCGTGTGCAGCATCGTGGCCTCCATGTGAAATAGGGAGGCACAGCGCACCACGGGTGGGGCAATGCCCCACAGGGTGATGAACAGTCGGCGTGGTGTCTTGACGCACTGCCGATGGCGATGAAGAGACTCCAGGGCTGGCTTGATCGGGTGGTGAGCCCGTTCGGATCGGTGTGCCAGCTACCGATCGAAGAAAGCTTTCGGGGTGAATGCGCGCATGCCGCCTCAGTGCGGACGTGCCCTCACCTCGAAAGTAACCTCGATGGCATGGTGATGTCTTTGGTGATGGCGTGGCCATCACGAGGGTGCATGAACTCCAAGGCTTGCCTCGTTTGAATGCAGGGCCAGCTGCTGCATGGTGACAAGGTAGTGCCGACAAGGCGAGCGGTCAAGACGCTTGGAGCGCAAAACGCAAGCTGATGCCGAAACGCCCTTCAAATGCCGATGATTCCCTGTGGTGATGCGCAAGGCCGCTTCGCAAGATGGTGGCGAGCACGCCATCGATGGGAGCGCAACATGTCTGACATACAGATCGTCAAGGTGGATCAAGGCGGGGTCAACGCCCGCATCCTGGCCAAAGAAACCAAAGCCGACTTCCGACGCATCGAGGCCGCCAGCGTGAAGATGCCCACACGCTTCACCAGCGCCGAAGGCAAGCGATTCTTTGTGCGCCTCTTCAACACGCTGCAACTCAACACACACTTTATTTCGGTGATTGCACGCACCCGGCTGGATCACGATGACATTGCCAAGGTGGAGGCCACTATTCGGGCGCAACTCGACGCCGTCAACGAGAGCCTGAACAGTGCGATTGACGACGCGGAAGCCTTGTTCAAGGCTCATGGCATCACCAGCGTGGCGACCTATGACACGGTGGCCCTGGACGTGGAGGTCGGGGTGTTGTCGTCATCGGGGCGGCGCTTTCTTGAGGTGCTGGGCAAGCTGGATCAGTTGATGCCTCTGTTGCAGACACTCGAAATCCACGAGGTCATCACGGCACAAGCCGTGGACATCCAGCGCGCCGCATTGAAGCGCCAGGTGCGTGATGTGGCCAACGGTGCACGCAACTTTGCCATTGGCCTGCGTCGCCGCATGAATGCCATGGGCGCGCGGCAGGGCTTCGTTGACGACGGCGGCCAAGCCGAGCCAACCTTGGGCCCGGATGCCATGGCCAATCCGGGGGTACCTGCTCAAGAGAGCTTGCCGAAGCCGGAGGCATCTGCCACTGAGTCTGGACTGGTGTCCGTGGTGGAAACAGCCAACGTGAGCGGTCAGGACTGACTGAGCCACAGGCCTGCGAAGGACAAGTGATCTCACGCTTGCCACATGCAACCGCACGACATCAAGGGGCCTTGCGTGGTGAAGCCAGGCTTGAAGATGGATGCAACTCGGTCGTTCTGATATGGTGGACAAGCCTCAGTGAACAGAGTCTTCGGCATGCCTGGCTTCGGGCGTGCATTCGCCGCATCGCGGCGGCGTCGCAGTCGATACCTGCCTGCCTGACATTGCTGCACCGTGCGACCGGAACGCCGACGGTGTGCTGCTTGAGTTCAGCGTTCCTACCGGTTTGCGCAACTCTGACCTAGCGCGGCCGCTACAGAGCAGGTCATGTCTTGCATTGGCTCACGCCATGACGAGGCCAGATCATGCCCCGAACCACGTCAACCAGTCGGGCGGCTGCGGCTTTGCCTGCGGCAGCATCGCTTCCTCCAATTCATGCCCTCACTCTGCCTCAAGTGGGCTTCCTGAGGCAGGCGCAGGTGCTGCAATTCATCCCAATATCCAAGTCCACGCTGTGGCGACGTGTGCAAACGCGCACCTTTCCTGAACCCGTCAAGCTGTCTCCTCGCGTCACGGCTTGGCGGGTCGAAGACATCAGGCAATGGATTGCAGCGCAAGGCCAGTAGGTTTGGCGATCACAAGCTGGTGCTTGTTGGTGCGGTCTCGGTGCACAGGTTTCATTTGCGATGAAGCAACGCACCGCCAGATCGTCGTGTTTGTGCCGCCATTGCGCATGGCGCAATTCCTGATGCCTGGGTAGATGCCACAGAAATTGCTTGGTGAGAGCCACCTTCGCGCTGATCTGGCCATGGCCGACCGGGCCCGTCAGATGCCGAAAGCCCCCGTCTTCATCGGCCCATTTGACTGGTGAAAACCCATCGAGGGGCAGAGCATCAAGATGCAGTTAGGCACGAGGGAAGGGGAACGAAAGAGGGAGAGGGTCATGTCATGCGAACCAGAGCCAGAACAGGATGGGGATACCGTTGCCCAGTCGATCAGGATGCTGATCGCGGTGGTCGAAGGCGGAACGTACGAAGCGGTGGCGGGCTGCTTCGGGGTGACCCGCACCGCCGTGGAGCGGAGGATCAAAGCGATTGCCGTCAGGCTTAGCCAGGTTGCCGGTATCGAAGGCTTGAACGAAGACAGTGCCTCCTTTGTGCGCCGCTTGCGCCAGCACAAGGACGCGATCCTTGTGGCCTTGGAGGCCTTCGATCCAAAACGGCCAGATGATCATCGGTCGAACCGCATTCTGACTGCCGATGAAATCCTTCAGGCAGGCAAGCGCATCAAGGCGCGCAGCGTCCACCCTTGGCACGACCTGGCGTTGTTCTACCTTCTGTTCGCCACAGGTGCCCGCCCGCTGGAAATCGCCAGGCTGGAGGTGCGTGACTACTTGCACGCAGACGGCAGTGTTCGGCGACGATCTGAGATGCGGGCCGAGGTGGCCATCACGCAAAAGGCCAGGCCGTTGTACTTCCTCAGCACGCGCCTGGACGATGCCCTGTCGCACTATCTACAAGAGCGTCTTCAGCAGGACTTGGGCGTGGGGCAGATGGACGCCTACCGGGGGCTGGACCCTTTCAGCCGCTTGTTCCTGTCGCCCACGGGGGTGGGCTTCAAGATCACGCCCTACGGTGAAGCCGGTCAGCGCCGGTTTCTGTGTCGACCGATCCTGGAAACATACCGCAAGCTGTTTCGCTATGGTGGGATGAAAGATGTGACGGCGCTGTCGGTGCGGCGGACGGTGGTTGCGCGCTTGTACGAGCGTGGCGCCGATGAGGATGATGTCGGCTTGATTCTGGGCATCAGCGAACGCAGTGCGGTGCGCGAGCTGCTGGCACGCCATAAGCCGACCATTGAGCAACTGCTCGATGAACTGGTGTGAACATCATGGTGCCCCCAAACATCGCAGAGGGTGACATTCAGCGCTTTTCCATCAAGGGGAGGGTGGTGGAAGCGAATGCCTCGGACATGCAGGAACTGCTGGCCCACGTGTACGAAACACCAGAGCGCCCTCGGTGTCTGTGCATCCCGGGTGGGGTGGAGATGTACGTGGCGCGACACCGTCTGTTTGTCGTCAAACGCATGCCAGACACGGGGTGTCTGCACCACCCGTCGTGCCCTTCGTTTGAGCCGGAGTGCCAGCAATCAGGCCTGGGCGAGTTGGTGGGTGAGGCCATTCTAGAACTGGTGCACGGGCAGATCCAGTTGCGCGTGGACTTTCCATGGGTGCGCACGGCGGGGCGAAACCTGGTGAGGGGGGAAGTGCATGGGGTGGCCGAGGTGGAGGCGCCAAGGCGACGCATGAGCCTGCATGCCTTGATGCACTTTCTGTTCGAGAGGGCGGGCTTCAACCGATGGAGCCCGGCCATGGCCGGCAAGCGCAACCAGGGGGTGCTACACAAATACCTGATGCATGCGGCCGAGGACGTGGTGGTCAAAGGCGTGGGGCTGAGTGATCGGCTTTATGTGCCCGAGGCCTTCAAC
>Ga0194137_10002545_pt1 | contig 10731 bp, 7 predicted proteins | sample TARM_MetaG_T3_14_FD_134025 | JGI IMG/M metagenome (GOLD analysis project Ga0194137, IMG submission 134025) | Freshwater microbial communities from Pennsylvania, USA, analyzing microbe dynamics in response to fracking - TARM_MetaG_T3_14 (version 2) | ecosystem: Environmental > Aquatic >...
ATTTTGGAGTTGTCTCAAGCGCTTTATTGTAATCTTCAATGGCTTCGTCAACTTTTTCCATCGACAGTTTTGCAAGCCCCAGGTTAATAAAAAGGTTCTCGTTTTCGGGGTCACACTCCAGGCCTTTGTTGTAATCGGCAATTGCTTTTTCGTACTCTTTCAGGTTGTGGTAAGCCATTCCGCGGTTCATGTAAGCCCGCGGGTAATATGGTTTTATTTCAATGGCTTTGTTGTAGTCGAGAATGGCCCCGCGGAAATCTTCAAGCTGGTGTTTGGCCACTCCGCGATAGAAGTATGCCTCGGGGAGCTGGGGCCTGAATTTTATTACAATGTTGAAATATTCAATGGCACCGGTATAATTACCAATTGAAATGCGGGTACGGCCTACCCTGATGTAATGATCGATATTAAGCTGTGCTTCTGCTGTAAAAACAGTAGTGAGCAGTAAAAACAATATTAGCGTTTGTTTTTTCATTTTCTTTTTCCTGAACCAACAAAAATAATATTAAATGAAAACAGCTGGAAGGTTCGTTAATTTTATTTAACTTTTTCGCCAAATTATTGAAAATCCAGAAAGAATTTGGGAGTTTCGACAATTATATCTCGCAGTTTGTAAATTTCACTCCCATTGTAAACTCTTTTGCAAAATTCAGAATGTTTCTAAATGGTGAAATTTTCGTTAAAGAAATTTTAATTGTTATTTTTGGCACTCATTCAAAAAGACGATTATTTTAAATTTTTTATATGAAGAAGGGGATAAAAAGTTATTTTGTTTTTCTGCTTTCATTGATCGTTTCGGTTCAGACTTTTGCCGGTAATGAAACCAGTTCAGACAAAAAAGACAAAAAAGGTTATGTGTTTGAAGATGTTAAGGTTTTGCCGGCAACATCAGTAAAGGATCAGCACCGTTCGGGTACTTGCTGGTCATTTTCAGGGTTGTCATTTTTGGAGTCGGAAATGCTGCGGCTTGGAAAACCAGCAGTAAACCTCTCGGAAATGTTTATTGTTTGGCACACCTATGCCGAAAAAGCCATTAAACATGTACGTGTGCATGGTAACCTTAATTTTGCCGCAGGTGGTGCTTTTCACGATGTTACCAATATGATTTCAAAATACGGAATAGTTCCCGAATTGGTTTACGACGGGCTGAACTATGGTGAAGATAAACACGTGCATGGCGAAATGGACAGGGGGCTTCGCGAATTTGTTGATGCTGTAGTTGAAAATAAAAACCAGAAATTGAGTACGGCATGGCATGAAGCTTTTACCTCAATTCTGGATAATTACCTTGGTGAAATTCCACAAAATTTTGAATACGAAGGCAAACGATATACACCGCAAAGTTTTGCTGATGAGTATGTTGGATTGGATATGGACGATTACGTGGAGATTTCATCTTATACCCATCATCCGTTTTACTCAAAATTTATTTTGGAAGTGCCTGACAACTGGTCGTGGGACGAAATTTACAACGTGCCTTTAAATGAGCTGGAAGAAATCATAGATTATTCGTTGAATAACGATTACACCATTGCATGGGCTGCTGATGTAAGCGAAAAAGGATTTAAGTCGAGCAATAAAGGAGTGGCCGTATTGCCTGCAGTCCCTGAAACTAATATGTCTGATGCCGAGATTTCGCGCTGGGAAGAATTGCCCGAACGCGAAAAAGAACAGGAGCTTTATAAGCTCGAAAAACCAGTCCCTGAACTTGAAGTAACCCAGGAAATGCGCCAGGTTGCTTTTGATAACTTCCAGACTACCGACGATCATGGAATGCATATTATCGGAACGGCAAAAGATCAGAATGGACAGCTCTTTTATAAAGTGAAAAATTCATGGGGCGACTATAATAAATACGATGGTTATTTTTATGTTTCCAAGCCTTACTTGAAGTATAAAACTATGTGTATAATGGTGCACAAAGATGCCATCCCGCCAGGAATAAGAGAAAAACTGGAATTATAAAATCCACAGCCCCTTCAGTTTTTTCTGAAGGGTTTTTCTATATTTGGGGGGTGTTCTAATAATCCGGGTTCCATGAAATTCAATTCCCTTGTTTTTATCTTTTTTTTGGCACTGCTGCCCCTGATTCCGAATGCACAAAATACTGAAGATTCCTGGGAGTGGTGGAATAATCAGCATGGCTGGGAACCCGGGGATCCGGGCTGGCGGAACTGGATGAAAATTACACCCGGCTACCTCGGTCCTAATGCGTTGCCGGTGCCGCAGGTAAAAAAAGGTTTTATTGAAGATTCCTCAGAAGTTGAAGTTAGTTTTTCAAACCATTTCCATTCCGGCGATCCCACTCAGGATATTTCCGGAAGGCTTTTTATCCCGTTTTCCAATAATAAAATTGCCGTAGAAATTTACGGGGTAGCAATCGAGCGCTTTGCTTTTTCAGAAACCATAAGAGACGAGCGCGTTGCCCGCGACAAAGACGGAGAGGGATTTGCAATAGGCGATTTTTATTTCAGCACATTGGTCCAGTTGTCGAAAAACCGGAAATTTCCGAATACATTGTTTCGATTTACTGCCAGAACAGCATCCGGTAACCAACTGGAGGCAGCCCGCTATTCCGACAGTCCCGGGTATTTTTTAGATGTTAGCTTTTCAAAACAATGGGGTACATCCAATAATGGGTTGCTCAGGCCTTTTGGGGCAGTTGGTTTTTACAGCTGGCAAACCAACGATGAACTGAACCTCCAGAACGACGCGCTGATGTATGCACTTGGTACTGATTTCGAAAAAAATACCTGGCTGGTTTCCGCATCGTGGTCGGGGTACTCAGGTTATAAAAATAAACGCGACCGCCCCATGCAGCTTAATTTTGATGTTCAGAAAAATATTGATCGAAAAACGTTGAGAATCCAATATATAAACAGTTTGCGCGAGTGGGGGTATAAAACTTTGCGTTTTTCGTTTATATGGAAATTTAATCCCGCCTGATTTGTTTTCCGGTTTTGTGCCGGAAATGTTTACATTTGTCGAATAAAATGAAAATGCGCCGCATTAGGAAATCATAGAAAAATGAAGAAACTCTCGCTGGTTATCTGCGTCTATAACGAAGAATCCAATATAAAACCCCTTTCGGAACAAATACAAAATGCCCTCGACGGGATTGATTATGAAGCTGTTTTTGTGGACGATGGTTCATCGGACAAAACCTGTGACGAGGTTCGTAAAATTAACGACGAACGGTTTATTCTGATTGAATTGAAACGAAACTACGGGCAGAGTTCTGCATTGCAGGCCGGAATCGATCACGCCGATGCTGAGTACATTGCATTAATTGATGGTGATTTGCAAAACGACCCGGCTGATATTCCCCGCATGCTGGGTATGATGGAGGAAGAAGGCTGGGACATGGTTGCAGGCGTTCGGGCAAACCGCAAGGACGGAATGTTCCTGCGAAAAGTGCCCTCAAAAATTGCCAATTACATGATCCGGAAATCGACGGGCACAAAAATGAAAGATTTGGGATGTACACTTAAAATATTCACCCGCGAAACCATAAAAAGCATTACCATTTATGGCGAATTGCACAGGTTCATACCGGTTTTAATTACCCAGGAAGGTGCTGCCCGGATTACACAGACAGATGTAAATCACCGGCCGCGCAAATTTGGAACTTCAAAATACAACCTTAACCGCACATCGAAAGTGCTGAGTGACTTGATTCTCATGTTGTTTTTTAAAAAGTACCTGCAGCGGCCCATGCATCTTTTCGGCGGTCTTGGGTTTGTTACACTTGGCATTGGAGCGCTGATTAATTTTTACCTGCTGATTTTAAAAATACTGGGGAATGATATCTGGGGAAAACCACTGCTTCTGCTGGGCATATTGCTTGTGATGGGAGGTATTCAGTTCATTACCATTGGCATAATTGCAGAATTACAAATGCGGACTTACTATGAGTCGCAGCAAAAAAAACCTTACCGGATAAAAAATATTTCATCTACAAGCCGCCATTAAACGATTTTGAATTTATTGGGTCTAAAATGTTAGCTGTGGTATAAAAATTGTACCTTTATTAGGTTGTAAATCAATAATGAAAGGAGAGAATTATGTCAACAAAAATTAACATTATACTACTTGTGGTTTCAATGCTTTTGGTTACATCCTTAACACAGGCACAGGAGCGACTCATAAACGGAATAGTTACAACTTTCGACAGTATCCCATTGGTTGATGCTGAAATCCAAAACAGGAGTACTAAAGAAACAGTTTACTCCGATTCACTTGGGCGTTTCCAAATTATGAGTGAACCGGGTGACAAACTGAAATTTAAAGCACAAGGGTTTTACAATGAAAAAGCTAAAATTGAAGAAAAAACAAAATACGCTGCGGTTAACCTTAAAATGAAACCGGGCTCCAAAAACAGGGAATATGCAATAGGTTATGCTACCGTTTCCGATCGTGATAAGCTGAATGCCCTTTCGAGCATGAATAATGAAGACGCTGATTTCAGTCAGTACAGCAACATCTACGATTTAATTAAAGGTCGTTTTGCAGGTGTGCAAGTCACCAATGGCGAAATTATTATTCGCGGAATTAATTCAATAAACAGCAGCAGCGCAGCCCTAATTGTTGTCGATGGCGTTCCTGTCGATGGAAGTGTGCTGAATTCGATACCGCCCGTTCAGGTAAAAAGCATTAACGTGATTAAAGATGGCAGTGCGGCCATTTACGGTTCGCGTGGCGGTAACGGTGTGGTTATTATTGAAACCCGCAGGGGTAATGACTAATTGAAAATTTTCAGTCACAACTTCGCCCAAAATATGTTTTTATGGTAATTTTTACCGGGTACTTTTTTCACCGGGAATAAATTTCTATTTTCAACCCCGTAAATTTAAACCGGGCTGAAATGACCAGAATTTATTTTGCTATCATCTCCCTTCTGCTAATTTTTCAAAGTTGCAGTAATGCACCCGATACTGAAAACAGGGAATTAAAATTATGGTATAACGAACCCGCCGAACAATGGGTTGAAGCCTTACCGCTTGGAAACGGGCGTTTGGGGGCCATGGTTTTTGGAGGTGTTGAAGTTGAAAGGATTCAATTAAATGAAGAGTCGGTTTGGACGGGAGGCCCCATTGAAAGGGCAAATCCCGAAGCACTGAAATACCTCGATGAAATACGTCAGTTGCTTTTTGATGGCGAGTATGTCAAAGGCGACCGACTGGCCCAGGAAAAAATTATGGGCAAACGCATCGACGGCGGGAAACATACTTACCAAACACTTGGCGATCTTTTTATTGAGTTTGAAGGATTGGAGAATGTTTCCAACTATAAACGTTCGCTTGATTTAAATACCGCGGTTGCCAAAACAGAGTTCAAAGCTGATGGTGTAACCTATTCACGCGAAGTATTTGCCTCTGCACCCGATGAGGTTATTGTGGTAAAACTTTCGGCCTCAGAAAATGGAAAACTCAATTTTTCAGCCCGGATGGACCGTCCCGGAGAGGCCGAAAAAGTGTCTGTTGATGGGGGGCGGATAGTTATGACAGGGTTTGCCGAATACGAAGGAAGGGGAACACGTTTTGCATCGGTTGTTGCTGTAGATGCCAAAAACGGCGAAGTAAATTCGTCAGGCGATACACTTTCGGTATCAAATGCCGATGAGGCAGTCATCCGCATTTCAGGCCGCACCAACCATTGGGGAGCCAATGAAGTTGAAACTTCTTCCGCTGATATTAATAGTGCCGTAAACTTTACCTTTAATGAACTGAAATCGAATCATATTGAAGAATACCAGGGGTATTTCAAACGTGTAAGTTTGGAGCTCAACGAACCTGATACACTCAATTTGCCAACTACCGAACGGCTTAACCGGGTAAAAGAAGGAATAAGCGATGCACATCTTACCGAGTTGTATTTTCAGTTTGGAAGATATTTGTTAATCAGCTCTTCGCGGCCAGGAAACCTGCCGGCAAACCTGCAGGGAATTTGGGATCCCTCATTGTCGCCACCCTGGAATGCCGATTATCACATCAACATCAATATTCAAATGAATTACTGGCCTGCTTTGGTGACCAATCTTGCCGAGTGCCAGCAGCCATTTTTTGAATTTGTTGACGACTTGCGCGAGCGTGGCAATATTACGGCACGTGAAACATACGGTGCCCGTGGATTTGTGGCTCATCACACCACTGACTTGTGGAAATTTACCGACCCCATTGGATTAACCGGTTGGGGCATGTGGCCCATGGGGGCAGCATGGTGTTCCGATCATTTTTGGGAACATTACGATTTTACAGGCGATAAACAGTTTCTTGAGGAAAAAGCCTACCCGGTATTGAAAGATGCTGCCCTGTTTTTTGTCGATTTCCTGGTAGAAAATCCAGAAACAGGACTGCTGGTTTCCGGGCCAAGTATGTCACCTGAAAATAAGTTTATTGCACCAAGTGGCGAAGTTGCTGCTGTTTGCATGGGGCCTGCAATGGATCATCAGATAATCAGGGAATTGTTCAATAATTGTATCAAATCATCTGAAATTCTGGGAGTGGATGCCGAATTTGCCGATACGTTGCGTACGATGCTCCAAAAATTAACACCTTCGCAAATCGGGTCAGACGGAAGGATTCTGGAATGGTCGGAGGAATTGCCGGAAGCGGAACCCGGGCACCGGCACATGTCGCATTTGTATGCATTGTACCCGGGCGAAGAGTTTACCAATCCGGATGATCCGAAATGGCTGGAAGCATCCCGAAAATCGATTGAGGAACGGCTCAAACACGGCGGTGGACATACCGGCTGGAGCCGGGCATGGATTATCAATTTTTTTGCCCGCTTAAAGGACGGGAAAAAAGCTCACGAAAATATTGATGCCATTTTGGCCAAATCAACCCATCCGAATTTATTTGATAATCACCCGCCGTTTCAAATCGACGGTAATTTTGGTGCCACTGCCGGCATCGCCGAAATGCTTTTGCAAAGTCACAATAACGTGCTGCAAATATTGCCTGCCCTGCCACCCGAATGGAAAAGCGGAAGTGTTAAAGGCCTGCGTGCCCGCGGCGGTTTTGAGGTGGATATTTCCTGGGATAATGGTGAACTAACTGAATTAAAAATTAAGTCGTTGCTTGGGAACGATTGCAAAGTAATGTATGGTGATTTGGTTGCCACACCGGAAATAAGCAAAGGCGAACAAATTGTTTTATGAGCTGCTAAAATTGGAATCCTGTTTCTGAATATACATTCCAAAAGATTGCAAAAGGCAACCCTGAAAATGAATGTTTTACAGCAGGATTTTTTCAGGATTTATGCAAGCAGCCTTATGATATTTGTTTTTGTGTAAACCTTCAGGGTTTCGCAAACCTTGAAGGTTTTACTTTTGCCGCAATTTGTTTTATTGCAACATTATTTTTCTGGAAATTTGTTCCGGAAACAAAAGGGAAAAGCCTGGAACAAATTGAAAAGAGATTCATTAAAAGTTCAGCGAGCCGTTAAAATCATTTGTGTTCATCCGTGTCATCCGCCGGATTACCGCAATGATCGCAAAGGATGGCGCAATGTACGCGAAGAAATTCTTTGCGCTTCCTGCGAAACTCCTTGCGATCGTAACGGTTAAATAAATTCTGAATCCTGTGTTTAATTGTTGCCTTTCAACTGTTCAATTCTTTTGGCAATCAGTGCCCGGGTTTTATAAAGTACTTCCGGATCTGAAGAATATTTCATTGGTCCTGTAACCACCTGCTTTGCCAGATCGTTATCTTGCTCCAATTCATCCAGCAGGTAAAGGTATTCATAGTCTTCAAAACCATCGCGCAGGTTGGCAAGGCGAAGAGAAGACAGCGGACGCTTGTCACCGCTGGGATATGTCAGGTACCCGTCTCCGTTGTACTTGAGAAAGGTGTTGGGTACCCAGCCGCCCCGCAGTTGAGGAGGTGAATCATTACTGCCCCAGTGATTCGGGCTCCAGTACTCGAACCCGGTAACTCCTGTATTTGATAACAGGCAAAACCCAAATAAATTGATTGATAAATAAAGCACGACCACACAACGCGCGATCATAAAGCATTGGGGAAGAAATGGTTGTTCGAGTTTCTGTTTCGCTTCAATCCGCCAGCTACCGGATGTGCCATGTAAGTGAAGTAGCACCGGAATCCTTGGAGATTTCATACCGCCAACCGAAGTATTTAAACTGAAAACTTTTCAGGATTTATTTCATTTAATCCCCATGAAAAGTATTTTTACATACATTGCAGCGTCCAACGAATTCATCTATGAAACAATATTCAAAAGCCTGGTTGTTGAAAAAAAGTTGGAATCGGATTGCTTGTTGTCGGTCTTATTGGTGTTTTATATTTCGGATACGAAGCCATGCAGGCATCAGAAAGCTTTAACGTGCTGGGAGTTGATGTTGCAGTGAGCGAAGCCAACTGGATCCCGGTAATTTTTAGCGGGATAGTTTTAGTTGTAGGCATTATTCTGGCAATAATGGGCAAAAAACACTGACCTGTCCACCCCAAATATTTTCCCGGAGAAATCTGAAATCTATTCCCCTCCAAACAACTCCTCTTCACTGACTACCTTCACTGAAGTACTGTCATTTAGTGTTTTGCTGACTGCATTATACGGTGCCACCACCACCTCATCGCCTTCTGACAGCCCTTCGAGGATTTCAATGCTGGTATTATCCTGAATGCCGGTTTTCACTACTTTTTGCCGTACAATTCCATTCTGGTACACAAAAACCACTTCCAATTTTTCATCCGGAGTTGGGGTTGCAGTTTCATCCGGGTTATTTTGTGCATTACTTTTTGCCTCATCTTTAACGCGTGTTGTTACTGCTGAAATGGGCACTGAAATAACATTGTCGCGGGTTTCAGTCATAATATCGATGGTAGCCGACATTCCCGGACGAAACGGGTAAATATTCGAAGCAGTGGAATCAATCAAATCGACATACGACCCGGGAAGCAGGAAAACCTTCACGTCAAAATTGGTAACCTGGTCGGTAGCTGCACCTGAAATGCTTGCTGAATTTGCAATTTCGGTTACAACCCCTTTGAAATCACGGCTGAGGTAAGCATCCACTTCAACAAGTGCCGTATCGTTTAAACTTACCCTAACAATATCATTTTCATTCACTTCGGCAAGTACTTCCATGCGTTCCAGGTCAGCAACCACCATCATTTCCGTACCTGTCATCATACTGGTTCCCACCACGCGTTCGCCTTTTTCAACGTTTAGTGCCGAAATTGTTCCTGAAATAGGGGCAAAAATCCGGGTTTTCGTGAGTTGTTCCTGCGCTTCTTCAACAGAAGCATCGGCACTCTTTACTGAAAACTCGGCCGCACGCACTTCGGCTTGTGCCACTTTGTAAGCTGATTCGGCCGATTCGTATTCTGAAACAGGAATGGTTCCCGAATCAAAAAGCTGTTTAGCACGTTTAAACGACAATTCCCGCTCTATCAACTGTGCTTCGGCTTGTGCCAGCCGCGCCTTCGATGAGTTCATGGCTGCTTCGGCACGGTTAAGTGCAGAAATGTACATGTCGGGTTTTATGACACAAAGCGGGTCACCTGCCTCCACTTCGTCGCCTTCTTCCACATATAATTCAATAATTTCGCCGGAAACATCGGGACTTATTTTTACTTCGGTTTCGGGTTGAATTTTCCCATTGGCCGTAATAAACTCAGTAATAGTTTTGCTTTCCACTTTTTCAACAGCCACGCTGATGGTGAAATCCTCACCAAACCATCCCTGTTTTTTCCCAATAACCAAAAATACAATAACAATAACCAGTAGCCCTATTGCGAAAGGCAATAATTTTTTCTTTTTCATTTTGCCGAAGTTTTATTCCATAGGTCGATTGTACCTGATCAAAATTACAACAAAATGAATAACCTGGGCGATTATTTTCCGTTATTCCTGAATTCTTACGATTTCACCAACATCCGGGCCGTCAGCCTGCTGTGTTGTTCCAGGTAAATATCTTTTTCTTTCACCATCCAGTCGAGTGTTTCTTCGGTGTAGTGCCGGATAGTGATGAGTGTTAACCCGGTATTATACCGAATGGAATAGAACGGTTCCAGTTCCTCCAGCAGCCAGTTCCAGTCGGCTTCACCGGCATCGAGCACAAGGTTCAGGTCAATGGCCGACTGCTGCATCAGCGTTACTTTCACCCGGTTTTCAATCAGAAAATTCACCACCCGGTTTATATCCTCAATGCTGATAAACGAAAAGTCTTTAGGCGAAAGGGTGATGAGCACCAGGTTTTCACGAATAATAAAAATGGGCGGCAATTCAATTTTATGGTCAATGGCCTGAATTACAGTTCCCGGATTGTCGGGCGACAGGAATGACTTCACATAGAGCGGTATCCCCTTGTTATGAAGCGGTTTCATGGTTTTGGGATGGATAATTTTAGCACCGGAGTGGGTCATCTCTACAGCTTCGCGATACGAGAGGGCATCAATCTTGGTGGTGTTTTCCATTTTTTTCGGATCGGCGCTCAGCACTCCCGGAACATCTTTCCAAAAGGAAACACTTTCGGCATTCAGCACATTCCCGATAATTGCAGCTGTAAAATCGGAGCCCTCACGACCAAGTGTTGTGGTGAGGTTGGCAGGAGTGGAGCCGATAAATCCCTGTGTAATGTAAAGGTTTTTCCCGTTGAAAGTGAAAACCTGTTTGCATAATTCTCCCGTAAGCTCCCAGTCGATGTTGGCATCGCGGTGCAAATCGTCGGTACGGATGCAGGTTCGTACATCCACCCACTGACTG
>Ga0194137_10002547_pt1 | contig 10729 bp, 12 predicted proteins | sample TARM_MetaG_T3_14_FD_134025 | JGI IMG/M metagenome (GOLD analysis project Ga0194137, IMG submission 134025) | Freshwater microbial communities from Pennsylvania, USA, analyzing microbe dynamics in response to fracking - TARM_MetaG_T3_14 (version 2) | ecosystem: Environmental > Aquatic >...
CTGCACCAACTGCACCAACTGCACCAACTGCACCAACTGCCCGTCCTGCCGACAAGCCTGTTGTGCGGGAACTCGGGCGCATCGCTCGCCACTCACCTGCAAGGGTTGGCTTGATTGGCGCGTTCATCAAGGCAGACATCGCATTGTGCCCATATGCCGCAGGCGCTGCGTTGCTCAAGCGTGCAGCCAATGATGGCTTTTTTCCCGTGTCGGCGAGGCCTCGCTATCGCGGAGAAATATTTGATTCCTTCTGAGAAAGACTGGAGAAATGAGTAAGCTGCCGCGCGGCCTGACAAGGCATATACCGAACTTCTTGACGCCTGCGCGCACTCTGCCCGAGCCCGCATCGGATCCGTCATCGTCGCCATCGGCGCCAAGTGGCAGGATTCCGCGTCATTTTCTTCCGCGGCGGCCAGCATGGGTGAAGAATTTATTTCGATTACCCACGCCAAAAAACACAGCCTCGAAAGCTCCGCCTCTTGCACCTCCTATTTCTCCGGACTCCGAGAACAGGGGGGCTGGGCCGGCCGTCGCAAGCCCATTCTCGCCAAGTGTCGGAGGGACTGGCGCAAGCATTAATGCGGTAATGGCTAGCGCACCTGGGGTCATTCCGCCGCGCCCGATGCGAAGCACCAGGACTGCTTCAACTGTCGCGTCCAACGATGATGTCACTCCGGAGGCGCACTCGGTTATTCGCAGGGACTTCTTTTCCAGAATGGAGCAGCGCACGGCCCAGGTACAGAAGGAACTCCTGCAGTCGATTAAAAATATAGAGCCGGCGGAAATTGAGCGTTACGACTTGAATTGGACGGCATTCAGTTATTCGTTAACAGCAACGAATAACGTCAAGGCGGAAGTCTCCAAAGAACTGTACGCGCTCCTGCACGCTACCGAACTCCCGGATGCTGAAAAAACGCAGCTATCCAATGCATTGACAACGGAGTTCAATAATTGGATTTCACAGCAAGAAAAAAATTTGAACGAGAAGCTGAAGACTGCGTTTTCCGAGCTTAAGCAGTTACCAGGCTTGCGAAAGGACCTGTTCGCGAAAGTCGAACCGATTACGAGAGAGGTTGAACGTGAAATGCTTGATGCGATCGATGCCGTGCTGGTCGTGCTGCCCAGTCAGTTGCCGGATGCTCCGTCAAGTCATGCGGCAAGGGCAAACAACAAGATCGCATCCGTGTACGAAGAATTGAAGCGCAAGCTTGTCATGCAACGCAACCTGCCGACAAGCCTGAAAAGAATTCTGATGGAAGACTTGAATAGATGGCAAGCGAAAGAAGCCGAAAGATTGCGTCAAACAGCAACCGATAAATTCAACGAGCATCTCTGGTTTCACGATCCGTCCGCACCCATGTGGGAACAAGGCAGTCAGCCTCTGCTGGTGCGCCGGGACGAAGTCTGGAATCTGAAGCCAGCCGGCCTCCGGCTTGGCGAGGGGGGATTCGGCAGCGTTTCATTATGGAAAAGCGCGACAAATGAATTCGCCGCCAAGATGGAAAGGGAGGCGGTCCAACCTTTGCTCGGCGGCTTCGACTCCTTGAAAGGCGAATACCAGGCGTTTAAAGAAGTGTATGAAAAGGCGGGGCCGCACCGAAACCTGGTGAATGCTTACGGTATCGCAAACATGCAGGTGAATGGCATCAACCATCGCATGTTACTGATGGATCGTGTTCCCGGGCTGGCGGGTGATCAATTCATATCGGGGCTGCGACTGAGCCTGCAAACCGGAAAAATCAAAAGCGAAGAGTATGCCGGCGCGCTGCAATTCATTTTTTCCCGCCTTGCCGATGCGCTTGAACATGTAAACAAGGCCGGGTTGGTGCATGCTGATGTCGAGCTCGAAAACTTCATCATCAGGGACGATGGCGAGCCCGTGCTGATCGACATGGGAGTCGCACAAAAGCATGGCTCGACAGCGTCTGCCGGGACCAAGGGGATCATGTCGACGGACTTTGCGCAAGGCGGCTTCACGGAAAAGTCGGATGTCTTTTCGCTTGCGGCCTCGGTGGTGGACGCAATGGAGGGGGTACGAAAACTATCCTTTAATCCAGCTTCCGGCGACTTTGACGAAGTTTCACCCAATGTTGGTGCAGTGGCTGGACGTTTTTGGGTGAACGACGATAGAGGCAACTACCGTCAAGCTGTCGTGAATCAGATTTCGAGTGCATACAGTCAGTTTGTCAACAAGCAACTTCGTGCCATTGATCCGGAAACTGGTGCCAGTATCAGTTCCCGGCCAGATGATCGTGACAACATGGCGGGCGCCATGCAGCACCCGTTTCTGGCCGATCGCGTGCTGGCAGATGAAGAAAGCGAAAGGAAGGCGATCAGGAAGGTGCTTGCCCTCATAGAGCAGGAGTCCGGCAAGTCTGCGGAAGAGCAATGGAAAAGTGTCGGGAAACGACACGCGACGAGGTTGCCCCAAGATGAAAATGATCCTGGGCATATCGCGGAAGTGACGAAGAAACTGGATGCGTTGTCGAGGACCCCAAGCCTGGAAGGCGCTATTCAGTTGCGAGCAGTCAGCATGACATCGTCGACGCTGGCGCAGCATATTGATTCGATTCTCCTTCAACCTCACATCATCACGGAGTTGAATAGACAGGCCAATCGTCTGCTTGGCGATCTTGTATCGGAAAATGTTTCCACATGGTTCGATAGCTTGGCGCAAGGCAGCTCGAAGATAGTAGAAAGCAGCTACAAGAAGAACGATGACGGCCTGACACCGACACGGCGAGAAATCGCCGATCGAAATGAGAATGCAAGGGTGGAAGAAAGACCCATTCTTTCTCAAGAAACGGTTGAGTATTTAAAACGTTATGCGCATGCGTCCTCTCTCGTTCTTGATGGCTACGTCGCGATTTCCGGCGTTGAAGCCGATCCAAAGTCTGCGCAAGCAATTGCGCTCATCAGGAAGAATGTGGCAATCGCAAAGGATATCCTGCGCGGGATTGAACGCAGCGAATCGATTGAAGCGGTGATCAGCCCGCGGCCGATGAAGGAGCGGATTGAAGCGCTGGATGAAATGAAGCGGGGGACAGCAGGAGAAGGGGCGCGGACTCGAACGTAATACTCGCAGTCCAGGAGCGTCTATCAACGTGCCGCTTGCCGCGCTGCACTTCTTGCCATCGTCATGTTGAGAGGCGCTCTAAAGGGGCGCCCGGTACGTGTCGCCTGTGCTGCTACCTGATCACGGTGCATTGGTCCTGGGCTTGTCCGAAGCGGGATCTTCAGGCTTCGAGCCCCGCACTTCAGTCTGACTTGCTGTCGTCGCCCTTGCGCAGCATGGTCATCAGCACCGAAGCATTCTCTGCCGCTGCCAACGCATATGGCGTATTCCCCTCGAGGTAAAGCATCTGCCCAGCCTGCAACTGCCGGCGCTGCCCCAGCGCCTCGACTTCCACGCTGCCCTCAAGGCAATGCAGGGTCAGTTCGCCCTCGATCCGATGCTCTGGAATCGACTTGCCCTTCGGCAGCACCAGCCGCATCACTTCGAAGTCATTCGTTCGCACCAGCGCCATCGATGCGGAGTCGATCAACTTGTCGCCGAGCGGACGGATATCGATCAGTTCACCCGGAGTGGCATGGTGCAGTGACATGGGCATTCTCCTTATGCATCATCGTTCTCGATGTTATCCAGACTGCATCACTACCCGGTTTGTTCCTTTGGTTGGCGCCAATGCCGCCGCCGGCGATCTTTCGGCCTGGATGCCATGCAGGGGCAGCTGCTTGTCCGCCGGAATCCGGCCTTCGGCCATCAATGACATGTAGCGCAGGCAGCAGACGCGCAGGAAGGACGTGAAATTGTCGACCTCGCCGCGGTAGGCCACCAGTTCATCGTTGAGTTTGGAGATCAACCGCGTTGGCGTCAGCCCGTCGCGCGCGGCGATTTCATCAAGCGCTTGCCAGAAAAGATTTTCCAGCTTGATGGAAGTGACGGCCCCGTGCAGGCGGATCGAACGGGCACGGCATTCGTAAAGATGCGGATCGGCCTTGACGAAGATTTCACACATGACGGCTCCTGATGAGGGCAGGCGCGGGATCGTGCGAAAGCGCATCGCAGATGCGTCATGCATGCGGCAGCCCCGCGGAGCCCATCGTTATAGCACGATCTGCGTCCCCAGCAGCTTGAGGAATTGCGCAATCCATGCCGGATGCGCCGGCCATGCGGGCGCGGTGACGAGGTTGCCATCGGTGACTGCGGCGGTCACTTCGATCTCCGCATACTGTCCGCCGCCCTGCTCGACTTCGGGACGGCAGGCAGGATAGGCGGAACAGCGCTTGCCCTGCAGCACGCCGGCCGCGGCAAGGATCTGCGCGCCATGGCAGATGGCGGCGATCGGCTTGTTGGCCTTGGCAAAATGCCGCACGCTCTCCAGCAGCGTGGCGTTGAGCCGCAGGTACTCGGGCGCGCGGCCGCCGGGGATCAGTAGCGCATCGTAATCCTGCGGATGGACGGCATCGAAATCATGCGTGAGCGTGAAGCGATGGCCCGGCTTTTCGGAATAAGTCTGATGGCCTTCGAAGTCGTGGATGGCGGTGGTAATGAACTCGCCCGCCTTCTTGCCGGGACAGACCGCATGCACCTGGTGTCCGACCGCAAGCAGTGCCTGGAAGGGCACCATGATTTCATAGTCTTCGCCGAAGTCGCCGACAGGCATGAGTATGGTTTTCGCAGCCATGGTGGTCTCCTGGTGTGAGCGCGGTAGCACGAGAATATGCGCGAACCGGCATTGTTGGCCCTGTTGGCATTCTTCGGGTAATCGCCGGTTACTACATGCCGCGGCGCATCGTTGCTGACGGTTGGACAGGCTTGCACTGCATCAATAAGATGGAAATATCGGGCTGCGTCGTGTTCTGCGGGCTTCTCATTAGACTGCATGCGGGTCAATGTCGGGTTTGCCCGCATGCGGTGTCCGGCGCGACGGGGTGCTACATCTACCGCACGGGCGACAAGGGCAACGCCGCGTCACCCCGCGACATTCGCAGAAAACGCGCCGGTCTGTTACCGCATCGGCAATTGCTCGCAAGAATCAATGCATGCTGACTCCGCCGATCGTATTTCCTGAAGGAATCGCCGCTCAAGTTTTTTTGTATCAATATGCCCGTGACGCAAACTAATTGAGAAAACTCAAGTCACAGTGCACGCGATACAGGCAATGTGCCGCCTTCTAGCGCGGTTTCACATTGACTGGTCAGGCCGAGGCCGAGGCGGATTGCCGCTGGAACAAGACGTGACAACTCGACATGGCCAGGCCATGGCAAGGAGTCGCGACACAGTGCCGGCGGCAATCTGTCCGGGATCGGCAAGCAGGTCAAGGTGAAACCGCTCTAGACCTCGGTAGGCGAGTCTGGAGGTCGGCCGTCTCCCGCAGCGACCTGACGATAAACAATGTTTCTGGCTTGTCAAAGTTCTTGTCGGCAATTGCCTGCATAATGTACCGGCATCATTGATTTAATTGCGTGCAACATTTCATACAAGAAAGCACGCCGCAGCACTTTGATGATGCATGACGGTAATAGGGAAGTCATCGGGGGTTGCCAGACTTCCGTCATATACTAGTGGTTTGTTCGTCCTTCAATTAGATCTACTTTATGCAAAACACCATTTCCTTCGCTCCGCGTCGTACCCTGTCGCGCGCATTCAGCCGCGGCTTTACCCTGATCGAAATCATGGTGGTCGTGGTCATCATGGGCATTCTCGCCGCACTGGTGGTGCCCAAGCTGATGGGCCGCGCGGATGATGCTCGCATTACCGCGGCGCGCCAGGACATCGCCACCCTGATGTCCGCCCTCAAGCTCTACAAGCTCGACAACCAGCGATATCCTTCGACCGAACAAGGATTGCAGGCCCTGATCAGCAAGCCTACCAGCGGCCCGGCCGCCAACGGCTGGAAGAGCGGCGGCTATATCGACAAGCTGCCCAACGATCCGTGGGGCAATCCCTATCAATATCTGTCTCCCGGCGTCAAGGGCGAGATCGACGTCTTCTCCTTCGGCGCCGACGGCCAGGCCGGCGGGTCCGGCAATGACGCAGACGTGGGTTCGTGGGATCTCTGATTCATTCTCCGCCGACCCTGATGCGCCGCGTCCGCCCGGCCGCGGCGCGCGGCTTCACCCTGCTTGAACTGCTGGTTGTGCTGGTCATCGCCGCGCTGCTGATGGGCGTGGTGGCCTTCAACGCCATGCCCGGCGAGCGGCAGGCGCTGCAGAACGAGGCCCAGCGCATCGCACTGCTGCTGCAGCTCGCGCGAGACGAAGCCATCGTGCGCAACCGGCCGATCGCCTTCGAGGCCGACAACACGGGGTACCGCTTCCTCATCCGCGAAGAAAACCAGTGGCAGCCGCTGGGTCAGGACGACCTGCTGCGCGAGCGCGAATACAGCCGCGCGCCGATCGGCTTGTCGATCGTGCCCCAGGTGTCGGCGGACAACGGCCCGCTGCGCATCGTGTTCGGCCGCGAGCCGGTCGACAAGCCTTTCCTGCTGACGCTGGCGATAGGTGAATCCAGCGTGGCGATACGCGCCGACGGCGTCGGCCACTTCACGGTGGAATGACATGCGCAGCCACCGTCTTTCATCAGATTCGCGAGGCTTCACCCTGCTTGAGGTGCTGGTCGCCCTGGTCATCGTCGGCACCGCGCTCGGCGCCAGCCTGCGCGCCGTCGGCGGCCTCACGCAGAACAGCAGCGGCCTGCGCTCGGCGATGATGGCAACCTGGTCGGCCGAGAACCGCCTGGCGCAGATCCGTCTCGCCCGCGAATACCCGGCCATCGGCAAGCGCAGCTTCGAATGCCCGCAGGGCGACCTGCGGCTGATCTGCGAGGAAGATGTGCTGACCACGCCGAACCCGTTCTTCCGGCGCGTCGAAGTCAGCGTGTACGATGGCGGCGATACGCAGCGCCGCCTGATCAAGCTGGCGCAGATCGTGCCCGACCCGCAGAGGACGCGATGAAGGCGCAGCGCGGTTTCACCCTGATCGAACTGCTCGTCGCCGTCATGGTGCTGGCCATCGTCGCCGTACTCGGCTGGCGCGGCCTCGACAGCATCGTGCGCGCCCGGGTCTCGCTCAACGCCGACCTGGACCATACGCGCGGCATGCAGCTGGCGTTCGCGCAGATGCAGAGCGACCTCGACCATATCGCGGTCAAGAAGAATATAGGATACCGTTCGGTGCTGTCGGCGCAGGCCGGAAGGATCACGCTGGTGCGCACCGTGTATGCCGAGAACCAGCCGTCGCGCGTGCAGGTCGTGGCCTATCGCATCCGCGATGGCCTGCTGACTCGGCGCGAGTCGCTGGCCACGCGCAACCTGCAGGAGCTCGATACGGCGTGGCGGGCGATGCTTGCCGATACCGACAATTCGGCAATCGTACAGTTGACGACCGATGTGGTCGCCATGCCGGTGCGCATCTACATCCGCGACAATCAGGGATGGCGCGCGGCAGTGGAAAATGCGGCCTCGATGGCCGGAACGCCTGCGCCTCAGCAGCCTCCCCAAGGCGTTTCGAGTTCCGTACTTCCGGCTACCGAACCGACCGGCCTCGAAGTGACGCTGCAACTGCGCGACCGTCCGTCCGGTCTGGTCAAGGTTTTCCTGCTGGGGGTGGTATGAAAATTCGCATGCTTTCCCGCCAGCGCGGCGTCGCTGTGGTCACCGCGCTGCTCCTGACCACGCTGGCAATCACCATTGTTGCCAGCCTGTTCTGGCAGCAGCAGGTACAGGTGCGCTCGATCGAGAATCAGCGGCTGCAGATGCAGAAGCAGTGGATTCTGCGCGGGGCGATCGACTATGCGAGGCTGATCCTGATGGCCGATCGCATGCCCAAGTTCGATGGCCTGGATGAGCCCTGGGCAGTGCCGCTGGCGGAGACGCGTCTGGACGATTATGTGGAGAACGGGCGCTCGGGTTCCGACGTGCCGGATGCGGTGCTGTCCGGCGGGATAGAAGATGCCCAGGGGCGCTTCAATCTGAACGGTCTCTGCTGTACGAACAATGCGCCGGATGCGAACAAGGTAAAGGCCTTCGAGCGTCTTCTCAGGGCGCTGCAGCTTGACGGTTCTCTCGCGCAGGCAACTGCCAACTATCTGGTTTCAACAAGGCCTGTAGGCGGTGTTCCCGGCACCGGCACCGGCACCGGTACAGGCACTGGTACAGGCACTGGTACAGGTACAGGTACAGCAACCGGCACTGGCACAGGGACCGGCACTGGAGCGCCTCAGGCATCGGCGGCGACCGCGCAGCGCTTCCTGAATCTGCAGCAGATAGATGACCTGCTCGCGGTGCCCGGATTCACGCCTGACGTCTTGGAAAAACTGCGGCCCTATATCATCGTTCTGGAGACTCCCACTGCCGTCAACATCAATACGGCCTCGGCGGAAGTTTTGCATGCGGTGATCGATACACTGTCGATTTCCGACGCCCGTGCGATCATTATGGCGCGTAGAACCAGGTCTTTCTCAAGCTTTGATGATGGTGCCTTGAGCAGTTGGACGAAAGGTAAAACCGGACTGGCTAATATTGTTGGTTTCAAGACCGAATATTTTCTGATCAATGGAAAGGTTCGCCTTAACCGTGCCGGGATGCAAATGCAGGCATTGATCAGAAGAGAAGGTAACCCGATGCCGACGACATCCCAAGTCATCTGGATCCGCGAATTCTAAAAAGAAAGAGCAAAACATTGAGCACCCTTTACATACGCCTGCCGTCGCATGCCTTCGCTGAAAACCTGCAGCCGGGCATGCCTCTGTATTGCGAATATGCGTCGGCGACCAATAGCGGCGCGCTGGAACGCGAGGGCATGGCGGCCTTGCCCGACATGGGCGAGCTTGTGCGCCGCGCGCAGCGCGTCGTGCTGCTGCTGGCGCCGGGCGATGTCACGCTGCTGCGGGTGAAGGTGCCGCCGCTGTCGCCGGGGCGCCTGAAGGCCGCGCTGCCGAACCTGGTGGAAGACCAGCTGATGAGCGATCCCGCCGAATGCGTGGTGGTTGCCGACAGCACCCGCAACGAAACGCGCACGGTTGCCGTCGTGCAGCGCTCCTGGCTGGAGCTGCTGGCGCGGACCCTGACCACATTGGGTGCCCGCAGCGTGGCGGCAGTGCCGGCGCAGCTGTGCCTGCCGGTGCAGGCCGATGCGGTCAGCGCAGCCGTCGCCGAACACAGCGGCGACATCGATGTGGCGATCCGCCTGTCCGAGCAAGAGGGATTGGGTCTGTCGATCGTGCCCGACCAGCCTGAATCGGCCGCGTTCGAAGTGATGCAGTCGCTGGCCATGGTGGTGCCGCAGGCGCCGATCGTGCTCTATGTGCCGCAGGCAAGGGTGCGCGACTATCAGGACTCGCTGCACATCGCCCCTGCGCTGAGCGAGCGCATCACCCTGCATGCCGACAACTGGCAGCGCTGGATCGGCGCCGCCGCCAAGGCGCCGCTCGACCTGGTGAGCGGGCTGGGCGCCGCGGCCGGGCCGAAGTTCGACTGGTCGCGCTGGCGCTGGCCGGTCGCGCTGGCGCTGCTGCTGCTGACGATCAACCTCATCGGCCTGAACGTCGACTGGCTGCGCATGAAGCGTGAAGCCGAAGTCTTGCAGGCCGGCATGGTGCAGACTTACAAGGCTGCCTTCCCCAAGGAGACCGTCGTCATTGATCCGCTGGTGCAGCTGCGGCAGAAGCTCGCGGGCGGGCAGCGGCAGGCCGGCCAGCTCGCGCCCGACGATTTCGTCGGGCTCGCCGCCAGCTTCGGCGAAGCCTGGAGCGGCCTTGGACAGGGCAGCAATGCCATCGCCGGACTCGAGTACCGCGATCGCAGCCTGACCGTGAAATTCAAGCCCGATGCCAACGTGCCGGCCGACCAGCTCAACAGCGCGCTGTCGTCGCGCAACCTGTCGGCAACGCAGTCCGGCAGCGGCGTATGGCAGATCAGGAGCGGAAAATGAATGCAGCCACCAGCCGCGCGGGCGGCCTGAAACAATCCTTTTCGGCATTCTGGGGCGCGCGCAACAAGCGCGAGCGCAACATGCTGGCCATCGCCGCCGCCGTGGTCGTGCTCGGCCTGCTGTATGCGCTGCTCATCGATCCGGCGCTGAGCGGCCGCCAGGCACTGGAGAAGAGGCTGCCGGCATTGCGCCAGCAGTCGGCCGAGGTGCAGGCGCTGGCCAAGGAAGCCTCAAGCGGCGGCGTCGCTGCCGGCGCCAATGCCAGTGCCAACACGCCGCCTCCGCCGCCGATCACGCGCGAACGCCTTGAAGCCTCGCTGTCGGAAAAGGGCCTGAAGGCGCAAAGCCTGAGCCTGACCGGCGAACTGGCTCGCGTGCAGCTCGCCGGCGTATCCTTTGCCAGCACCGTGGAATGGCTGACGGAGCTGCAGCGCACGTCCCGCGTCAGCGTGGTCGATGCGGTGGTCGAGGCGCAGGCGCAGCCGGATACGGTGAATGCGACGCTGTCGCTGCGGCAGCAGAAGGCACAATGAGGGCGCAACGAGTGTCCGATAAGGACGCAATGAAGAATGCAACGAAAGGCGCAATGAGCAAAGCAGGGGAGAAACAATAAAAGTGCGACGCCTCGTGATATGGTTACTGGCGGCGATCGTCAGCATGGCGCTGACGGTCATCGTGTTTTGTCCGGCGTCATGGATGAGCTTGCTGCTGGAAAGGCAGACCAACGGCCGGCTGACGCTGGGCGACGCCCAGGGCACGCTGTGGAACGGCTCCGGCTTCGTCGGCGGCGCGC
>Ga0194137_10002548_pt1 | contig 10726 bp, 6 predicted proteins | sample TARM_MetaG_T3_14_FD_134025 | JGI IMG/M metagenome (GOLD analysis project Ga0194137, IMG submission 134025) | Freshwater microbial communities from Pennsylvania, USA, analyzing microbe dynamics in response to fracking - TARM_MetaG_T3_14 (version 2) | ecosystem: Environmental > Aquatic >...
GTAAGCCCGCATTCAAAAGACGCATATAAATGATCCGCACCTCCTGGTACGATAAACGTATCAATTTAAGGAGGTGCTTTTCATATGCCACAACAAAAACCCGTTATTGTCCCCGTTCAATTACACCCCGAACAAGAATCTTATTCTGTCGCCTATTCGGCGGCACCACCTTTACAACCAATTTGTACGATTAAAACACCCACCGTTGAAATATCATTCTTCGATGGCATAGATTCGCACGTCGTGCAAGCGGTCATGAGGGGGCTGGAACCTTGATGAAAAACGATTATACCAACGTAAAGAACATCTACATCGTTTGCGGCAAGACCGATATGAGAAAAGGCATTGATGGATTAGCCACACTGGTCCAAGATGTTTATGAATTAGATCCTTACGAAGACGCTATTTTTTTGTTCTCAGGAAGATGCAAAGACCGCTATAAATGCTTGTATTTTGATGGTGATGGATTCGCCATGCTTTACAAACGATTAGATGCCGGAAAGCTGCAATGGCCCAAAGATGAAAATGAAGTGCGCCTACTTTCGCAGAAAGAACTGCGTTGGCTTTTGGAAGGTCTATCCATTCAGCAACCCAAAGCGATTCCGCCTTCGTCAAAAGGCGTGTTCTGAATTCATACTCTTATCATTTTACTCTTTCTTTTCGCTTCTGAAATTGCGTATAATATAAAGAACGAAATTGAACGAAAGTGGTGAGTGTTGTGGCAAAAGATTCTTTTAAGAAGGAAGATCAATCCGAGAAATTAATCCGATTGCTAGAGGAGCAGTTATCCCATGCGAACGAACAAATTAATACGTTATCCCAAAAGCTGGATAAATCCTTGGACCAAATCGAATTTTTAAACCAACAGCTACAGCAATTAACCAAGCTCTTGTACGGATCCAAAACGGAAAAATCCAAGTACATTACGCCCGATGGGCAAGGATCTTTATTTGAAGATGAGCATCCCTTGTCTTTTTCAGATTCTGAGCATACAGAAGAACAAAGCCAACAGGAGATTTCTTATACTGTTGTACGAAAGCTCCACAACAAGAAAAGAAACGACTCCCTTCGTGAAGATGTCGAGACCGAGACGATTCATCACCATCCAGACAATACCCTTTGCGACTGCTGCCAACATCAGATGACCGAAATCGGAAGTACGCTTGCCCGCGAGGAAGCTGCCTTTATTCCTGCAAAGATGATGAGAGTGCAGCATATTGAGCATGCCTATGAGTGCAAGAACTGCAAAGGAAATACCTCACAGTCAGCAAAGATCAAACGCGGAAAAGCGCCAAAATCAGCAATCCAGCGTAGCCTCGCAGGTTCAACGGTCCTCGCCAAAGTCATCTATGACAAATTTGTGCAATACCTTCCCCTTTACCGCCAGGTAAAGGAATGGGACCGCTATGGGCTGGAAACGAATGACAAGAATCTTTCCAATTGGGTAATCCGGGCATCTGCTGACTGGCTGTTGCCCGTTTATGAACACATGAAGGTAGGCCTGATGGCCAAATCAATTTTACATGTCGACGAAACGTATTCCCAAATCATTAAGCGTTCCGACGGAAAAAAGGGACAGGCGAATGCCTACAATTGGGTCTATCGCAGTGTACCTAGCCAAGGACCAACAATCGTCTTGTTCGACAGCGCCTTGTCACGCTCGCGTGCGGTTCTTGAGCGTTTCACGGAAGGCTACAAGGGAACGATCATTTGTGATGGTTATTCTGCCTACGGCAAGCTTCAAGATGTGACGTTCGCGAATTGTTGGGCACACGTGCGCCGTTACTGGTTGAAAGTAGACAGTAAAAAAGGACAGATTGGCGTGAATTACTGCGATAAATTGTATCGACTGGAAAAGACTTTCAAGAAGCTATCTCCAAGCAAACGCCGCAAAAAACGCCAAAAATACTCGAAGCCGATCATAGACGAATTTTTCAAATGGATTGAAACCTCGTGGTTTACTGGTAAAAGCGCCTTAGTGACTGCAGCTGAATACACATTGAAACGAGCGGATGGATTAAAGGCATTCTTATACGACGGGCGCATTGAAATCGACAACAATGCTGCCGAAAACGCAATAAGACCCAATGTTTTAGGGAGAAAAAATTGGCTTTTTTCTTTCAGTGAAGCTGGAGCACAGGCAAACGCCATTTGTTTAAGTCTCGCAGAGACCGCCAAAAGTAATGGGGTTGATTTCTATGAATATCTCAAGAAACTGTTTATGGATTTACCGAACCTGGACATCTATCAAAGCAAAGATGTGCTGGATCAGTATATGCCGTGGTCGAAAAATATCCAAGAAACATGTGGCAGCAAATAAAGAAATAGCCGGATACTCGCGAAAAAATCGCATAGTATACGGCTATTCATGATGCGCACCAGTGGGTGCGCTATTTTTTTATATTTCGGGCTTACTTCTAAGGTACCTGTTATCCCCAAAAAATAGTGCAATACCACCAGTTCAAGTCATTGAATGCAAATGGTTATGATTTCGGTACTAAAATGCATCACTGGTGCAATTATGGTTTTTATGGATACAAAAAAAATCAAAGTGCTGATCTAACAACACTTTGACCTTGAATTTTACAACTAATCTACTGAACATTCTATTTAGACTTTTGAATTTAAGTGCATCTTTCGACGGCAAAACCAATAATTTAATAGGCTAAATTTCATAGTTCCTTCTTAAAACATCATTACCCAATATCATACGATATTTGTATCCAGATTCTCCAACTTGTTCTTCTGCAGCGGATGCTTTAGCCAAAACTATTTCATCCTCAGCTTTGTTGTCACCCTTAACCTCAATAATTTCATGTGTTCCGTCTTTCTTCTTCACAACAAAGTCTGGAAAATAATTCCGAACGCGATGAGAAACTGGGTCAATATATTGAATATAAAATTCTCCCTGCTTACTTGTGAACATACCTGTAAAATATATTTCTTCCACATCATCACTTTCCAAATATTGTTTGAATAACTCCCTTTCAGGGATTGAGTCAAATACATACGTATCTGCATGGAAGGATTTATCTTTAAATCGCTGGATAGAATCATCTCTATCGCGTATCACCATGTCTGGCTTCCCATGAAATTTGTAATAATCTTTTTCTCCTACAGGAATTTTTAGCAACGATACCGTTCTTTCTTCAGTTGTAATATAGGAGGAAATATGATACTTATAGCGGAACACCGCAGGAATTATTCGCTCATAAAGAATCCCTTGGTATTGATTCACTGTATCAAGCAATTTTTCCAACCCATCTTTTGACTCCACTAAAATCGTATCAACTTCTATAGGGCTCATATTTAGATATCGCGAAATTTCTCCAACAAGTGTCAACTTTGAATAACGATAATTATCATATTGCTCAGCATTTAATTCTTCTAAACTTTCGGTTGTATCCAAGTCCATACTTGTTTGCTTATAACGTGTCATTTTATATTTAGAATAATCTAATTCATCCAATTGGAAATCAAGTGGTGACGTTTCACTTACTTTTTCAAATTCATAAATTCGTTTCAAGCGTTTTAACTCGATTTCATGTTCCGGCGGGTTCACTCGTATATAATAAGGTTTCTTTTCTGATCCTTCTTTTAAATCCTCAATACTCATACGAAAGTTATTTTCTAATTCATCATTCAAAATTTTTCGATTTTCTTCAGATAGATAAATTCGTGCTGTTTGTTGTGTATCTGTAATTTGGCGTAGGCAACGCATGGTCGCTTGGAGTACAAATACATTACTAGATGGTTTCCGATGCATCGCCACACCAAACAATGATCGACAATTCCATCCTTCACGGCCTTTATCAATCAAAATGATAAATTGTTTATTTGCCCCTGATGTTCCTAAGACATCCAAATTATTAAAATCATGAACCTCTTCTGCACTAGATTTTTGAGTATTAACCAAAATTTTATCTAGCGGAATATTCATATCCATTAAAATTTCCTTAATTTCTGGTAAAACAGTATTCTCTATATCATCTTGATTTTTTGTAAAAATAGCTAATTTGGGAAGTAACCCTTCATATGTATTTTCACCATACTCTGTCCAAAAATCTTGAATTGCATCCCGCAAGAATCCTTTTTCTTGAACATTTTCATATCCGTAACGAATAGCGTTTTTCAGGTACCCTTTTGCAATTGAAGCTTTTAATCCATAAGAGTACACAACATCTGGTAATGTCACTTTCTGCACATATGGTGTACCAGTAAAATTATAACATGATACTACCTTTGTTCCTTGCTCTCGCAATACTCCGTCAAGCAAATCAATCGTATCACGCAACGCAGTATTCAAACTGTTCTTTAGTTCCGCACCATACAAGTGATGCGCTTCATCCACATAAACACCTAGTTGTGGTAAACGAGATAACTTACTGAAGCGATGGTTGATAGTAATATCATTCGGTGTGAAACTATCCTCATCACTACCAAAAATCTGATTCATAACATCTGTGTAGAAACCATCTTCTGCCCTTGCTTCTGGTTTAAATAAGGAATCTGTAGCAGTGTCTTTTTTTCGACGACGTTTAGTAATGATTTTTTGGTTATTTACGATAATGATATTAAAGTCTGAACCATCAATCGTTGAGAGCATAGTGTTAGTTTCATCTAAAAAGTGAAACTTCACGTTTGATTCAAGTAAAGATGCATATTCTCTCGGAACCACCTTTGATTTATCAAACGTCATGATTTCACGTAATGACTGCAAAACTGTTTTATCCGGGGCGAAAACAATCGCATTATGGCAATACTTATTATCTTTCGGAAACTTATTCATCAGTAAAAACTCATAAAAGATACACGTAGCCATTAAGATTGTTTTACCCAACCCCATTGTCAGCGCGTAGATATAATTCGGATAACTCGTCTTTACAGCTTCTAACTGCCCTTCCAAAATTTCAAAGTCTTCCTCAGACAAATCATACAGACTCATTTGCCCAGTGGTCTCATCCGTCTTAGTTACCCAATTTTGAGTTTCTAAAAAACGTCCTTCTTTATTATGCCAATCATGAACCAGTTGAAGCATAGTTTCATTATTCAAAAACTCCTTAATGAATATATACATCTCCAATGCCTCATATTGTGGCTGGCGCAAGAACGCCCCATCACCTGTTGAAGGATCGTTGTATTCCAAAAACTTTTTTGTTAGATCACGATAATGTTGGCGAATACGTCCCTTATTATCCTCATAGTAAGCATGTAGAAATTCAAAGAAACTAAAATCTAAGTTTACTGCTGTAGTTTTCTTTTTTTTCGCCATGTCACTTCACCTCTAATTCAAGTGATTCAGATAAAACATCCGTAATTTTCACGCGAATTGTTCCAGAGTCCTCAGGGATGTCATAAACACCTCTAACCATTTCATTTTTTGCAGGAATATCAATATAACTTGGTGCCAATACTCCACCATCATAGTTGAAATCAATCATGACTGACTCAACTAGTTGTTTCCAATCTTCCACGCCTTCTTTCTGTATGCTTAGTTTTTGCAATAGGTTCATTGGATAGAAAGATTCAATGTATAGTTTACCATCACGGATTGCTAGTGTTCCACTAGAATCTCGTTTTAACTGTAGATTTGCTTTATCACGAAGAATATCAACAATTTCTAAATCAATATTGAATTCCCCTACTTCCTGCGAGAACGTTGCTTTCAAATCTGGTTCATGCCCCATACAAACAATTGTAATCCGTTCTACAGGTTCAATTGGATTTTCAACTTTTCTTTTTTCAAAAATATCATACGGTAAATTATGAATCAGCTCTCCTAAATCTGCACGAGTAGCAATGCGGTTTATTGGCATAATTTTTACCATTCTACCATCTAATTCTCCATCATATACATTACTGGATGACATTGGTTGAATTAATAATGCGTCAATCACAAGTTGTTTAGCTTCAACTTCATTTCTAAAAAAGTCATAATTATTTACATTATATATTTCAAAACCTGCGGAATTATTCTCTTGAATCAATTGAGCTAAACGCTTGGTTGTAGTTTGCACAGCTCCCAAATTAATGTCTGCACCAATAAATCTTCGATTCAACTTGGTGGCTACAGCTTGAGTGGTTCCTGACCCCATGAAACAATCAAAAACTAAATCACCTTCATTTGTCGCAGACAAGATAATTCTTTCCAATAAAGTTTGAGGCTTTTGTGTTGGATATCCGACATTTTCTGCAGCTGTTGGTTGTTGTTGAAATGACATTATATTATCCCAGACATTAGAAATATTTTGAGCTTCCTTTTCATCACTAAGCAGTTGATATAAATCCTCAACTTCCCGAACTTCTTCTAGATCTTTCCTCAACATTTGATATGAAAGCAAATCATCCCATACATCACCGAAAGGTTTTCCTCTGTCAATCACATCTTTTAAATACCTTTTTTTCCCGTGAGCAACAAGATATTCATCGCCATTTTCATCAGTTCGATTGAACATATCAATGTATTTTTGTTGGTGAGGCTGTCTTAACTTATTGAATAAAGGTTTTGGTGACTTTGAATAATAAAGTATAGTATCGTGTCCACGAATCCAATTTTGAGCTTGAACTTTAAACCCAGACAACACAGTGATATCCCAAATAATTTCTCTTCGGAAATTTTCTTGTCCAAATACCTCATCAAGAATTAATCGGATATAATGAGATTTATGCTCATCAAGATGAACATATATACTTCCAGTTTCTGATAATAATTCACGTAAAAGAATAAATCTTTCATACATAAACTGAAGATATTCATCATTTGTCCAAATATCACTATATTGCTTTTCTTCGAAGGCGAGGCTATCAGAAGATGCATCACCTAAGTCTTTAATCTTAATTTTCTTTTTATAATCAGCTTTCGAATCAAAAGGTGGATCGATGTAGATTAAATCTACATTTCCTCGAAAATCTTTCATTAAGTGACTCATAACCTGTAAGTTATCGCCCCAAAATATTTTATTTAGCCATCCATTTTCGTCAGGCTCTCCGTATGTTTCTTTTAACTGGGCAGGATAATATTGGGTGGATCGAAATGGTCTTTTACCTGTCCAATGAAGTTCCGGAAACCCCTTAATCGTTGATCTCTTTTTTTCAAACTCAAATAATTCAATTTGTTCTGTCATTTAATTACTCTTCTCCTCAACACGGTTGCAGTAGAACCGCATGTCACATTCACTGCAAACTTTATAATTTGTACTTTGTTTTTTGAAATCTTTTTGTTGAATTTTATTTACTACTTTCACAAATTCATTGATAGTTCCTTCTATCATATCGCTATTTTTTGAAAAAGATATGATTGGATTCTCATTATTCGCTCCGGTGTAGTATAATTTCATTTTTGAAACAGTTAATCCATATTTTTCTTCAACAAGGTGTGCATAGACTTCTAATTGCTTCTTATACTGTTCAATCCGTTCATGTTCTACATAGAGATCAGGTTTTTTCTCAGCTTTGAAATCCATAATTTCAACTGTGTTGCCTTCACCTCGTAATAAGTCAATCTGACCATATAATATGAAGTTTTCTTTGACCAGACTTACTTCTACTTCAGCTTCTTGAATCAAGTACCAGGTATCCTTTGTATTTTCGATATAATTTCCTACTTGTTTCCGTGCTGCTTGTTTTGTAGGTTCTGCGAGGTAACTATGCTGACTCTCCACTAAACTCGTATAATTCGCATCGAACCACATATCTACCTGCTCCGTACTAATCTTCTCTTTCTCTCCACGAATCACGCTCTTATGAATATCTTCAATAGTCTGGTGAATGAGACTTCCGAACAATGTTGCACCCGAACGAACAGGTGAAAAGCCTAACTCCCGATACATTTTATATTGCAATGCACAGCGTTCATACGCTGCAGCATCCGAAGTAAATGCATAAGAAGGTTTTATATCTATTGATTTAACAGTATTTAATTCAAATACAGAGAAATCAATTTGACTTGGTGAATATTCAACCAGTGAATCATATGCTTTCCAAAGATATTTTGACGGCGATTGCCATGATCCGTTAGACTTTTTTTCTGTAGTTAACACTAACATGTCTTGTGCCCGTGAAAAAGCAACGTAAAACAAACGCCAATAGTCAAAGATTTTTGTTTTTTCTTCCGGTTCAAACGAAATTCTGTCCGAGTATTGTCGATAAACTTCTTCAAGTAAATCATCAGCATTCTTTTTTGGCCGATGTTTCATTGAACCCACAAATACTACCGGAAACTCCATTCCTTTTGATTGGTGAATTGTCATAAAAGAGACACAGCCACTTGGAGCATACTCTGTCTCATCCTGATATTCCTCAATCCCACCGTGGCGTAAAAAACGAATGAAATTATTGAAAAATTGTTCAGGAACGCGGTCGATATTTTTCTTTGTGAAGACTGAAATATTTTCATTATACTCAAATTTTACAAGAAGATTACTTAGTATCGAAAGATTCCTTACGGCACGTTGATCAGCCACTCCACTTGATAAATCCGTATCCATTAACTTATGAAAGTATTCAAACTGTAACAGCTGATAGAACAGACCTGAAAAAGAATAGTCCGTATTGCGTATTAATGACGCATGATTTAGAGATAATTCCTTCAGCCACGGTTGAGCGCTTATATCATTTTTGAAAAACCTTAAGGCTTCGGTTAAACAATCATGGTAGTAATCTTTCAAGTCACCAATCCATTGGAACTCATCATGCTGCAATTTTTGTCCGTAAAGAGGAAAAAGCAATAACATAATTCCTAGAACAATTTTAACCTCTTCCCGTTCAAAAAACATGTTAGAACGCGGAGAATAAACACCAATCCCATTTTCTTCCAGATAATTCGCTAAATTTTTTGCCTCATTCCCCTTAACAGAATTAAAAAGGAACGCAATTTGATTATAATCCTGAATGAATGGTTCCAAATCACGAATCGTTTTTAACACTTTCCCATGCCAATTCTCAGGACTTCCAACACCGGAAACTTTAAATGTTGCATTAGGTGTTGTTGAATTAAATTCAGAAGGAACAATCGTTTTATCTATGCGATATTTATCCCATCGAAAAGTGAAATCTTGTAGTTCTTCTGTATCGCACATCCACTTGTTATAGAATGAAATAATGTCAGGATTGGAACGGTAATTTGTTACTAACTTAATTTCAGCCGTGTGTTCAAATTTCGATGTGAATTCTAAAATATTCCGAATAGTTGCTCCACGAAAACGATATAAGGCCTGATCGTCATCCCCCACAACACAGATATTCTTATTTTTTGAAAGTAAGAATATTAATTGCTCTTGAATATGATTTGTATCTTGATATTCATCAACCATCATATACTGGAATTGCTCTTGATATTTTCCCAACACCGGTTTATTATTTTGTAGCAACTCCAAGCAATGTGATTGAATCATTGAGAAATCCAAACGATTATGATTCTGCAAAATTTCTTCGTACTTCTTTTTAAGGGAAGCTAGAACTTTAATTTCAGGATTAGTTGATGTTGCAATATCTTCAATAGCAATTAATTCTTCTGTTAATCCATTCACTAATTTACATATCTTTTCTGCTCTATTCCAAACAGGCATTCCCCCAATTAAGATATCTAAATCCTGAACGCCGCGAAAACTTTGATTTAATTCTTGATAAACCAAATATTGTTGATCAAAAGAATCTAGGATTGAAAAATTCTTACGTAAAGTTGAATATTCTAGGTTCTCTTTAATTATCCTTAAGCATAGCGAATGGAATGTACCGACATACATTTCCTTTAAATCAACATCAATGTTGCGTTCCATTAATGTATTTGAAATACGTGTAAGCAATTCTTTTGAAGCTTTTTCCGTAAATGTTGTGATAAAAATCCGATTTGGTTCAATTTTCATTTCCTGAATTAAATAAACAATTCGCATAACAAGTGTAAACGTTTTCCCAGTACCTGGCCCTGCAGATATCAATACGGGCCCCTCAATAGTACTAATTGCCTGTTTTTGCGCTTCATTTGCATGCCCAAAATCAAACATTCTCTCACCCCTTCAAAAATAAATACTGGAACTTGTTTACAGAGACGCAGTTGATTGTTGAACATATGTGTATCACACTATAAATTAACAAAATGTAATCCGCTATACACATTAAATCTTCTTTCAATTATTATACCAAAAAAAAATGTTTAAAAGCCGCTGATTGTAGAAACAAGTTAGAAAGATAAAAAACCACTCGTGGTGCACTCATTATGTATTTCCAACAAAAGAAAACATAGGAGCGATCCCGAATGATTTACACGCGTCTTGGCACGGATGAACTTTGTAACGATAGAACCTTATCTCCAACCAGACAACTCTGTTTTATCGATTTAAAAATATCTTGGATATGTGCAACATAGATTTTTCCTGAAACAAGGAAATACCATAAGGGGTAACACCGTTCCAGTTATCCGGAATAAAACTGTAAACATAGAAAAATCTTTCAATGCCTAGTTCTGTGCTTTTAAATATACATTAAAAACCTCATTTATTTATGGTAAGCATGCCCATGGATAATCCGGAACGCTCTGTAGATCTGTTCGACGAGCACGAGGCGCATGAGTTGGTGCGGGTAGGTCAGTTTGCCGAAAGAGATGTGCTGGTTGGCGCGGGACAGGACGGCTTGGCTGAGGCCGAGCGAGCCGCCGATGATGAAGACGATGTCGCTTTTTCCAGCGGTGCCGAGTTTGTCGATTTCGTTGGCGAATTCCACCGAATCGTAC
>Ga0194137_10002550_pt1 | contig 10722 bp, 12 predicted proteins | sample TARM_MetaG_T3_14_FD_134025 | JGI IMG/M metagenome (GOLD analysis project Ga0194137, IMG submission 134025) | Freshwater microbial communities from Pennsylvania, USA, analyzing microbe dynamics in response to fracking - TARM_MetaG_T3_14 (version 2) | ecosystem: Environmental > Aquatic >...
CCCGCCGCCTCCACCGAGGCAATGCGCCAGTGGTATCCGCCATAGGGCAGTTCGAGCTTCCAGCCGTTGCCGTCGATGGGCGAGGTGTCGAGCACGACGTCGCGGAAGGCCGCGTCGCGCGCCACCTGCAGGCGCGCGAGCGGCGCCGCGGTATTGCGCGTCCAGACCAGGAGGGCGACGCTGTCGGCGCTGTAGACCACGGCATTCGGCGGCGGCGCCTGGATGAAGGGCGGCTCCGGCCGGGCCTGCAGGCGGATGTTGGCATCGGCCGCGGCGCCTTCCTGGCCGCGCGCATCGATGCCGCGCACGCGCAGGGTGTAGTCGCCATCGGCCAGCTCGCGCGCCTCGGGCCAGGTGGCCACAGGCTCGCCCGTCACGGCGTCGAGCAGCAGCTGGTCGAAATCGCCGCGAGCGAACAGCTGGGCGCGCCATCGCGCGGCACCGGTCGGGCCGCCCGCCCAGGCCAGGCGTAGCGGCAGCCTTTCGGCCACCGGCGCCAGGCCGCCGAGGTCGGGCGCCGGCAGCAGCGGCGCGACGGAGCGCGCCGTTCCTTCGGCCAGCAGGCCCTGGCCGCTGGCCACGTCGGGACCCAGGCCGTCGGCATGCACGGCGCCGGACAGCACCTGCATGCGGCTTTGCGCGCCCGCCGTCTGCACGCGGAACTCGGTGCCGCGCACGCCGAGGTTGACATGGGGCGTGCGCACCTCGTACAGGGGTACACGCTGGGCGTTGGGCGTGACGCGGCTGTCCGCCCCGCCCTGCTGCACGCCGATGCGCACCGCGGGAATGGCGCCGCGGCCCAGCACCAGCAATTGCTCCAGCGCGACATCGCTGTCCGGCGGGATCAGAAGACGGGAGCCGTCGGCGAAACGCAGGCTGGCGCTGGACTGGGCGCCGGTCTTGATGCGATCGCCGCCCTGCAGCGTTGCGCCGGCCACCAGGGCCTCGCTGGTGCCGCCGCGCTGCCGCGTGACCTGGCCGCGCGCGAACACCGCCTCGGCCACGCTGGCCTCGCGTTTCAACCAGGCCACCGGCATGCGCAGCGTGGCGCCGGGCATCAGCCGCAACGGGTCGGGCACATGGTTGAGCTTCTGCAGGTCGCGCCAGGTCCTGGGCGCGGCCAGCCAGCTGTCGGTCAGTGTGATCAGGGTGTCACCCGCCTGGATGCGGTAGCGCCAGTCGGCATCCGCGCCCTGCGGTTGCGGCTGTGCTGCGCCGGCGGCCGCCAGCAGCATCCACGCAAGCCAGACTCTCGGTCCTTTCATCGCTGCCTCCCATCCCGTCGAGGGATGCCGAATACTAGCGATGGCCACAGAATGCGGTGAGGTTTCAGGAGGGCGGAATGTCAGTGATTTCGCGCACGACGGGCTGGCTGCGTCGCCATCGGCTCGCCTGTTTCGGCGTCATGGTGCTGAGCTTCATCAGCTTCGGGCTGCTGACGTTGGACCTGGTGAGGCTGGTCAGCGCCAACGCGGCCTTTTTGTCGGCGTACGGCTGGCAGGGGCTGCAGGACGGCGGCGCCAGGCAGTTGCTGGAGCTGCTGGCCTCCAGCGTCGGCGCCATGGCGGCCTGGCTGGTGTTCAAGGTGTGCGAGACGCTGCTGGTGCAGGCCTGGACGCGTTAGGGCCTGTTGGCCCTAGGCGCCAGCAAGCGCCTTTTCGAGCCGTCCGCGCAGCAGGCGCAGCTGCTGCAGCTCCTCGTCGGGCGCCTGCAGGGCCGGCCACAGCAGCGAGGCCAGGTCGTGGGCGCTGGACTCCACGTCGATCTGACGACCGGTGATGACCACCTCCCACAGCATGTGCTCCATGGGGCCGAAGACCAGGGAGCGCAGCAGGCGCAGCGGGATGTCGCGCCGCACTTCGCCGGCCTCCTGGCCGCGCGCCAGCAAGTCCATCAGCGGAGCGGTGTAGCGGCGCTGCAGCTCGACCAGGCCTTCGCCCAGGTCCTGGCCCTTGGTGCGGCCCTCGGACAGCACCAGGGCGCACAGCCCCGTGCCCTGGATGAGGAACAGCTTCAGATGCGTCAGCACGATAAATTCCAGCTGCTCGCGCACCGAAGCGGCGCGCGGCAGGCCGGCCTCGACAGCGGCGATGATCTCGTCGTACCAGTCCTCGATGACCCGCATGCACAGCGCGCGCTTGCCGCGGAAATAGGTGAAGACGGTGGCCTCGGAGACCCCCAGGCGCTGGGCGATCTCGGTCGTCGTCGCGCGCTCGTAGCCGCGCTCGGCAAACACCTCGCGGCCGACACGCAGGATGTCTCGCACGCGCTGCTCGGCCTTGGGGCCGGCGGGGGAGCGGCGTTGCGAGGCGGCTGCAGTCCTGGGCATGGGCGGCGATTCTGCGCAATTCTTGAGTAATACTCAAGTCGGCGTTGCATCCGGGTTCACCCTCGACTATTCTGGCGCCCCTCACACGGCTCACGAGGCCGTCAATCCACAAATTGAGCCCCGCTTAATCCCTGATTTGGCGCGGCCCGCCCGGAGACAACATGCCGGTCCTGAACACCCAGCTCAACCCCCGCTCGGCCGATTTCAAGGCCAATGCCGACGCGATGCGGGGGTTGATCGCCGATCTCAACGCCCAGCTCGAGAAGATCGCCCAGGGCGGCGGCGAAGCCGCGCGCGCCAAGCACACCGCCCGCGGCAAGCTGCTGCCGCGCGACCGCGTCGAGATGCTGCTGGACCCCGGCACGCCCTTCCTGGAACTGGCCCCGCTGGCCGGCCTGAACATGTACGACAACGCGGCCCCGGGTGGCGGCGTCGTGGCCGGCATCGGCCGCGTGGCGGGCGTGGAGTGCATGGTGGTGTGCAACGACGCCACCGTGAAGGGCGGCACCTACTATCCCATCACCGTCAAGAAGCATCTGCGCGCCCAAGAGATCGCTGAAGCGAACCGCCTGCCCTGCATCTATCTGGTGGACAGCGGCGGCGCCAACCTGCCCAACCAGGACGAGGTCTTCCCCGACCGCGACCATTTCGGCCGCATCTTCTTCAACCAGGCCAATCTGTCGGCGCAAGGCATCCCGCAGATCGCCGTGGTGATGGGCTCCTGCACGGCCGGCGGCGCCTACGTGCCGGCCATGAGCGACGAGACCATCATCGTCAAGAACCAGGGCACCATCTTCCTGGGCGGCCCGCCGCTGGTGAAAGCGGCCACCGGCGAGGTCGTCACGGCCGAGGACCTCGGCGGCGGTGACGTGCACACCCGCCTCTCGGGCGTGGCCGACCACCTCGCCAACAACGACACCCATGCCCTGGCCATCGCCCGCAACTCGGTGGCGCGGCTGAACTGGCGCAAGGCCAACCCGCTGGCCATGCAGGAGCCCAAGGCCCCGGCGTTCGACCCGGCTGAGCTGCACGGCGTCATCCCCACCGACACGCGCAAGCCCTTCGACATCCGCGAAATCATCGCCCGCATCGTCGATGGCAGCGAGTTCGACGAGTTCAAGGCCCGCTACGGCGCCACCCTGGTCTGCGGCTTCGCCCATATCGAGGGCATGCCGGTCGGCATCGTCGCCAACAACGGCATCCTGTTCGCCGAGAGCGCCAACAAGGGCGCCCACTTCATCGAGCTGTGCTGCCAGCGCAAGATCCCGCTGGTCTTCTTGCAGAACATCACCGGCTTCATGGTCGGCCGCAAGTACGAGAACGACGGCATCGCCCGCGCCGGCGCCAAGATGGTGACGGCCGTGGCCTGCGCCCAGGTGCCCAAGTTCACCGTCATCATCGGCGGGTCCTTCGGCGCCGGCAACTACGGCATGTGCGGCCGCGCCTACAGCCCGCGCTTCCTGTGGATGTGGCCGAACGCGCGCATCAGCGTGATGGGCGGCGAGCAGGCAGCCAGCGTGCTGTCCACCATCCGCCGCGACGGCATCGAGGCCAAGGGCGGTGCCTGGAGTGCGGAGGAGGAAGAAGCCTTCAAGGCCCCGATCCGCCAGCAGTACGAAGACCAGGGCCACCCCTACTACGCCTCGGCCCGCCTCTGGGACGACGGCGTCATCGACCCCGCCGACACCCGCCGCGTGCTGGCGCTGGGCCTGTCGGCCTCCCTCAATGCGCCGATCCCCGAGACCAGGTTCGGCGTGTTCCGCATGTGAGAACCCCATGAATCGCTCCCTCTTCACCCTGCTCGCCCTCGCGACGCTGGCCTGGGCCCAGCCCGCCGCGGCCCGCAATCTCGCCATCGTCCACCCCGTCGCACCGGTGCTCAACGGCAAGACGGGCAGCAACATCGTCAGCGACCTGCGCGTGGCCTTTGGCGCCGCGACGGCAGACAGCGGCACGGCCATCACGACGGGCTTCGAGGTCGAGGGCATAGGCGGCTCCGACTACATCGGCAACCGCCGCCCCACCGACGCCGAGGTCTGCGACCGCGCCCTGTTGGATGCCCTGACCAAGCTCGTGCTGGCCGCCCGCAATGCCGGCGCCAACGGCATCGTCGGCATCGTCTCCAACTACCAGCACCACAGCTTCGACGACCCCAACAACGTCGAATGCCATGCCGGCACCTTCAAGTCGCATGTGGTGCTGAAGGCCAATCTCGTGCGCCTCGATGCCGCCGCGGTGACCGCAACCCCGGAGGCTGGCGCTTCTACTGGAAGGACGCCGAAGCCATGAGCAAGGCCCTGGACTACTGCGCCCGCCAGGGCAAGCCCTGCTGGCTGTATGCGGTGGACGACCGCGTCGTCTGGACGGCCGACCCCGCCACGCGCATCGGCCAGAGCCGCCAGCTCTCGACGCGCTGAGCCATGAACCACATTCGCGTCCGTCCGCTGTCCGCCGAAGACTGCCTCCAGGCCCTTACCGCGTTGCTGCACGCGTCCTACGCCAGCCTCGCCACTCAGGGCTGGAACTTCACGGCCGTCGACCAGAGCGTGGACGTGACGCGTGACCGCCTGGCCGGCGCCCAGGGCTTCGTCGCCGAACTGGGCGGCCGCCTGGTGGGCACCGTCGCCGTGCGCGGCCCCAAGCCCGCCGGCGAGACCTATATCGCCGACGCGCCGCCGCCCCTGTACACGACGCCCGGCACGGCCATCCTGTCGCAGTTGGCCGTCCATCCGGACTGTCGCGGCCTGGGCGTGGGCGAGCAGCTGATGGACGCTGCCGAGGCCTGGGCGCGCGACCAGGGCTTCAGCCAGCTCGCCCTGGACACGGCAGAACCCGCCGCCGCCCTGCGCGCCCGCTATCTGCGCCGCGGCTATGCCGAGGTCGGCGGCGTGCAATGGCAGGGCAAGACCTATGCGTCGGTGCTGATGTGCAAACCCCTCGCCGCCGCCTGATGCACCGCGCCACCACCCTGCTGCTGACGGGCTGGCTGGCCCTTGCCGGCGCCGCCCAGGCCATGGAGGTCGCCACCCTGCCGGCCCATCTGGCCCCGAGCGGACAATCTCCGCGCTCAACCTCGAAGTAGTCCTTGATGAGCAACTGCCTGACCGTCACGACCCAGGGCCATGTCGCCCGCATCACGCTGAACCGCCCCGAGGTCCGCAACGCCTTCAACGAGGTGCTGATCGGCGAGCTGACGGCCGCCTTCACCGAGCTGGGCCGGCGCGACGACCTGCGCGCCATCGTCCTCGCCGCCGAGGGCAAGGCCTTCTGCGCCGGCGCCGACCTGAACTGGATGAAGGCCATGGCCGGCTACAGCTGGGCAGAGAACCATGCCGACGCGACCCGCCTGGCTGACATGCTGTGGGCGATCTACAGCTGCCCGGTGCCGGTGGTCGCGCGCGTGCAGGGCGACGTCTATGCCGGCGGCGTGGGCCTGGTGGCCTGTGCCGACATCGTCGTCGCCGTGGATGCCGCGGGCTTCTGCCTCAGCGAGGCCAAGCTCGGCCTGCTGCCGGCCACCATCGGCCCCTATGTCGTCAAGGCTCTGGGCGAGCAGGCCTCGCGGCGCTACTTCGTGACGGCCGAGCGCTTCTCGGCCGAGGAGGCACGGCGGCTGGGCCTGGTGCACGAGACGGTCGCGGCCGACGCGCTGGACGCCAAGGTCGACGAACTGGTTGCCGCCATCACGGCCAACGGCCCCGCCGCCGCGCGCGCCTGCAAGCTGCTGGTGAAGGACGTGGCCGGCCGCGAGGTCACGCCCGCGCTGCGCGACGACACCGCGCGCCGCATCGCCGACATCCGCGCCAGCGCCGAAGGGCGCGAGGGTGTGCAGAGCTTCTTGAACAAGAGCAAGCCGTCCTGGCTAGTGGAATGAATCTCGACGCCGTCCACCTGCTCGCCCTGGCCGCCGCACTCGGCTGGGCCAGCGGTCTGCGCCTGTACCTGACGGTGCTGCTCGTCGGCATCGCCGGGCACTGGGGCTGGATAGCGCTGCCGCCCGGGCTGGAAGTGCTGGCCTTGCCGCTGGTGATGGCCTGCGCGGCCGTGCTGGCGCTGGTCGAGTTCCTGGCCGACAAGATCCCGCTGGTCGACAGCGCCTGGGATGCGCTGCACACGCTGATCCGCATCCCCGCCGGCGCTGCTTTGGTGGCCGGCCTCGTCAGCGGCTGGGCTGGCGACCATGGCCAGGCCTGGGGCGTCGTCGCCGCGCTGATCGGCGGTGGCCTCGCGGCCACGGCCCATGCGGCCAAGGCCAGCACGCGCGCCGCGGCCAACACCTCGCCCGAGCCCTTCTCCAACATCGGCCTGTCCCTGCTGGGCGACGTGGCCGTGCCCACCGTGCTGTGGCTGGCCTGGGCGCATCCGGTCATCTTCTTCCCGCTGCTGGCCCTGGCGCTGGCGGTGATGGGCACGCTGATCTGGCTGTGCTTCAAGTTTTTGCGCGCCCTGGTTCGACGCTGGCGCGCCCCGAGTCCTGCATGAGTTCCCTCCAAGATCGCAGCCGCCAAGCCGTCTGGCACCCCTGCACGCAGATGGCCCGCCTGGCCGAGGTGCCCCCCCTGCCCATTGCCCGCGGCGAAGGCCCCTGGCTGTTCGACACCGAAGGCCGGCGCTATTTCGACGCCAACTCGTCCTGGTGGGTCAACCTCTTTGGCCACAGCGACAAAGGCCTGCACGACGCGATCAAGCGACAGCTCGACACCCTGCCCCATGTGATGCTGGCCGGCTGCACCCACGAGCCCGCCGTGCGCCTGGCCGAGCGGCTCTCCGCCCGCACCGGCGGCGCGCGGGGCCACGTCTTCTTCGGCAGCGATGGCGCCAGCGCCGTCGAGATTGCGCTGAAGCAGAGCTTCCACTGCTGGAAAAACCGCGGCCAGGCCGAGAAGCGCGAGTTCGTCTGCCTGAAGAACAGCTATCACGGCGAGACCCTGGGCGCGCTAAGCGTGACCGACGTGCAGGTCTTCCGCGACGCCTACGACCCGCTGCTGATGCGCGCCCACATCGTCGCGTCGCCGGACGGTCGATTGGGCAACGAGGCCGAAGCGCTGGACGCGATGCGCAGGCTGCTGGCCGAGCGCCACGCGTCGATCGCCTGCGTCATCGTCGAGCCGCTGATCCAGGGCGCGGCCGGCATGGTCATGTACTCGCCGGCCTATCTGAAGGGCCTGCGCGAGCTGACGCGCGAGTTCAGCGTGCACCTCATCGCCGACGAAATCGCCGTCGGCTGCGGCCGCACCGGTACCTTCTTCGCTTGGGAACAAACGCAAGCCGAGTGGCCGGACTTCATGCTGCTGTCCAAGGGCATCACCGGCGGCACGCTGCCGCTGTCGCTGGTGCTGACGACGGACGATGTGTTCGCCGCCTTCTGGAGCGAGGACGTTGCCCGCGGCTTCCTGCATTCCCATTCCTACACCGGCAACCCGCTGGCCTGCGCGGCGGCCAATGCGGTGCTGGACCGCTTCGATGCGGGTCAACTCGAAGCCAACCGGGTCCAGGCCGAAAACCTGACCCGCGCCTTCGCGCCTTTGGCCCCGCGTGTCACGCACCTGCGCCAACGCGGCATGATCCTGGCCTTCGATGTGCCTGAAGCGCCACCGCGCTTCGCTGAAGCCTTCCACCTCGCGGCGCGCGCACACGAACTGCTGATCCGACCGATCGGCAGCACCGTCTACCTGATACCCCCTTATCTGATCGACGACGCGACCGCGGCCTTTCTGGCCGGGGCCGTGACGGCGACGCTGAACGATGTCCTTGCTTGATCACCTCGGCGCCAAGCTCGCCGCCATTTCGGCGCAGAGCCTGACGCGCAAGCTGCGCACTGCCGACAGCGGCACCGCGCCGCGCCAGACCATCAATGGCCGCGAGCTGCTGATGTTCTGCTCCAACGACTACCTGGGCCTGGCCGCCGAGCCGGCCATTGCCTCGGCACTGGCCGAAGGCGCGCGCCTGTGGGGCGGCGGCTCGGGCGCCTCGCCCCTGGTCAGCGGCCACAGCGCCGCCCACGAGGCCGTCACCGACACGCTGGCGCGCTGGTATGCCCCGCACATCCCGCAGACCCGTGCCATCGGCTTCTGCACCGGCTATATGGCCAACCTGGCCGTCGTCACGGCCCTGGGCGACGAGCACACCGAGATCTTCTCGGAGCAGCTCAACCACGCCTCGCTGATCGATGCCGCGCGCCTGGCCAAGGCCCAGGTCACGCGCTACGGCCATGCCGACGTGGCCGGCCTGCGCGCCCTGCTCGCCGCCAGCACGGCCAAGGTCAAGCTCATCGTCACCGACGCCGTCTTCAGCATGGACGGCGACCTCGCACCCCTGCCCGGCCTGCTGGCCCTGGCGGAAGAGTTCGACGCCTGGCTCATCGTCGACGATGCCCATGGCTTTGGCGTGCTCGGCGACCAGGGCCGCGGCTCGCTGGAGCACTTCGGCCTGAGCAGCGAGCGCCTTATCCTCGTCGGCACCCTGGGCAAGGCCGCCGGCCTCGCGGGCGCCTTCGTGGCGGCCCACGCCACCATCGTCGACTATTTGCTGCAGGCGGCGCGCAACTTCATCTTCTCGACCGCCTCGCCGCCGGCCATCGAGCACGCGCTGCTGACCAGCTTCGCGCTGATCGAAGGCCCGCTTGGCGCCGCCCGCCGCGCCAACCTCGTCGCCCTGCAGGCCCGGCTGCGCGATGGCCTGATGGCGCTGATCGACCACCACCCGCGCCTGGGCTGGACGCTGACGGACGCCGCCACGCCCATCCAGCCACTCATCGTTGGCGGCAATGCCGAAGTCATGGCCCTGGCGGCCGCGCTGGAGGGCGCCGGCCTGCGCGTGCCCGGCATCCGCCCGCCGACGGTCGCAGCCGGCACGGCGCGGCTGCGGATCACGCTGTGCGCGACGCATACCGCGGCCGATGTCGACACGCTGTTGACCGCACTGGAGCGCGCCGCGGCTGCGCAGGAGTGCGCGGCATGAGAGGCTTCTTCATCACCGGCACCGACACCGAGATCGGCAAGACCTTTGTCACCGCCGCGCTGACCCGTGCCCTGGCCGGCCGCGGCCTGCGCGTGGCGCCCATCAAGTCGCTGGCGGCTGGCCAGGAATTCGTCGACGGCCGCTGGGTCAACGAGGACGTGGCCACGCTGTTGGCCGCACAGACCCTGGGCCTTACCGACACCGAGGTCGGCCCGCTGCAATTCCGCGAGCCCTGCGCGCCGCATATCGCCGCCGAGCTCGAAGGCGCTTCCATCGACCGCGACGCGCTGCTGGCGGCCATCCGCAACACCGCCGCCAAGGCCGACCTCGCCCTGGTCGAAGGGGTCGGCGGCTTCCGCGTGCCACTGACCGAGACCTGGGATACCGCCGACCTCGCCGTCGACCTCAATCTGCCCGTCATCCTCGTCGTCGGCCTGCGCCTGGGCTGCATCAATCACGCGCTGCTGACGGCGGAAGCCATCCGCGCCCGCGGCCTCACGCTCGCGGCCTGGGTGGCCAACACGGTGGACGCCCAACAACCGCACGTCGCCGACAATCTGGCCTCTCTGCAGGCCGGCCTGAAGGCCCCCTGCCTGGGGCACATTCCCCGCCTTTCCGACCCGCTGGCCGCGCCGGCGCGTCTCGATATTTCTCCCTTGGTGGCTTTCGCATGAACCAGATCCAGACCCTCACCCCCACGACCGACGCCGATCGCCGCCAGGCCAAGCCCTGGACCGTTGCCGAGGTCGCGGCCCTGTTCGAGCTGCCCTTCAACGACCTGCTTTTCCGCGCGCAGACCGTGCACCGCGAGCACTTCGACGCCAACGCCGTGCAGCTGTCCACGCTGCTGTCCATCAAGACCGGCGGCTGCGAGGAGGACTGCGCCTACTGCCCGCAATCGGCCCACTTCGATACGGGGCTGAAGGCCGAGAAGCTGATCCCGCTCGAGGAGGTGATGGAAGCCGCCCGCGCCGCCAGGGCCAATGGCGCCACGCGCTTCTGCATGGGCGCTGCGTGGCGCAGTCCCAAGCCGCGCCATCTGGAGGCCATCGGCGAGATGATTTCCGAGGTCAAGGCCCTGGGCCTGGAGACCTGCCTGACGGCCGGCATGCTGGAAGACGGCCAGGCCGAGCAGCTGAAAAGTGCGGGCCTCGATTACTACAACCACAACCTCGACACCGCACCCGAGTTCTACGGCCAGATCATCACGACACGCACCTACCAGGACCGACTGGACACGCTGGAGCGCGTGCGCCAGCAGGGGCTCAAGGTGTGCTCCGGCGGCATCGTCGGCATGGGCGAGACGCGCCGCCAGCGCGCTGGCCTCATCGTGCAGCTCGCCAACCTCGACCCCTATCCCGAGAGCGTGCCCATCAACAACCTCGTGCAGGTCGAAGGCACGCCGCTGGCCGGCACCGCGCCGCTGGACCCGC
>Ga0194137_10002553_pt1 | contig 10706 bp, 9 predicted proteins | sample TARM_MetaG_T3_14_FD_134025 | JGI IMG/M metagenome (GOLD analysis project Ga0194137, IMG submission 134025) | Freshwater microbial communities from Pennsylvania, USA, analyzing microbe dynamics in response to fracking - TARM_MetaG_T3_14 (version 2) | ecosystem: Environmental > Aquatic >...
AGCGCGATGCATCGCGCTACGTCGGCTTTGTCGAGGTCCATATCGAACAGGGCCCGGTGCTGGACAGCCTAGACCTGCCGCTGGGCATCGTCACCAGCATCAACGGCAGCCGCCGCTACACCGGCGAGATCGTCGGCCTGGCCAGCCACGCCGGCACCACGCCCATGAGCCAGCGCCGCGACGCGGCGGCCGGCGCGGCCGAGCTGATCCTGTTCACCGAACAACGCGCCGCCGCGGTGCCCGATGTCGTCGGCACGGTTGGCATGCTGGAGGTGCCCTCGGGCTCCATCAACGTCATCCCCGGCCGCTGCCGCTTCAGCCTGGACCTGCGTGCCACGACCGACGCGGCCCGCGACGCGCTGGATGCCGACGTGCGCGCCACCCTCGACGAGATCTGCCAGCGCCGCGGCCTCAGCTACACGCTGCAGCCGACGCTGGCCGCCAACGCCGCGCCTAGCGACCCGGCCTGGCAATCACGCTGGGAAACGGCCGTCACCGAGCTGGGCCTGCCCATCCACCGCTTGCCCTCCGGTGCCGGCCATGACGCGATGAAGCTCCACGAACTGCTGCCCCAAGCCATGCTCTTCGTGCGCGGCGGCAATGGCGGCATCAGCCACAACCCGCTGGAGTCGGTGACAGTGGATGATGCGGAGCTGGCGGTATGGGCGTTTCGGTCGCTACTGGAGCATTTGTGATCGCCCCAAAACCCTCTCGGACGAGGCGCCTTCTTTGCTGTGCGTCGTTGCTGATACCTATCGGCTCTCAAGCAGAGTCGCGCGCCTTTGGCGCCAGCGTGGTGTTGCACGGCCAATCGGCCGAGCTATCGAAATCTGATGAAGCGCAGCTAGACGAGCTGCTATCAAAGCGAGACATGAACTGCATCAAGAATTTGATGGAGTTTTGGTCCATTCAATTGGGTTGGAAAGAATCGCCTATCACGTTGCAACCCCGTCGTGTCGCCATTGCACGCCGGCTGCAAGCCAGGGGTGTCGATCCACGCCGTGTTCTCCAAGATGACGATGCGGAACCTGCGCCCCCAGAGCGCGGCATTCGTGTCGTCTTGACCTGCACACCCCTGTCATGACCCACACCGATAGTCTGATCCACGCCAGCTTTGCCGACGAAGTCCGCTTCCTCCAACACCTCGTCCGCATCCCCACCGACACGCCGCCCGGCAACAACGCGCCGCATGCCGACCGCACGGCCGAACTGCTGGCCGAGCTGGGCTTCGAGGTCGAGAAGCACGCCGTGCCGACGGCCGACGTGCAGGCCGCCGGCATGCAGTCCATCACCAATCTCATCGTTCGCCACCGCTTTTCCGAAGGAGGCGCCACGATCGCGCTCAACGCTCATGGCGACGTGGTGCCGCCCGGTGAGGGCTGGACGCATGACCCCTATGGCGCCGAGATTGTTTACCCCTCGCCGGCGAGTACGCCGGCGGTCCCGCGAGGGGACGCGGCGGGCCTTGGGAGCGGCCCGGCGCCCCGCCTCGCCGACGGCAAGCTCTACGGCCGCGCCGCGGCGGTCAGCAAGAGCGACTTCGCGACCTATACCTTCGCGCTACTGGCGCTGAAGAACTCCGGCCTCCCGCTCAAGGGCGCTGTCGAGCTGCACTTCACCTATGACGAGGAATTTGGCGGTGAACTCGGCCCGGGCTGGCTGCTGAAGCAAGGCCTGACCAAGCCCGACTATCTGATCGCCGCCGGCTTCAGCTACCAGGTCGTCACGGCCCACAACGGCTGCCTGCAGATGGAAGTGACCCTGTACGGCCTGGCCTCGCATGCGGCCTACCCGAGCACGGGCATCGACGCGCTGCAGGCCGCCACGAAACTGCTGACGGCCCTCTACGCCCACAACGAGGTGCTGAAGACGCGCCTGTCCGAGGTGCCGGGCATCACCCACCCCTACCTGAACGTCGGCCGCATCGAAGGCGGCAGCAACACCAATGTCGTGCCAGGCAAGGTCACCCTGAAGCTGGACCGTCGCATGATTCCCGAGGAAGACCCGGCCACCGTCGAAGCCGAGGTGCGGGCGCTGATCGAGAACACCGTGTCCCAAAGCCCCGGCATCAGGCTCGACATCAAGCGCCTGCTGCTGGCCAACTCCATGAAGCCGCTGCCGGGCGCCGCGCCGTTGGTGGCAGCGCTGCAAAAGCATGCCCAGGCCGTCTTTGGCGAGCCCATCCCGACCTCGGGCACGCCGCTCTACACCGACGTGCGCCTCTACACGGCCCATGGCATCCCCGCCGCCATCTACGGCGCCGGGCCGCGCACGGTGCTGGAGAGCAATGCCAAGCGGGCCGACGAGCATCTGGTGCTGGACGACCTGCAGCGCGCGACCCAGGTCGTCGCACGGGCCCTGGCGGAACTGCTCGCCGCCTGAGCGCTGCCTGGGCGTCGCGTCAGCTGGCGTCGGGCCGGCCGGCCACCAGCGCCATGTTGACCACGTCGACCAGAGTGTCCAGGCTCCGCTCACCCCAGCCAGTCTTGATGCCGGCCACGCTGCGGTCGCGGTGGAGCACTACCGTGTAGGGCAGCGCGCCGGGCGCCGCAAAGGCCCGGCGGCAGGCCTCGCTCGGGTCGTAGGTCATCGTCAGCGACACCTTCTCGGCCAGCACACGCGCCAACTTGCGGAAGATGTCGCGCTCCTCCACGTTGACCGAGAAGACCTGCAGCCGGTCGGGCGCGGCGCGTTGCAGTTTGTCGAGGTAGGGGAATTCCTCGCGGCAATAGCCGCACCATGAGGCCCAGAAGCTCACGACGACGACCTTGCCGTCGTAGTCGGACAGCTTGGGCTCCCTGCCGTCCAGCGTGCGGCCGAGCGGGCCGTCGGGCGCCACGCGCGTCAGCGTCGGCCTCGCAGGCTCGCCCGGCTTGGCCTCGGCTTGTTCGTCCGCGGCGCGTGCGCCGCCCCATGTCGCCCAGCCGGCCAGGGCCAGCAGGGCGCGTCGATCCAGTGGTGGGTTCATGTCCTCTCCCTGAACGCCCAGTGCGTCGAGCACCTGACGATGCCGATGATGGCGCGAAGCCCGCCGCCTAGAATCGCGGAATGCCCACCCTGACGCACGCCCGCGCCCGCCGCCAAGCCTGGTGGTGGCTGGCCGTGCTGGTGCTGGGCCTGCTGGCGCCGGGCATCAGCGCGGCGATGGCGCACGCGCGCGGTGACTTCTCGGCCTGGCAGGACGTCTGCCGCGCACCGACGGCCTCGAAATCGGCCCAGCCCAAGCCCATCGAGGCCGCGCTGGACCTGCTGGCCCACGGCCATTGCCCGGCCTGCCATCTGGGCGCCGCCGACCTCATCGAAGCGCCTGCGGTGCCCGAGCTGCAATTGCGCGACGACCTGGTGCTGGAAGCCCCCGAGCGCTTCTGGACCGCGCCGGTCACCGCCCACGCCTGGCGCCCAGCCAGCGCACGCGCCCCACCCGGGCTGATCTGAGTCCCTCGCCCTGCCGGGGCCAATTCGGCCCCGACGTTTGCCGACGCCCGCGTCGGCGCGACTCCGATCCCGCCCTTCATGAACACCCCCGCCCTCTCGCGCACGGCCACGGCCGTCTGCGCCGCCCTGCTCTCGTGGCCCGCCCTGGCCTGCGATGAATGCGACTGCGACGACGCGCCCGCCGTCGTCGCCCAAACCAGCGATGCCACGCCTCGCAACCAGCTCGGCCTGGTACGCCTGCAAGGCGCCGCGCCCACCTCCCTGCCCACCAACATCCCGACCACCCGCGAGACCGTCGCCCGCGAGGACATCGAGCGCACCATCAACGCGACCGACTCGGAAGACGCGCTGAAGTACCTGCCGAGCCTCCTGGTGCGCAAGCGCTACATCGGAGACTACAACCACGCCATCCTGTCCAGCCGCGCCTCCGGCACCGGCAACAGCGCGCGCTCGGCCGTCTACGCGGACGGCATCCTGCTGTCCAACTACCTGGGCAATGGCGTCGGTGGCCTGTCCTTCCCGCCGCGCTGGGGCCTGGTGACGCCCGAGGAGATCGAGCGTGTGGACGTCATGTACGGCCCGTTCTCGGCCGCCTACCCCGGCAACTCCGTCGGCGCCGTGGTGGACTACCAGACCCGCATGCCCACCACCTTCGAGGCCCATGCCAAGATGGGCTACAGCGCCCAATCCTCGGAGCTCTACGGCCACCAGGCCACCTACCGGGCCCGACAGGCCAGCGCCTCGGTGGGCAGCCGCGACGAGGCTTTCAGCTGGTGGCTCAACCTCAACCACACCGACAGCGACGGCCAGCCGCTGACCTTCGCGACCCGCCTGGCCAGCACGGGCACGGCAATCCCGCCGAACAGCACAGCGACGCCGGTGACCGGAGCCGTCCTCGTGCCCAACAGCAGCAACGCGCCCTGGTATCTGCTCGGCGCCGGCACGCAGTACGACACCCGGCAAGACCACCTCAAGCTCAAGCTGGCCTACGACCTGAGCCCCACGTTGCGTGCCAGCTATGTGCTGGGCCTGTGGCGAAACGATGCGGACGGCAACTCCGAAAGCTGGCTGCGCGACGCCACCGGCAAGCCCGTGTACTCGGGCCCCATCGCCATCGACGGCAAGCAGTTCGCCAAGCTGACGGCGGCCGACTTCGCGCTGACGCGCGAGACGCTGCAGCACGTCATGCAGGGTGTCTCGGTGAAGAGCCACGGCGGCGGCACATGGGACTGGGAGGTCGCCGCCAGCCTCTACGACTACCAGAAGGACCACAAGCGCCAAAACGGCCTGAGCGTGAACGTCGTGCTGACGGACAACCCGCAGCCGGGCGCATGGACCGGCGGCGCCGGCTCGCTGGCCGACGGCAGCGGCACGGGCTGGAACACACTGGCCGTGAAAGGCATCTGGCGCCCGGCCGGTATGGCGCATGTAGTGGAGGTCGGGCTGCAGCAGGACCGCTACCAGCTCAGCTACCTGACCTCGGGCATCACCGGCAACTACCTGACGGACGGCCCCGGCGCCCTGATCAACAAAGTGGCCGGCAAGACCCGGCTGCAGGCCGCCTACGCCCAGGACGCCTGGCTGCTGGCGGCCGACTGGAAGGCCGTGCTGGGCTTGCGCGCCGAGGCCTGGCAGGCCCGCGACGGCCGCACCGACTTCTCGGCCACCGGCACGCCGCCGTCCATCAGCTACCCGATGCGCCACGAGAACTTCCTGTCGCCCAAGGCCGCGCTGTCCTGGCAGGCCGCGCCCGAGACGGTGCTGAAGGCCTCGGTGGGCCGCGCGGTGCGCATGCCCACGGTCAGCGAGCTCTACGGCGCCACGTCGACGACCAATTCGCAATACATCAACGACCCCAGCCTCAAGCCAGAAAAGTCCTGGACGGGCGAGCTCAGCGCCGAGCAGGGATGGGGCGCGCTGCAGTCCCGCCTGACGCTGTTCGCGGAAGACACGCGCGATTCGCTGTACTCGCATACCCTCCTCGACCCGGTGGCCAACAAGAACATCAGCCGCGTGCAGAACATCGACAGGATCGCCACCACCGGCCTGGAGACCACGCTGGCCGCGACGGACTGGCTGGCCAGGGGCCTGGACCTGTCCGGCAGCCTCACCTACACCGACTCCAAGATCAAGGCCAACCGCGGCTTCGTCGTTATCCCGGGCGATACCCTCGGCAAGTGGCAGCCCAACATCCCGCGCTGGCGTGCCACCGCGCTGGCCGCCTACCGATTCGACGAACACTGGAGCGCCAGCCTCGCCGCGCGCTACAGCGGCCGGCAGTACCGCACGCTGAACAACGCCGACGTGAACGGCTTCGCCTACCAGGGTGTCAGTAAATACGCGACGGCCGATGTGCGCCTGCTGTGGAAGATAGCCCGGCAGTGGAGCGCCGCCTTCGGCATCGACAACCTGAACAACGACCGGTACTGGAACTTCCACAACTACCCGCAGCGCAGCTATTTGGCGGAACTGAAGTTCGACCTCTGACCCAAGGAGCCAACGATGAAAAACTCCCTGTTGATCCCGCTGCTGGCCCTGGCCGGCGCTGCCCAGGCCCACATCACGCTCGAGACTCCCGAGGCCGAGGCCGGCAGACCCTACAAGGCCGTGCTGCGCGTCGGCCACGGCTGCGACGGCTCGGCCACGAAGCAGATCGTCGTCACGCTGCCCGACGGGCTGCGCGGCGCCAAGCCCATGCCCAAGGCCGGCTGGACGCTGACCACCACGCGCAAGCCTCTGGCCAGCCCCGGCGAGAGCCACGGCAAGGCCATCGCCGATGAGCCGGCCGAGGTGCGATGGACGGCCAACACCGAGGCCGACCAACTGCAGGACGCCTGGTACGACGAATTCACCGTGCGCGCCACGCTGCCGGCCGAGCCCGGCGAGCTGTGGTTCAAGGTGCGCCAGGTCTGCGTCCGGGGCGAGTCGAACTGGGCCGAGATCCCCGCGCCCGGCAAGCCCGCCGCGGCGCCGGCCGCCCGGCTCAAGGTCGTGCCGGCCCGCCCGGCCGCCAGCGAACACGCCCACTGAAGCCCGCCCCAGGAGACCGACATGAACCCACGCCATCAGATCGCCGTCGCCGCCGCGCTGGCCGCCGCCCTGCCCAGCGCCTGGGCCTGCTCTAGCTGCGGCTGCACGCTCAGCTCGGACTGGGCCAGCCAGGGCCTGTACGCCTCATCCGGCCTGAGCCTGGACCTGCGGCATGACTTTTTCAACCAGGACGACCTGCGCAGCGGCACCCACCGGGTGGATCGCGGCAGCATCACGCTGCCGGCCGACCAGGAGATCCAGCGCAACACCGCCAACCACTTCACCACGCTGACGCTGGACTACGCCGTCTCTGAGAACTGGGCCGTCGCGCTGCAGCTGCCCTATCTGCTGCGCACTCACGGCACCGTGGCCGAGGGTGACGCCGAGCTGTCGACGTCGCGCTCCTCGGGCCTCGGGGACGTGCGCGTGATGGCCCGCCTGCAGGGCCTGCCGGCCGAGCGCGAGTGGGGCCTGCAGTTCGGCCTGAAGCTACCCACCGGCCGCACGAATGTGAACTTCGCCTCAGGCCCCCAGGCTGGCCAGGCGCTCGACCGCGGCCTGCAACCCGGCACCGGTTCGACCGACCTGCTGCTTGGCGCCTACCGCTTCGGCAGCCTCGCCCCCAGCGTCGACTACTTCGCGCAGGCCCTGCTGCAGCTGCCACTGCACGGGAAGGACGAGTTCAAGCCCGGCGCCGGCCTCAACCTCAGCCTGGGCCTGCGCTACGTCGGCAGCGGCCCGGTGGTGCCGCAGCTGCAGCTCAACCTGCGCAGCGAGCGCCGCGAGTCCGGCGCCAACGCCGACGTGGCCAATGCCGGCTCCACCCTCGCCTACCTGAGCCCCGGCCTGACCGCCACGCTGAGCGACCAGCTCAAGGCCTATGCCTTCGTTCAGCTGCCGCTCTACCAGCGCGTCAACGGCCTGCAGATCGAGCCGCGACGCAGCCTGTCCGCGGGACTGCACTATGCCTACTGAGCCCTCGCCTGCCCCAGCCCGGCCAGCAGTCACCTGAGGCGGAGTTGAGCCGGAAAAGCCCGACCTGCCCCGGCCTGATCGCGCTATTGTTGACGGCCCGCGGCGACGATGATTCAGCCCGTCACCAGTGCACGGCCCCCGGCAACGCTGCGGCCCCTGGCGAGGCGGAACGCGACCCGCCCGCGACCATGAAAGCATGAGTTTGGCCTCGACCGCGTCACCGCCCTCGGTGTCGCCCGCGAACGGCCGCCTGCGCTGTGATCCACGCCGCAGCCCCACGCACCGCGAGGTGTGTCCCGGGCGGCGTGAAGCGCTCTTGCGCCCCGACCGGCTCGCGCCGGGCGGGGCTTCTGTTTTGCCGCCGGCGCGATGCCTGTCGACCCACATCGGTGGTGCGCTGCCCCCGGGCTTGAGGGGGCTGGCAGCAGCGCCGCGCTAACGATTGCCTAATGGCCGCTCCACAGACTGAGCGCATCGTGTCTCCGGAGCGTCCCATGCGAATCACCCGCCTCGCTTGCACCGCCGTACTCGCCGCCTTTGCGCTCGCCGCACGGGCACAGCAGGGTGTCGACCTGCTCGACCAGAACCACAGCCCCGACTTCCCCAGCTGGACGCTCTACGGCACCGCCACGGCACTGAACTCGACGCCGGGCAACGGCTTCACCTACAGCACGCTGGACTTGACCCGCGCCGGCACAGGCGGCCAGGCCGGGGCCGGCTGGGCGCCGCAGACGCTGGCGATGGACTTCAACAGCGCGTTCAGCTTCCGGTTCGCCTTCAACATCCACAACACCCCGGACCAGCTGCGTGGCGACGGCCTGACCTTCGTGCTCGCCGATGCCACCGGCGTGGGCGGCACGGGCTCGGAGCTCGGCTACGGCGGCCTGTCCTCGCACAGTGTGGCCTTCGCGGTGGACACCTTCAACTTCACTGGCGAACCCGTGTCGCCCAGTGTGCAGATCCTGACGGGTGGCAGCAGCACACCGGTCGCCTACACCGAGACCGGGCTGGGCAACAGCGTCCGCAACGCCCAATACGCCCTCATCGGCACTTTGAGCTATGCGCCGTCAGGCCATGGCGACAACGCCGGCACGCTGACGGGCAAGATCTGGAACCCCGACCTCGGCAGTTTCAGCGTGCAGGCCCCGGTGGACTTCGCCGCACTGGCCCTTGCGGGCGTGCCGGTCTATTACGGCTTCACCGCCGCCAACGGCCTGGCCACCGACGGCCACACCATCCAGTGGGGCGCACCCGCAGCCGCCGTGCCCGAGCCAGGCAGTTGGGCCATGATCCTGGCCGGCCTGGCCTGCCTGGGCCTGATCGCGCGGCGCCGCCGCGCGCGCTGAGCCTGCAAGGGGCCGGCGGTGCATGCCGGCACGACGGGCAGCCCATGTCGAAGACTTCCGTCCAGAATCATGCAGTCTTGGAATGACGGAGAGATCGCATGCACCAGAACACCCTCCAGCCCGCCTTCCTGAAGTCGCTGATGACGGCCGGAGCCGACCTCGAGCTCCAGTACAACGAACTGGCGCCTCATGCCAACGACAGGATGACGGCGGCATTGGACCTGGCGAAACACGCCCAGGAAACCCAGCGCCGCCTCAAGTTCATCGCCATCAGCGCGGCCACGTCGGGCATCAAGCACCTGGCCGAGGTGGGCGCCGGCTATGTGAGCTTCTCTCTCGTGCGCTGATCCGGGCTGGCGCTCACGCCAACAACTGCTCCAGCCGCTGCTCCCGCAGTCCGTAAAAACGCTTGATCTCGACGATCTGGGCCAGCAGCTCGGGCCGGCGCGCGGCCAGCGCCTCGGCGGCCGGCCCTTGTGCCTTCACGGCCAGGATCATCTTGTTTTTGCTGGTGTGCTCCAGCGCGATGAACTCAAAGACCTGGGTGCGATAGCCCTGACTCTCCAGCAGCAGGGCGCGCAGGGAGTCGGTCACCATCTCGGCCTCCTGGCCCAGGTGGATGCCGTGCTGCAGCATGGGGCGCAGCACCGCCGGCAGCGTCATCTGCGGGCGCAGCTCCTTGTGGCAGCAGGGAGAGCTCATGATGACCCGGGCCCCCGACTGCAGGCCGACGTGCAGGGCATGGTCGGTGGCGATGTCGCAGGCATGCAGGGCGATCATCACGTCCAGGGGCCGCACCGCCTGCGTTCTCACATCACCCTGGTCGAATCGGATGCCGGCCAGTTGCTCGCCATCGATGACGGCGTTGCACAGCTTGACCATGTCGTCGCGCAGCTCGATGCCCGTCACCCGCGGCGAGAGGCCCTGGGCCTGCAGCCAGTCGTGCACGGCAAAGGTCAGATAGCCCTTGCCCGAGCCGAAATCGGCCACCCGCACGGGGCCCGTCAGGCCGGCCTCGTCGACGGCCGAGGACAGGATCTCGACGAAGCGGTTGATCTGCTTCCATTTGCGCGCCATGGCCGGCACCAGGGCCACCTCGCCCTTGACGAGATGGGTCAGGCCCAGGGCCGACCAGACCGGATGGCTCAACTCCAGCGGGCGCTGCTTGGCCTTGTCATGCGCGACCGGCGCCGGCGTTTCGGCAGCATCTATGCGCGTCACGCGCAGCGTCTCCCGGCCCTTGCGGCTGACTGCAAACTGCACCTCCTCGGTGGCCGTGTGCAGGTGGGCGTTGCGAAAGCGCGTGCCGAGCAGTGCGGCAATCTCGGCCAGGCCGGCCTCGGGGGCGTGGTTCTTGGTGACGTCCTTGGTGCGGTGGCGCCACAGAAAGCTCAGCGCCGGCTCGCCGCGCAGCTCGACGAGGCGCACCGTCAGGCGCTCGACGTCCTCCTCATCTCCGACGGGGCCGGACAGCAACAGCTTGCCGAACTGCCCGCCGGCCAAGGCCAGGCGCAGAAGGTGCAGGAAGCGCTCGTGCGCAGGGGCATTGACGGCGGGGGGCGGTGTGATCAGGCGCGTGAACATCGTGCTGGATTGTCCCCGCTGTCGATTCCTCGCCTCCGTGGATCTCCACGCGACCCCATTTCAGGGGCGACGAATTGATCCCGCCGTATCCACTTCGAGTTCACCAGGGCGCTCAAGCTCACTGGACTACCCTGCCTTCCAAGTTGGATCGCAACGGATGCAGGGTTGTCCACGGCGGCGGTCGGTCGGCGCTTGCGACGAACCGGCCGACCAACGCGGTGGGCAACCCGTGTTTGACGCCGCGCTGTCTGCAGGAGGATTGTTCGAGCTGACTTCCGTGCCCTTGCAGTGACTGCCTGCAGCGCTGGCCGCTCGACGGCCCGTATGAGACCCGCA
>Ga0194137_10002555_pt1 | contig 10703 bp, 9 predicted proteins | sample TARM_MetaG_T3_14_FD_134025 | JGI IMG/M metagenome (GOLD analysis project Ga0194137, IMG submission 134025) | Freshwater microbial communities from Pennsylvania, USA, analyzing microbe dynamics in response to fracking - TARM_MetaG_T3_14 (version 2) | ecosystem: Environmental > Aquatic >...
CCAAAATGGCCGGAATTGAAGGCGATTTGCGGAGCAATGTCGCCGAGAACAGGTTGGCTGCATCAAAAATACCGTCGATTGGCGCTGGAACCGCGCCAATCTGAATTGATCAGCGATTCCTTAGGAAAGCCTCGCGTCGTCCGCCAGCTTTGGAGATCCGATCCTCAGACCCACTCAGGGAAAAAAGCAACTGGAACCAAAGCCTTTGCGTTTTCCAGCGGCGATCCTCAGGGCAACGGGCAGGGTGTTGGATACGCCTCCATTCATGCAAAACCCGTCTTGGAGTCTCATGGCGTACTGAGAGACATGTGGAATGCAGTGCTTTTCATAAAAGAAAAATATCCACACACAATTCAGTCCGTGGAATGGTTCACATTTGAAAATGGTTACAATAGTGGTACTGAACCAAAGCTGATAGCCATCGAGCCGTTCGAAGAAGAGCACGGAAAGCTAGATAGCACGACGTGGAAGTGGCCGTACATGGACACCAAGACGACGCAAGAACTGCGAGGGGTTCTAGTTATGCGGATTGTAACCAATGAGAAGTCCATCCACATACTGGAAATTCAGCGCCGCCCTCAGACCAAGAAAGATAAAGAGGGCAAGACTATAGACGCCGAAGAGTCCTATCAGGGGCTGGTTTTTTCCCTCTACAATCAAGATGAACTTGGCCAATGGCTGTCCCTGCTGCTGTCCGATATTCGTCCTGTGAGAGGCGTCTTCGCTAAGCTGATAGAATTCTGCCCAGGTAAAGCCTCGTCCTTTAGGCATACCCCAGCAAGTAGCGATCAGATTCCTTGTGAAGCGGCTGCGCGGAATGCTTTACGCAAAATGGGAATATCTTTACAGCAACCGTCAACAGAATACGCAACCAGCTGACCCCTGACTGGTCGCCATCTGTGAGGCTTGATCGTCAGGATGAGTGAATAGAAAGCCTAAAACAACGCAGTTAGAGAAGGAAGACGCAACATTATATTTAGCTTATTATTCATCTATGCTAACTGGTTACTTTCTATCCAAGTCCGTAATAAACAACCGTATTGAGTGACTCACTCAAGCTGATAATAAAAACAGGAGAGCAAAGTTGGTTGACTTCAAAAAGCGACTTACCGGCAGAAAAGCTGAGCGCCCGACCGATCCGGTAAAGTTATATGAAACGCTTGACCGAGCGCATGACAAAGGGCCGCTGCGCCCAGCTCAAGCATCGGTATTAGCGGATTGGTTCGAAAGCCATCGCGAACAGCAAGACGTGATCGTCAAGCTGCATACCGGCCAGGGGAAGACGCTGATTGGCCTTTTGATGCTTCAGTCCCGCCTTAACAGCGGCAAAGGCCCGGCTTTGTACTTGTGTCCGGACAACTTTCTGATCGAGCAAACAATCGAGCAAGCCAAGCAATTCGGCATTGCCACTTGCCAAGCTGATCCTGAACTGCCCGATGAGTTCTTAAGCGGCGAAAAAATTCTGATTACGTCGGTCCAAAAGCTGTTTAACGGCCTCAGCAAATTTGGACTGTATAACAGGTCAGTCGATGTAGGCACGCTGCTCATGGACGATGCACATGCTTGCGCTGACACGATTCGCGAAGCGTGCAGGATTCGCATCCCGAAAGATGAACCGGCTTACGTCGCTATCAAGACGCTTTTTGCCAACGATTTGGAACAACAGGGTGTTGGTACATATGCAGATATTGCTAATGGCAAGCGCGATGCGCTGCTCCAAGTGCCTTACTGGGCTTGGATTGAGCGTTCATCCGATGTCGCTAACATTCTCGCCGCGTACACAGAACGGAAATCGATTAAATTCGCGTGGCCCCTAGTCAAAGACATTTTGGAGTCCTGCCAGTGCGTCGTTTCTGGCGTAGCTATCGAAATCGAACCACGCATTTCGCCGCTGACGGCCTTCGGCAGCTATACCAATACAGCACACCGCATCTTCATGTCGGCCACTGTAACCGACGATGCTTTTCTCATCAAAGGCCTGCAGCTCAAGCCAGAAACCATCCTTCACCCATTAACTTATGCCAAGGAAAGCTGGTCTGGCGAGAAAATGGTGCTGTTACCTTCACTGATCCATGAAGAACTGGACCGTGAGAAAATCGTGAATGGCTTCGCAACACCCAAGCCAAAACGTCGACATGGCGTGGTCGCGCTGGCGACTGCATTCGCCAAGGTGAAAGACTGGGAGGCGTATGGCGCTACGATCGCAGACAAGGACTCCGTAAGCGAGGTCATCGAGGATCTGCGCGAAGGCGAGTACGAGAAGACCGTCGTCCTCGTGAATCGCTACGACGGGATCGATCTGCCAGACGACACCTGCCGCATCCTGATATTCGACGGCAAGCCATATTCAGAGAGCCTTGTCGATCTCTACGAAGAGGCTTGCCGGCCTGCTAGCGTCGCCACACTGACTCGAACGGTGCGTACTGTCGAACAAGGCATAGGCCGCAGCGTTCGTGGCGAAAAGGACTATTCGGTCATCGTTATCATCGGTGCCGACCTGACGCGGCTCGTGCGCGACAAAGCGTCACGGACTTTTCTTTCGCCACAGGTGTCCAGGCAGATAGAGATCGGCTTGGAGATTGCCGAGATGGCTAAGCAGGACATCGATAACGGTGACACCCCGATCGCAGCCCTCAATACATTGGTTCGCCAATGCTTGCAGCGCGATGAAGACTGGAAAGCTTTCTATGCCGAGCAAATGGAGAAAGTCAAACCATCCGGTGCCAACGAGACGGTCTTGCGCATGTACGCAACCGAACTTTCAGCCGAACAGTGCTATCTCGACGGAGATTACGCTAGTGCGGCTGACATGCTTCAAGAGGTTCTGGACAATGGACAGATTGGTAAACAGGACAAAGGCTGGTATCTACAGGAAATCGCACGCTACCAATACCGAGGAGACCGGACTGAATCTCGGCGTCTGCAGCTGGCTGCCCACAAGGCCAACCGCCTGCTTCTGAAGCCTGCGGAGGGTGTAACTGTTGCCAAATTGACGATAGTGAGCCAAGGCCGAATTGAACGTATCGCCGCTTGGGTCGGCGAGTTTGATAACTATGAACAGCTAGATATTGCCGTTTCGGAGATCTTTAGCCGATTGGCGTTTGGAGTTAAAGCGGACAAGTTCGAGCAGGCTCTGGACGAGATCAGCATGGCTATCGGTTTCGCAGGTGAGCGGCCGGACAAGGAGTGGAAGGAGGGGCCAGATAACCTTTGGGCGCTGAACGACTCTCAATACATTCTTTGGGAGTGCAAGAATGAGGTGGAAATAAGTCGAGCGGTGATCCACGAGCGCGAGGCTGAACAGATGAATCGATCTAGCGCATGGTTCACTAAGCATTACCCCAACATGCGAGTAAAACGCATCATCGTCCACCCTAGCAACAAAGTCCCCAGCGCTGCATCGTTCACCCACGATGTCGAGGCTATGCGTGAACAGGAGCTGAAACAGTTTATCAAGCGGTTACGCGACTTTTTTAAAAGCTTCGAGCCCCTAAATTTCCGCGACTTGTCAGTTACGCACATTCAGAAGCTTGTTAATCAGCATGAACTTGATGTCCAAGTCTTGCTTACGAATCTGACGAAGAAATTGAGGAACCTCCAATAGACTCTCGCTATAAGAGTGTAAGCCACTGGAGAATACGATATTCAAACGGTCAGTGTTAATGGCTTGGAGCACACATCAGAGAAAAACGGCGGTGTGTGCGCTTAGGAGTGATTACGCTTGAGGAGCCCATCGATAGTGTCCACTAAACAATAAGTGGACACTATCCTGACGGCTATGGATGGTGCTCAGGAGGAGGGATCACCAGACGGTAACTCAGCCACAGCAAAAAAAAACAAAGATTTCCAGGTCGCATCTCAACCCGTTCATCCCCTTCAAAGAGCTAGCTTGCTCTATAAATCATAAATATGTTATCGAGGCCTGATTCACTTCTTTTTGAACTCGACTACATTACTCACCCCAGTCAATGTTCCCTCCTTCAATCTCAATACAGGCGAGACAATAGGCTTAGGTGATGCAGAGAAAAATCCCTCCGGCACGCTACACTGCTTCTCAAGCTCTTTTCTAGGCACCATCAGGTCTTGAGCAATTTCCATCTTGGTTTTTATTTTTGCATCTAATAGGGCACTTATAGCTCTTGGGATCAACCGCACCTGTTCGGGACCACGTTCGTCATCATAAATCTCGCCTTTAGACCATCCTCTGGCAGAGTAACTTTTTCTAAGGCGTAAAACCTCACTCTCGCTAATCAGCCCTAACTGATCAGCCCGATATATTATCGCCGCCACTGAAACTTTCCACTTCCGCTTGAGCGATAACATGTTTTCCAGCGAAGCATACCTATGAAGCTCAACTGATAACGACTCTTCTGGGATCAACAAGCAACCTGCAAAAAAATTAGCCTGAGCCTCTATCTCTTTAATATGATTAATGTCAAACGTAGAAATACCCTTATGTAGAACAATATGTCCTATCTCATGAGCAAGATCGAACCTGGATCTATAATAGTTATATTTGTCATCCGCCAACAAAATGAACGGACGCAGCTTCTCTTTATCCCATTGAGAAAGCCCGTCCATCTTTGTATTACCCTGATGAGTGTAAGAGCAAATGATGCCCGCGCTTTCGGCAGCTAGCACTAAGTCATCTATCGGGCCCACGCCCAGCCCCCATATTTCCCTACACTTCAAAGCCGCCCTAGCTATATCAACTAAGTCCAGCTCTCGGTGATCTTCAACATCCAAGGTTGGGACATTAACATCCGGCCATTCGAGCCAAGATGATAGATATGCGACAAGCTCTTGAAGCCAGTCCATCTTAACTCCTGCTTTCCCTCTCAGATCACTTGTGGCACTGGCCAATGATCTATAGAAAACAGGAGTACCCGCTCTTTCAAGAGGTTTTGAAAACCAGGCTGTTGGAAAACCTAAAGCCAAAGACATCGCCTCTAAAGCATCCGCCTCAGGCAGGCTATCACCTTTTTCCCACCTAGATATCGACGATGAGGATTTCCCCAGTCTTTCACTAAGTTCAAGCTTAGTCAACGACGCATATACTCTAGCCTGCGTCAGTCGTTCAGGAACAAACCCAGCCACTCCAACTCTCATAACTTTTCTCTAGAAGCCTGTTCTTCAATATCAACAATAATTTTTTTCAATCTAACAACAGCTTTATCGATCTGAGCAGAGTCCTTCTCTGTAGATGAAAGATCAGCATATTTGGCAATAATCTCCGAACATGGCTGAAGATAATGCCAGCCTGACAGATCGGCAAATGGAACTCCAACTTGAAGATCGATCATCCGATCCTGACTTAAATTCTGCTTAGGATTCACATTCACTATTAACAAGCCGAGAGTATTCGACGGAAGCCTACGTATCCCGTGGGAAAACATGTCATACGTCACCCCTTCAAGCCTCGCATTAAGCGCAGCTATCAAAGCCCTATGCTTGGCGCCTCGCGGCAGGCTACTACCTTGATTGACCCCAATTCTCCCCAGCTGTAAAGCGCCGGAGCGCAAAATGACATAATTCTCGCCAGAGTGGTCAGCCTGCAAGTCCAAAACCTCAAGCCCACAAGACATACCGATTTTCCGCATGCTAGAGCTGAGCGTGTAATGCCGAACTTGAGGCAAAGCTCGAACAGCCTCATGCGCATGAAGCTCAAGCTGGGATTTCACTGCGGTATAGGCGCTACCATAGGCAGCGGGCAGCTCATCCAATGCCTTTATCCAGAAATCTCTAGGGAAATGAGTGATTAGAAGCCGCTCTACCTCTTCACTGATACCATGGCTGCTCATTATTTAACCATTCTCCGCAATGTGGATTACATCTCTTTTTTCTCCGTTATGCGATGGTAGCATCTAATGCAGCTACGGCAAGGTTAATCTCTCTCCCTACCGAGAAACGAAAGGGCGTCAAGATGCCGTGTTGGGAGGCGGGGCAATCAAACGCAAGGGCAGTGGGGTACGCAGCAGAAACTGAGGCAAACCTCCATCAGCAACGATCCGGTCCGATCATGGCGTGTTAATGGCCAATTAATCTGACCCACCCTCAAGTGGGTCAAAATTAATGGCCATTGACAATGGCGGCCTGGCTTAACAAAACGGCCTCCACGAAACCGGTACGATTCAGCATCGTGGAATGAACGCTTACGTCGCGCTGGCATGTGCCCCTACGGTGTCCGCCAAACTGAAATGACATCAACCTTATGCCTACCTGAAAGATACGCTGGCTCGACCGCCGACGCAGACGAGCAGCGCCATCAAGGAGTTACTCCCGCATAACTGGAAACTGGCTATCAACCTGTAATGCCGAGCGCTTATTGCATTTCTTTAGAGAGAATAGGTAAACGGACTTAAATCGCAATAGCGTGTGTAAGCTGATTCGCTCAGAGGTAGGAGGTATGCTATCCAACTCCCATACCCCCCTCGTACTCAACCTGTGGACCGTTACCAAGTGGAATATAATGGTAAACAGGCTAGACAATAGTCTCGCCACGCGCTGGGAAGAGCTGTGGTCATTAAGCGCAACTACTGACTTTCTATTGCGCCATTGCTACGCCGCAGCAGATTTGGCGCTTTTTTTCAGGTTGCAGTCAATGCAAAGCATCTGACAGTTGTCCGGTAATGTCTTTCCACCTTTTGACCAGGGAATAATGTGGTCGGCCTGCATTCTTTTCTGCTCAAATTTCTCGCCGCACATTGCGCAAATACCATCTTGTTGGCTGTAAACGCTGGTGCTCACGCTGGCATCAAATGAACGCAGATTCAGGTGGCTTTGGGTTCCGGTCAAAATGTAGGCGTAAATACCGCTCTTTCTCTGAACCTCGGTGTCGGCCATCAGCGCTTTTACTTGGGCGTCAATTTTGTCCGGGTCAAACATGCCGCTTCCGAACTCGTTGTAATACTCGCCCCATGGCAGCCCTGCCATCTGGCGATAGTAGGTTTTGAAGGTTGCGCGGGTCCAGCGGATCACGTTCTTGTAGTAGTTGAAAAGCTCGTCTGCGTTTTGATCGTATTGATGTTTTGCCATGTAGCCCGAAACATCACCTTTGTTTATCCACTTGATGACAGTCTCAAGGTAATCCTGGCGGTTAGGGTCGCCCTTCATCAGCTCACCCTTGTCGTTGCCAAGCTTTCTGGCTACGCAATCGCGCTTACTGAATTTGAGCTTGGCGTCGGCCAACCAGGGTCCAGTGTAGTTGGCGTTAAGCAGCTCTTGTCGCGTAAGCACTTCACCAGCAACATTAATGATTTCAAACCATTCAAGCCGCTCACGGTCGCTGCCCTCACAAAAGTAGATTGTTATCTCGTAGTTTAGTATCTGCTCTTGTTCTTCTGGGGTCAGATTTTGAAAGTAACGATCCTGACCACTTTCATCCTTGATAGCAAAGACCCTGTCTACATACTGGCATATGCTAATGGTGCGCTGCTGGCCGTCCAGTATCTCGTATTCGCCATTGCCCTTATCCACCCAATACATGACGTTAATCGGGTAGCCTTTGCGCACAGACCGGATTACCGCAGCGCGTTTGGCGTCATTATAGACAAACTCACGCTGGTACGGCGGGCGAATATCCAGCTTGCCGTCGAACCCAACGACACCATGCTCGCCGCTATCAATGTACCCCTTGGACAAATCTCGTACTGAGATTTGATGCGGTGTGATTTTCATATTTTTTTCCTTATCAGCAACCGAGCGTATAACTGAATATATATTTTCTCTTGAACGATATAATGGGTGCTGGAAGGTGGTTCCTCCAACTCAATGGCCGCACCATCGTTGAGCTTACTAACTGAGGACTTCTTTCCACTCTTAGACACCTGGGTTTGCATTGGATAAATCTTTGTTTTAAATCCAGCGGGATCGTCCCAAGTTTTTGTAATGCCAATAATCTCAAACTGCTCCGGACAGTACTTGTCAAGAAACGTGATCGGGACCCCCATTATCCCATTCCAATCTTCCGGTATTTCAGCGACTCTACCCACTTCGATAGCGTCATAATTATCATAATGTGGAAACTCGTCGGGGCTATATTGCTTGTAAAGGTCAAGCGGACGGTGGCGTTTGTCATGATCCAGATTGGTAAACCAAATGGCCGAAGCCAGCCGCCCATAAATCTTCCCATCAATACGGACCCACGCACTACCTTCCTTTTTTGTCTCAACGAGGGTTTTTGCGTGTTCATCTGTGACGTAGAAATACATATCACGGCTTGTTGATTTGTACCCAAGCCAAAGTTTGTTGGACTTAACAAGCGGGAACACTTCTCTGTAGGTGATGGCGTTCATATTGCCAACGACTAAAAATCTTTTATCATGCTCAATGAGTTGCGCTATGTATTCTCTGAACAAGCTAAACGGCGGATTGGTTACCACGATGTCCGCCTCGTTCAACAGTTCAAGACACTCCGGGCTTCTGAAATCACCGTCCCCCTTCAGCGGAGTCATCACGGCGTCCTCTATCGTGGGCATACTTAATGCTGCGCCACCTTCATAAACCAGCTTAACCGCCTGCTTGCTGTCATGCTCACTAAACTGACCTGCCTTTCGATTTCTGTAGCAGGTGGTTATGAGCTTCTTCAGCCCCAGCTCCTCAAAATTCTTGGAAAAGTATTCAAAAAATGCGCTGACATAAGGATCGTCGCAGTTGCAGTACACAACCTTGTTTTTAAAGTGGTGGCGGTAGTGGTGCAGTTCATTGCTTACGTCTTCAAGCCTAGTGTAAAACTCGTCATTTTTGTTGCGCTTGGCATCCCCTAGGTTCGAGTTGCTGCTACCTTTGGTTTGCTGCTTACTGTCAGTCATTATCTTAACCTACCCATGCCCGCCATTAGTTTTCTCATAGAGCCCTGCCTACCGAGCAGGCAGAAAAGACCCATATGGGCGGGCTTTCGTCTACAAGATTGCAAATTACCTCTACATCCTAAATATTTTATCTCTTTCAGGATCAAAGTTCACACCAAACGGAATCACACCGGGTTTCGTGGAGGCCTCAGCTCTTGAGAGAATGTCTCCAGCTAACGTTCGAATGTCCACTGTCGCAGCTCCTCCATATTCTCAACCGCCAATTGGTACTCCGGTGGCAACTGCCGCTGGACATCAGTCGCAGCTCTCAAGTCTTGGATAAAATAGCTCAGCAGCGCTGCTCGGCAGCGCTCAACCCGGGCGGAAGTATTTGAAAAATATTCGAGTCGAACCATGTCCTGCTGATCAATGCTCAGAGCAGGGTGAGCTATGATTCGGACATCCAGAACAGTATTCCAAGCCTTGTCATCCACACTGCTACGCTCGCTTTCTTTTTCAAGAACCTTGATATCCTCGATGCGCCCCAGTACGTAATCACGGAACTCCTGCCTGCCCGTACAAAATCCGCGCACATGCCAGCGACGGCCAGCGCGAACCAGGCTATGTGGTGAGATTTCTCTCTTATGGGGCTTAGGATTGCTCATGGATCGGTAATCCATCTGTATCCGACGCGAAGTTTCAATGGCTTCGGATAACAACGCGAACGTCTGAGGCGCTGGGACAGAAATATCTGGAAACGCATTCCAGAGCCCCTGTCTCTGTGGCGGACCACTGATCGCATGCGGTAGACCTACCAAAGATAGATACCTAGCCAACATCGCAGACGCATCAAAACTGCTTCGATAAGCCGCCGGTGTCGCGTGATAGCTGCGGGTAACCGTATTCCACTCCATCCAAGCGGGGTGATCTTCGCGGAATGCACGAATAAGCTGGCTTGTCCGAGTTACCCCTGTGTCCAAGACCTCTCTCAAGCGAGCGTTATTCAAGCGTCCTTCCCACATCAGGAGTGCTCGAAGAACGTCGTATCGGTAGGCTTGCTCACTGGACATGTCATAACTTCCTTCACTAGGAAACCCTATAGCGAGGTTTAACCCGCCTCCACGGGATCTTACAATAAACAACAAGATACACTATATTGCATCTTACACTATGCTGTAAGATCTGGCTGCTGCAATTTTCTGTTTTTGGTGAACCAACTCTTGCCTTGGTACAGGGCTCAAAGCGGCAGCCTTCACAGCACCGAATTGCGCAGCAAGTTTGATCACTCCAGCAACCACCAGGCCGGAGCGGGCAGCCAGTAGTCCAGATTGTTCCAAGTGATGACTAAGCCGTCATGGGCTTGCGCAAACCCTGTCTTCAGAGCTTTTTTACCAATACTTCTGTCCAACCCGTGGAAGTATGCCATCGCAATAGAGACCCACTGCCGTCTGCAGTGCTCACCATCATTACCGTCCCGCATCAGTACCAACAACTCTGCTTCCAGAATATTTCGTCGTAGGCGCTTTACTGCAGCTTGGTTTGCGTTCGGCAACCTGACTTCAGCGTTATGCACCTCTCGCAAATACCGCACGAACCCTGAAACAGCAGCTCTTTGGCCAGGTTTCTTAGCCAAGTATGCATTCAGTTCTTGTTGACCCGGCAACCAACGCTCCTTATCACCATCAGCGAAACTGCTCAGCAATCCTGCTGCGGGCGTCAACGCTAACCTGACGGATACCAAGGTTGTCTTGCCAGCCGCCAAGCGATCGAAAAGCATCTGCATATAGCTATCCAACAGAGCTCGCTCACTTGAACCATGGGAAAAACGCTCCTGTATAGCGGTGACCCTTCGACGCTCTGAATCTTCAGACTTTGCTTCCTCATCAGGAGTGGCGAAGCCTACCGCCTCGATCC
>Ga0194137_10002561_pt1 | contig 10689 bp, 12 predicted proteins | sample TARM_MetaG_T3_14_FD_134025 | JGI IMG/M metagenome (GOLD analysis project Ga0194137, IMG submission 134025) | Freshwater microbial communities from Pennsylvania, USA, analyzing microbe dynamics in response to fracking - TARM_MetaG_T3_14 (version 2) | ecosystem: Environmental > Aquatic >...
GTTCTTGATGATATCCGACACGAACGCCCCGGTCGGATATTCCGGATACGCGTCATCCAGCGTGATTTTGCCGGTTCCGGCGATATGCTCGCGCATCATCTTGATATCCGCTTCGTCGGTATACAGGCTTTCGAGGTAATCCTGGCCCGGATACTCTTCGATCTGCGGAATGTCGAAGGTCTCTTCGTAAATTTGGTAGACGAGCTTGGGATCCTTGACGCCCTTCGGAATGAATTTGCCGGATTGGGCCGTATTCGCATACGTGATCTCCTTGCTTCCCTGTGGACCGTTCGGAATCGGCACAAGGCCAACCTCGAATTTGAGATCCGGAAGCTGCCATTCCGCCGCAGTGAACAGCGCGACATCCCCGTCCTTGAATGTATTGCTCTCTTCCCAGTTCGTTTTGTCGCCCGTCTTGACCTTGACGACGTTCTCCACGTTGTAGAGGCGCTTCACGAACTCGGCCGCTTCGATCGTTTTCGGATCGCTCAGCCCTTCCTTGCCGTCCCGGTCGTCCACGACGGAGCCGCCGTTGGCCGCGGTGAAATGCTTGAACGCATCGTTCGCCCAGCCCGAGAAGCCGAATACGTCGATCTTGCCGTCATTGTCCGTATCCTTCGTCGCTTTTTTCGCCAGGTCGAGGAAAGTGTCCCAGCTCCATTCGCCCTTCGCGTACAGCTCCTGCGGATCCGGCAGCGACAGCTTCTTGAAGATGTCGCGGTTGTAGTGAAGGCCCAAGCCGATGCTGGTCGGATTGTCGAAGGCATATTCGCCGCCGGCGATCGCCGGATATTTGGCAATGAGATTGGCTTCCTTGTTGATGTTGTTGTCGGGAGTCGTGAACTCGGAGATCGGCAGCAGCTGGCCTTTCTTGATGGCAGGAAGAGCCGACTTGTACTCCATTTGCATGATATCCGCGAACGGCTCTCCTGCGAGCACGGTAGTCGTGAACTTATCCATGTAGTTCTCGAACGGGACGTTGACGAATTCGAACTTGACGTTGTATTTCTTCTCCACCTCGGCGATCTTGTCCAGACGAGCCTTGTCGGAGGCGGTCGTGCCTGCCGGCTTCAGATCCCACCAGGCCGATACCTTGATGATACGGCCTCCGAGATCGGGCACCTCGGCAGGAGCAGGGCTCGGCGAAGGGCTCGGCGAAGGGCTCGGCGAAGGGGATGCGCTTTCATTTGCCGGCGATGCCGTAGGGGCGGACGAGGTTTCAGGGCTTCCGCCGTTGTTGGAGCTGCATCCTGCTGCCAGCAGCAATCCGCTGAGGGTGAGGACGGACAATGCTTTCCATTTGCTTGTCATCGATAAGACCTCCCGGGAATGGTAAATGAGTTCAGCGCTCTCGACACATAACAATTTTTAGTTTTTAATTATTTTTGTTAGGTATCAAGTTATTTCAATCACAAAAAGAACGGTACCACATATCCAATGTAAGCGTCAACAAAAATAATTTTGGTCGTTTTGGAGGAGACAGGTTGTTTCTGGATTCATCGATTAACCCCCGTATATAGGTCTTTATTCTCTTTTTTCAGACCCGGAAATAAGATTAGGCTAAAGTTGAAAATATGTTATTTATGACATAACATATTATGCAATATCTATTTCGCAGCTATCATCAAGACTAACGGATCCTTTTCGGTATGCTCCCAGGGAAGATTAGTAGAGCTGAGCGGCTTGTTGTATACTGGAACGAGGTAGAGAAACAGGAAAATTGGAGCTTAAGGATGATCGTATGAAGACTAAAGTCACCATTCAGGAAATTGCCGATTTCACCGGTTTGTCCAAATTCGCCGTATCGCGAGCGCTGTCAGGCAAATCCGGCGTGAGCGAGCAGACGCGGGACTTGATCTTGAGAGCTGCCGGACGGCTCGGATACTTCAAGGACAATCCGGCAGCAGCGCCCGCGGAGTCCTTCTCCAAATCAGAGCTGCCTGTGATCGATGATGGCGCCTTTGGCGGAACCGTCGTCATTTTATTCCCCAACATTCGTTACCAAAATCCGGAGTCCATCTATTGGGGGCCTTTGTTCAACGGAGTTACCTCCCGCCTCAATGCCCGGGGGATCCATATTCTCACCTTGACGGAGCCGTCCGTCGACCAGCTGTTCACCCTGCTCAATCCGCAAGCGATCCGGGGCATCATCACTCTCGGCAGCATTTCAACCTCGATTCTGCTCGAGATCAAACGTCTCCGCATCCCTGTCGTCATGGTCGACCATCTGGATCCCGCCTTCCACTGCGACAGCATCTTTACGGACAACCTGGCCGGCATGCAGGAAATCATGCTGTACTTGCTCCGCAAGGGCTTCCGGAGCTTTCAGTTCGTCGGCGATATCACGGACGCGCACAGCTACTATGAGAGATGGCTAGGCTTTCGGTTTGCGCTGGATGAGCATCAGGTCCCGCATCAACAGATCTCCGAGCTGACCGGCAAGAGCATCGGGAACCAATTTCACGAGACGTTTGTCCGGCATGTGCAGCCGGATAAGCTTCCCGAGGTTTTTGTATGCGCGAACGATTTCTGGGCCAAGATCACCATCGAGGCGCTTGCGGGGATGGGAGTAGCCGTGCCGGAGCATTGTTTTGTGACGGGATTCGACAATACGTACAGCGAGGATCCGATTCTGGCCACCGTCCACGTCGATACGGAGCAGCTCGGCGTCCGCGCCGTCGATCAGATGCTGTGGCGCATCTCCAACCCCGAGAGCTGCCGCGAACGCAAGATGCTCCATGCCGACGTGATCGTCCGCGAGGATATCGCTTCGCGCCGTTAGGCAGCTCTTGGTTTGAACGAAAACCGGGGCTTTCCCAAAAAAGCTCCTATCCTGTAAAATCCGGCAGATTTTATGCCGAAGCCGGAAAACGGGACGAAGCCGAGGATCATTCGGCTTCGTCCCGTTTTCGCTTTTTCCTCACCTGTATCCGGTTCAATCATGGGACGACGGAAAGCCGGCAGCCTTTATCATCCGCTCTCTCTCTAAAGGGGGAACAACCAAAGCCAGATGAAAGAATTTTTTCCGGTCGTCCCATGAATGGTCGGCACCCCGCCGAATACGTTTTCCCCACAGTGCTGGGAGCTATGCGAGGCGCAGGCCTCTTGACGGTAGGATAAATTTGAAATACATTAATGTCAGTCACCACTGACAGACACTTCTTAATCTACAGAAAGGGAGTTGATCATGCGTCAAATTAAGCAGGGGAGCGCGGAGAAATTGCTAAGGGCTGCAATCGACTTAATATCAGAGAGAGGCTACCACGGCGTCACGACACAGGAAATAGCCTCATCTGCCGAATTAAGCGAAAAGACGCTTTTTCGACATTTCGGAAGCAAACAAAATTTGCTGGAAACCGCTCTTGAACGTTTTCAGTATGCCGAAGAAATGCGAGTTCTCTTCGACGAGCAGATTGTGTGGGAGTTGGAAATCGACCTACTAGCCATCAGCAAAAAATACCATGCCATCATGAACCGAGACCGAAAGCTGATTATGATCGCCCTAAAAGATGAGGTCCATATCCCTGGCTTTAAAGAACGTCGACTGCAGCATCCCCGCCAACTATTGACGTTTCTGACAGATTACTTCATTGCAATGAGCGAAAAAGGAAAAATAGCTTGCCCGAACCCCATCATGCAAGCATTTACATTCATGATGGCTCAATATGGCGCGTTCATGAACGATTTGGAAGCTGGAACCAATTATTCTGGCATCAGTCTCGATGAGTTCATACAAGAGAACGTGAAAATCTTCGTTAGATCTTTAACTCTTCCTGCTACACCGTGTGAAAAGGAGCTGCAAACGAGATGATGAACGAGGAAGTTTCCGCATTTATCGAGAACCTTAGTCAACCATGGCAAACCGAGGTCAGCAACCAGCTGCGCCAGATGGTACATCAGGTTATTCCAGAAGCCGAGGAACGCATTCAGTACAAAAAGCCCCACTTTCTGAAACATGGACATTATGCAGCGGTTATTTCACCATCGAAAGATGCCATTGCATTCATGATCATGAATGCTTCCGGCCTTACGTTTCCCAAAGGATTTGAAGGACCGGAAGAGAGAAAATGGATAAAAATCCGTAAAGAGGATACACCCGATTACTCCCTCCTGGCCAATCTACTGGTTCAGGCTTCAAGCACTCTGTAGCATGGACTGATTGTCGGAACTTTCACATTTATCTTGCAGGGCATAGGTTCCCTGCAAAATACAAGGAGGATTCTCATGAACAACAATAAGAATCAATCGTTTGAGATTGCATTTACACGTGTATTTGATGCTTCTCGCGAACTCGTATTTCAAGCATGGACAGAGCCGGAACATTTCGCGAAATGGTGGGGACCAAAGGGGTTTAGCCTCGAAGTCGTCAAAATGGACGCTCGATCAGGTGGCGAATTTTTAGGTTATCAGACGTCTCCTGACGGACACCACGTCATGTGGGGAAAATTTGCCTACCAAGATGTTGTTAAACCCGAAAAAGTGGCCTTTATCCAATCCTTTTCCGATGAACAAGGCAATACGATCCGAGCGCCTTTCAGCACGAGCTGGCCTCTTGAAGTGATGAATATCATCACGCTAGAAGATAACGAAGGGAAAACTGCCTTAACACTGAAAGGCGGCCCTGTGAACGCATCCGCAGACGAGCTAGAAGCCTACAAGGGTATGGCTCCAATGCTTCAACAAGGTCTTGAAGGCACTTTCGATCAACTTGCCGATTATCTCGACTCCCTATCCCTGAAGTAAATAGCGATATCCGCTGGCCAAACAAAATATAAGCGACCAACCGGCCGCCGCCGTATTGCCTCTCACCATGTAGGCAATCTGCGGCTCCAAATGCTTCGGCTGATTTTGCAGGAACAGCTTGAGCATTTTATCGTAGAGCTTGCCGACAGCGGGCGCATACAAGTCGGACAAATCCGGCATTGCCTTGTTCAGCCGATCCATCGTTTGCGGAGAGTCCATCCAGACCGCATTGAACTTGTACCCTTTCTCCGTCTTGCGGATGTACCCCTTCTCCAGCAGAAACGAATATAACTCGCGGTTTCCTTCGTTGTCGGGCAGTTCGCCTTGCCGGAACGCATGGCACACCTCGACATCCCGGTAATCCAGGTGACGCCAATCCTTGCGGTCGCTCCAGTGCGTATTGAATTGCCACAAGTATAAGGGGCGGTCTTCGACGTAGCGGAGCATCAGGCCTAAGGTGACGTAACGATTCAGATCAAACCCCGGATCGGCATGGCGGCTCCGGTTCAACGCTGCATAGGCGACATACTGACCCCCGTCCTTTCGCATCGGCGCGACCGCATTGAAGTTTTCGCCCGCCGGCATGCACGGCCAGGATCGCTCCCCGACGTTCTTGGGCAGCAAGGTCCAGAGCAGAAAGTTATAGTCGCCGTCCGAAATATACACTCCGGCTTCGGCCGCTTCTTTCCGTTCCACCCGATCGAATCCATCATTCGCCTCCGCAATTGCCTCTGTAATTCCTAACAATCAAATAGTGTGCCTAGCGGAATAAAGGCTGGGATATTTCCAAAAAATTTGGACGTCCTACCGATTCACTCATACATGTAAAATTTCAAAAATCGCGGATAGGTCATCTGAATGGTTTAAGAGACGTTATGAACTTTTTGTTGAGTATAATGGAACAAGAATTAAACAAGCCGAAGTTTAAGGTTCTCACTTTCAGTATATAAAGATACTTTTTTTCCGACTAACTGAATCGCTGCAGTCTACTACATTGGACCTGTACAGCCACCTTCTCCCGAATAAGCAGAAAGAGATGGCGGAAAAATTGGTGCTATGCTTTTCGGCACCAGCTCATAAGTAAGTTGTTGTCCAAAACGGTACCAAAAAAGGAATGGCACCAAAATGGCGGCAAATCGACTTCTGGGCAAAAAGAAAAGGCCTCTGCCAAGGCCCTAAAAAGCAGAAAACCCTTGATATACAAGGGTTTTCGAGGTGTTTCTTAATATGGAGCCTAGGGGGATCGAACCCCTGACCTCATCGCTGCCAGCGATGCGCTCTCCCAGCTGAGCTAAGGCCCCGTATGATCGGTCTCGACTATGTATTTGTTCTTCACACTCTCAAACAAATCAGTACCGCGACAAGAAAGATCATACCATGGGCATATAATTAGTGTCAACTGTTAATTTTAAAAAGTTGACTCCGCCTTTTTATCGGGACTATACTGAAATAGTTAAAAGGTTTTAACCATTGAATGATCTTAACCAATATGCCTGAGGTGATGCCCGCTGAAACAGCAGGACCGACTGTCCCAATTGATCAGTCTCCATATGCAGACCATTGTCGACAGCTACGCCAAGCTGCAGGATGCTAACATGACGGCCCCTCAATACTCCATCCTGCAGACGCTCGCTCACGAGGGCAGCAGAACCTCCTCCGAGCTGGCGGCCAAGCTGGGCGTGACCCCGTCGGCCGTTACGAACCTGAGCGGGAAGCTCGTGGACAAAGGCTATATCGAGCGGGTCGTCAGCGAAGAGGATCGGCGGCATGTGCATCTTCGCATCACGGAATCCGGGCGCGCCGCCGAGCAAAGGCTGGTAGATCGATTTTTGCAGCTGACCGATGGCTTGTGGACGGAGTTTTCAGCGGAGGAGCTGGATCTTCTGATCCATTCCTACGAGAAAATGATTGCCCACCTGCAAAAGCGAATTCGAGAAACCTAAGAAACCCACTGGGAGGATACAAATATGGACAGACTCAAAGGCAAAGTAGCCATCATTACAGGCGCGGCAGGCGGCATGGGCAAAGCGGACGCCCTTCTGTTCGCCAAAGAAGGCGCCAAGGTCGTCATCACCGACCTCCAGGAAGAAAAAATCCAAGAAGTCGTGAAGGAAATCGAAGCGCTCGGCGGAGAAGCGCTTGGCCTCAAGCATAATGTTGCCTCCGAAGTGGACTGGGTATACGTAGTAGATGCGGCGATCGCCAAGTTCGGACAGATTAATATTCTCGTCAACAATGCCGGCATCTCCGACGCCGTTCCATTCCTGGATCAGACCGTCGAGCGCTGGGAGCGCACGATGACGGTCAATGTGACGAGCATCTTCCTCGGTCAAAAATACGTCATCCCGCATATGATCGAAGCCGGCGGCGGATCCATCGTGAACATCTCCTCCATCGCCGGCCTGACAGGCGGCAGCGGGGCCGGCCCTTACACCGCCAGCAAAGGCGCCGTGCGCATGCTGACGAAAGCGACTGCCGTCGATTACGCGAAGCACAACATTCGCGCCAACTCCATTCACCCGGGCTACATTGAAACGCCGATGACCGTCGATCTGATGAAGGACGAGCAGATGGTTCAATGGTTCCTGATGCAGACTCCGCTGCCGCGCCTCGGCAAGCCGGAGGACATCGCTCAAGGCGTCCTGTTTCTCGCTTCCGACGAATCCTCGTACATCACCGGCGTCGAGCTCCCGATCGACGGCGGCTACTGCGCAAAATAAGAACCGCCATGAAAAAAGCACCCTTCGAGGGTGCTTTTCTGCTGCTGACAAACGCGCAGACTTGAGCCGCAATTGCAGCGGACGGATGTGAATACTGAAGCTCTACAGGCTTCGGTCATTCCATTTTGCCGGCAAATCATGCATCCGCCGGATTTTTGGACAGCAGGCTGGACAGCTCCTTCATGAACATGTCGATGTCCTTGAACTGCCGGTATACCGAGGCAAAGCGCACATAGGCGACCTCGTCGACCGGATACAGCTGCTGCATGAGAATCTCGCCGATATCGCGGCTCTCGACTTCCGCCTGCGCGGTCGTGCGGATTTCCTTCTCGACCTCGGAGACGATCTCCTCCAGCCTCTCGGCAGGAACGGGGCGCTTCTCGCAGGCGCGGATGAGCCCGCGCAGGATTTTGTCCCGGCTGAACTCCTCCCGGCTTCCATCCTTCTTGATGACGATCAGAGGAGTCTCCTCGATCATCTCGAAGGTCGTGAACCTGCGGCTGCAGCGCTCGCATTCGCGCCTTCTGCGGATGGACTTGTCCCCGTTGGCGGGACGGGAATCCAGCACCTTCGTTCCGGAATGCTCGCAATATGGGCATTTCATGGGGATTCCCTCCCTTGATTCGGTGTGATGGCTTTTGTTTTTCGTCTGATATCCGCGCGGCTGCGGGATTTGTGGACTGTCGGACAAATTATTGCCGAGCTCGCCGTATGATCCGGCAAATTCCGCACATAATACTTTTACCAACAGCGAGGAGGTGAACAACAATGGCTAACAACAACAGCGGCAGCAACCAACTGGTCGTGCCAAACGCAAGCGCGGCACTGGATCAAATGAAATTCGAAGTTGCTCAAGAACTGGGTATCGCCATCCCGCAGGACGGCTACTACGGCAACTTCACGACGTATGACGCAGGTTCCCTTGGTGGTTACATCACGAAACGCCTGGTAACGATCGGCGAGCAATCCCTGGCAGGTCAATACAAATAATTTGGCCTGATATCGGAAAGCCCGGCAACGTCCCCCCGCAACGGGAGGCGTTCCGGGTTTTTTTGCATTCAGCTGAGCCGGCCTGAAGCGCCTGACGCGCTGGCCATGTCGGGATACAAATCCCTATACTTATTATAATAATAATCGACACGTTGTACATAGTGGCGGGTCTCTCCGTACGGAATGCTGCTCAGGTTTTTGAGCGTGCCGTCCCAAGTCCCGTTCTGCAGCCATTTGGACACTTTGCCTGGGCCTGCGTTGTACGCTGCGACCGCCGCGACCGAATTGCCCTTGAACTGCTGATGAAGGGAGTGTATGTACCAAGAGCCTGCCCGGATGCTGAGCTTCGTATCGGAAGTCACACCCTCTGCGGTCAAAGCCTCGAGCTTGGCCGTCTCGATGATCCACTGGGCCGTGTCGGGCATGAGCTGCATCACCCCCGCGGCTCCCTTCTTGGAAACCTTGCCGGTATGGAAATTCGATTCCACGCGGATGATGGCCGCGATGAGATACGGATCGACTTCATAATCGGAAGCTCCAGCCTGGATCTCGTCGACGAAAGAGATCGGATACATCATCCGGCCCATCCAGTCGGACTTGAGGAAAAGCAGGAGGACGAATCCCGCCAGCACGACGAGCAGCACCCTTTTCTTGGCCAGCCATCTCATGCCGGTGGAAGCTCCGTCATCCAGCGCACAATCTGGGCGCGGGTATCCTCCAGGCTGCCGCTGTTGTCGACGACCCAGTCTGCCCGCCGCTTTTTCTCGTCCAGACTCATTTGCAGGCCGATTCGCCGCTCCGCTTCCGCTTCGTCCATGCCGTTTCGCTCCATGAGACGCATGACCTGCAGCCCATGCGGCACATGGACGACCAGGACGCCGTCGTAAGCCTTGTCCTGTCCCGTTTCATACAAGAGCGGGATATCAGCCACAATGAGCCTTCCGGGCGATTCCGCCTCGGCGCGGTCCATTTCATCCTTCATATATCCACGTATCGCCGGGTGCAGGATCGACTCGAGCTGCCTCAGCTTGTCCGGATCTCCGAATACGACCCGCCCCAAGGCGGCCCGATCGAGCATGCCGTCCGGGAGCAGCAGGCTGCGGCCGAAAGCCGCAACGATGCCGTCCAATGCCGGCGTTCCGGGCAGAACAACCTTCCGGGCCGCCTCGTCGGCATCCGATACGAAGGCTCCCGCTTCGCGCAGAAAGCGGGAGACGGTGCTTTTGCCGCTGGCGATTCCGCCTGTAAGTCCTATTCTCAAGAGATGCGAACCTCCTTTTTTGCAGCCATATTACCTCTTGTAAAGCCCAATATCCCTCCGCCGCGGGAGGGATAGGGAGATGTGTTACCATAGTTTGCCGAATCCGATCAGAAGCAGCAGGACGCCGGGCAGAAAGCTCAGCGCCTTCATTCGGTTGACGCCGGAGAACCGGAAGCCGAAGCGCAGTCCTCCTACCAGGAAAAGGCCGCTCGCCAGCATGATGCAGCATGCCGTCACCCAAGGCACGAGGCCGACCATGGCGGCGCCGAGACCGGCGCCGAACGCATCCAGCGACAACGCGGACCCGAGCAGAAGAGCTTCGCCCGGGCTTATGCTCCCGGAGCTGTCTATATCGGCGGCTTGAGGCGTCTTCAGAATCTGAATGACGAGGCCAAGCTTTTTGATTTCGAACGTAAGCACCGCAGCCGGCGGCAAGGGAGCCGCCTCGTTCGAGCCGCCCTCCGGCATCGCTGCCGGATTGGGATGGTCGCGGGCCGAGCCCGGATCCGGCTTGGCATCGTCCTCCTTGCCGCGCCGAAGCTGCTGCACAAGCGTATAAGATCCGATCAGCATCAGGATGGCGGCCCCGATCAGCTTCGCTCCTTCGGGGGATACGAATCCGGAGAGCCAAGCCCCGACCTTCATGGCGAGCAGGATGACGATGCCCGAACAGCCCGTAATGATCAGCACAGACAGCATCGGGATGCGGATACGCCTCAGCCCGTACGTGACTCCTACACCGAATCCGTCCACGCTGACGGCAAATGACAAGAGCAACAGCGGCAGTATGTGGGCGAACACGTTCCAGCCCTACCTCCCTGCATTTGACTTAGGATCATCATATGCAAGGAATGGGCGTCTGTTCCTGTCTCTTCATCCAACACCGGCCGACGCCGGCTTCGACGCTGCCCGGGCAGCCGTCAGCCGCTCTTGCGGACGCGCGCCTTCGGCAGCGGCTGGCAAGCCGCGCAAGTA
>Ga0194137_10002564_pt1 | contig 10687 bp, 13 predicted proteins | sample TARM_MetaG_T3_14_FD_134025 | JGI IMG/M metagenome (GOLD analysis project Ga0194137, IMG submission 134025) | Freshwater microbial communities from Pennsylvania, USA, analyzing microbe dynamics in response to fracking - TARM_MetaG_T3_14 (version 2) | ecosystem: Environmental > Aquatic >...
CAGTAAGGGTTGGGAATCCTACAGAATCTACACAGATAACAATGAACCTAAAACTAATGAAGAGCTAAAGGGCTATGGTTTAAATCTTCAGGCGGTTAAGAAGGGGAATGGGTAAATCAATCAAGGTATTCCGTTTATGAAGCAGTATAGAATAATTGTACATTCTAGGTGTGTGAACTTGATACAGGAGTTAGAGGATTATTCCCATAAACAAGATAAGCAAACAGGGGAGTATCTGAATGAGTATGTAGGAGAAGACCATGCTATAGACGCTCTCAGATATTCACTGGAAAGATTAAGTAGAAGAAACAAGGTTAAATTCCTCGATAAATCAGCTTTAGGGCTATGAGTAATATAACAAAGTAATGTATATGAAGGAGAGTTAATACATGGAAAAATATAAGGTAAATAAGGTAGAAGATATTACCCCGGAACTGGTTAAAAAGCTAATAGATAAGTATATCGCTGAAGAAGTTCCTCGATTAGAGAGACTAGTAAGGTATTACCTGGCTCAAGGGGACATTAAAGACCGACAAATGAAAGACAAAAGTAAACCGAATAATAAATACGCAAATAGCTATGGTAGTTTCATAACTGATACTATGCAGGGTTATTTTTTAGGTAAGCCTATAGGCTATACAAGCGATGACAAGGATTTTGTAGACCGGATATCTACTATCTATAATGAGGTCCATGAACATGCTCACAATGCTGATATTGGTAAGTCTATGAGTATTAAAGGGATAGCTTATGAGCTTCTTTTCATGAATGGGTCTGATGTTGATATGGCTGAAATCTCGGCTAATGAGTGCTTCTTAATTTATGACACTACTGTGAATCAGAATGTACTGGCAGGGGTCAGATTCTATTATGAAGAGGATTACCTTACTGAGGAATCAATCCTAAAAGTAGAAGTATATACAGATGAAGAGATTATCCATTATACAGGGGTATCTGAGGGGTTAAGAGAGGAAGGCAGAGATTCCCATAACTTTAAGGCTGTACCTATTATTAAGTATGCGAATAACAAAGAAGAGACAGGAGATTATGAAAAGGTAATTGACTTAATTAATGCCTATGACTTGGCTGTATCAGATACCGCTAATAACCTTGAATACTTTGCTGATGCTTACTTAGTACTGAAAGGTGTAGATTTAGAATCTGATGATGATGGTTCTGGAGACGGGTTAGACAATATGAAAGAGAAGAGAGTTCTACTACTCGATAAGGAAGGTACAGCTGACTGGCTTACTAAAGGAACTTCGGATTTAGAGGTAGAGAGCTACAAAGTCAGACTGAAAGAGGATATACATTTATTCAGTCATGTACCTTCTATCAGTGGGGCTGACTTTGGTTCCGCTACTTCAGGAGAGAGCTTAAAGTATAAGCTAGTAACCCTAGAAAATATTATCAGTATCAAAGAGCGGTACTTCAGGCATGCACTCGAGAATAGGTTAGACCTAATCACTACTATTCTTAATATTAAAGGCGGTAACTATGATAGTGATGACATGGTTATTACATTCAACAGAAACTTACCAACTAACTTCGCTCAGCTAATTGATGGACTTAGCAAGATTGAACCATTCATTTCTAGAACTACTTTATTAAGTCAGATTCCTTTTGTCTCTGATGTAGAGAAAGAAATGCAGAGACTCGCTAAAGAAGAGACTTCAGGAATGTATACTAGTGTACTTTCTGAAGAAGAGTAAGGAGGGGTCTAGATGAACCTGAGAAATACTAACTTACAGTACTATGAAGAGAAGACTATCAAGAGATACAGAGGGTACTATAAACAACTGGATAAGCTAGATAGGGAGAGGGCTAGAGACTACATAGCCTTCTCTCAATTTCTACAGTCCTTAGTTACAGACCTGTTTACTAAATATTCAGATAGTGAAGGAAAGCTACCTTATTCGAGAACTAAACAGAATCTTAACCAGGTTGAGTTAATGAACTATAGAAGAGAACTTCAGAGATTGAGACAGAATCTTACTCAAGAGAATCACTTACAGGAAGTAGACCTTTTACTATCTCAAAACAGTGTAGATAGATTAAATTCGATACTCAATTTAGCTAAAGTTGCTCTTTTCAGTGTTGCTGAGGACGATTCTAAGGCCCTTTCAGATTTCTTAGTGGGTAATTACCTGGATAACTTCTATAAATCTACTTATGAATTGAGTAAGGGTCTAGGAATAGGCTTACCTATTGATAGACTAACTGAAGAAGAGGTAATAAATAAGATTTCTCTTCCCTGGGCTGATTCAACCTTTCAGGAGTACATAGAAGATTCAAAAGCTAGACTACAAGTAGATATAAGAAAGACCCTTACCCGAGGATTAAATGACGAACTACAGCTACTTTCTATCTTAAAGCTATTAGATAGAAAAGTTGATAAAGGTTTCAAGAATCAGAAACTAATAAATGAATCTGAGCTCTCTCATAACTTAAATGAGAGTAAGGAAGAATCTTCACTAAAAAGTAGTATATCTGAGTCCTATATATTAATAGCTACCTTAGATAGTCGAACTTCTTTAACATGTAGAAATATTGATGGGAAAGTATTTAAGTACGCTGATAAGAGAGTAGGGAAAAATTACCCGCCTTTTCATTACAACTGTAGGACTGCAATTTCTGACTACTTTAGTAAGGAAGACTTAGAAGGTATAACTAGGATTGCTAGAGACCCTCTCACAAATCAGAATTACTATGTAAGTGCAGATATAACCTATGAAGAGTGGTTCAACAACTATGTGAGGTAACAAATTCCAAGAGAGAACTTTAAGGGCTTAATTGAACTTAAAGGGCTTAATTAGAATCTTAAATAAAAGAATGAACTTGAAGGGCTTAAATGAACTTTGAGGACAGGAGGAGCTATAAAAATGGTAGAAGAAGTAAACCAAGAAGTAGAAGAAGTAGTAGAGGATAAACAAGAGAAGGAAACAGAAAAAGAAACCTACTCAAAAGAAGAGTTTCAAAAAGCACTTCAAAAAGAGACAGATAGAGCAGTAACTAAAGCTCTAGAAACAAGCAAACAAAAACTTGAAGCTGAGTTCCAGGCTAAATTAGAAGCTGAGAAAGAAGAAGCAACGAATACCGCTTCTATGACAGCTGAAGAAAAAGCTAAAGCAGAATTCGAAGCAGAAAAAGCTAAATGGGAAGCAGAAAAAGCTAATTTCGAAAGACAGAAGTTAGAACTTACTACTACTAAGAAGCTAGGTTCAGAAGGCTTACCTTCAGACTTTGCCCCTTTATTGATTGGTGCAGATGAAGAAGAAACAGATAGTAATATTGAGATGTTTAAGTCTCAATGGCAAAAAGCCCTGGAAGAAGCAGTAAATAATAGACTTAAAGGGGCTACTCCTAAAGCAGGTAGTAGCAGACCTTCAGCAGTAATGACTAAAGAAGAGTTTGGAAAATTAGGGTACAAAGACAGAAATAGACTTTTGGAAAAAGACCCTGATTTAATGAAAAAACTAAAATAACAATAAGAGAGGAAATAATTAATCATGGCAAATCAATTAGTAAATGTAGAATTATTCAAAGCAGGAGTAGACGCAAAATTAGGAAGAGCTAGAAAGCTTTTACAATTCGTAGAACAGGAATCAGCTGAAGGCTTACAAGTAGGTACTTTCAATGTAGTTACTAATGAGTATATTGGAGACGCTACTGTAGTGTTAGCAGGTCAACAAATTCCATTGTCTCAGATGATTCAAGCTAAAACAGCGGTAACTTTTGAGAAATTGGCTAAAGGTGTAGCTGTAACAGATGAAGAGAAGAAACAAGCTTTTGGAGACCCTGTAGCTAATGCAGAGAATCAAACAGCTCTAGCTATTGATAGAAAAGCTGAAGACAAAGTAGCTAACCTACTTAAACAAGCTACTTTCTCAGTAAATGTAGTAGCATTAAACGCTGAAGCAGTATTAGAAGCTATTGGAGTTATGGGCGAGGGTATCGAAGACGCTCCTTATTTCTTAGCAGTTAACCCTGTAGACTATGCTTCTTTACAGAAGGAACTTAAAGCTTCAGATAACACAGCCTTAAACAATGCTGTATTTGGTGCAACTTTTGTACTCTCTACTAAAGTTGCAGAAGGAGAAGCTTACCTAATTCAAGAAGGTGCTATTAAAGAAGTCATTCAGAAAGATACAGATGTAGAAATCTCAAGAAACGCAGGCAAGAAACAAGATGAAATCTACACAGATAAAATTCACGCTGTCTACATTCAAGACCAGGCTAAAATTGTAAGATTGGCTATTGTTGCAGGAGTGTAATATATAAAACTCATATATAAAAGGTTAAAAGGATACTAAATTTAGTATCCTTTCTTTATACTCATTCAGATGGCTGAAAGGAGTAGTTCAATGATTGAAGATAAAACAACCTTTTCAGCTGAACTAGCTATAGTTAAAAAGGTTTTAGATTTAGATGAAAGTAAAGATGACATTATCAATGAAGTAATTACTCTTCAGTATGAAGCTGTCAAAGGGTATATAGGAAGGGATATAGTTCCCTCTGAGCTTATGTATATCGTAACTGAGTCAGCTATAGCTAGATACAACAGAAGAGGTTTTGAGGGCTCTGAACAGTTTGATAGAGACATTCTAAGAACTAAATTCAGTGCTGACTTGCTTAAACCTTATAAAGAGCACTTAGACCGGTTTAAGAATAAACCTGTAGTTAGGTTTAGGTAGGTGCCCTATGTTATATGATGAGAACTTCACTATATATAAACAAGAAAAAACAAATGACGGTTTAGGAGGTCACTTCACAAAAGAAGTCCCTTTTGGAACGATAAAAGCTAAAACAATCCCTATGGCTATGGAGTTTCAGCTTACAGAGAGTAATAGAACTATTAAGGATATACGAAGATTAGTTACTGAAGATAATCTACCTATTAACTTCCAGGACACTAAAGCTTCTTTCACTTTGAGAGAGGATAAAACAGAATATGTATATTCAGTAACAAGTGTTATTAATCTTGGTAGAGAAACAGCTCTCATATTAAGGCGTGATAGTTAATGAAAGACTTTGAAATAGAAGGCTTAAAAGAGTGGGAAAGATGGGTACATGGTTTAGCAAATACTGTAGAGAACCGAATAGTTAATGAAGTAGATAAATCAGGGTCAAACATTGAAAGAACAGCTAAATTTAATGCCCCAGTAGACACTGGGGACTTAAGGAAGAGTCTTACTAAAGAGATGGATAGGAGTATTAGTTCCCCTATAGCTGAAGTATTCAGTCTACTACCTTATGCAGATGATGTAGAGACAGGTACTTCTAAACAGAGGGCTCAACCTTATCTATTTCCGGCTCTAAATCAAGAGATACCTGAACTAGAAAAAGCTATCAAAGACATTGTAAGGAAGGAGCTAGGTTAATGGACGCAAGAACAGAACTAAAAAGAGCGGTATTCCGAGAACTCAATAGCGGTAATTATGAAGCCTTCAGAAATACGCCATTAAATCAGCCCTATCCTTACATAAAAGTAGCAGAAGTAAACAAAAATACTTATGACACTAAGACAACTAAGGGCTACCAATTCAGTATTTTTATCAGTTGTTGGTCTGATTCTACAAGTGTAACTGAAGTCAATGAAATGGCTAGTTTTGTGGAAAGCAAACTGTTAAGGAAGTTTGAAATAGCAGGCTTCCATAATGTTAAACAAGATTTAACCGCAGATAATGGCTCAACTGTCACTGAAGACGATAAAGAGCTGGAGAGAATTAACCAGGAATATACATTCATAATAATAAGAAAAGAGGAAATATAAAATGAGTGAAAAAATTGTAGGTGTAGATGTACTTTTAGAAGTGAATATTGGTACAGCTGATGTGCCAATTATGAAAAAACTAGGTGGACAGCGAGGAGCTACTCTAAACCGAACTAAAGAAACTATTGAGTCCACTACTAAAGACTCCAATGGGTGGAGAGAGTATAAATCAGGATTTAAAGAGTGGTCTCTAGACTGTGATGGGACAGTAGTAGTAAACGATGAAGCTTATGACATGCTAGAAGATGCTTTTGACGATAAAACACCTATCCAGGCTAGAGTATTGATGCCTTCAGGTAAGGAATATTCAGGGGACGTACTTATCACAGATTTCCCTATTGAACTTCCTTATGATGACTTAGTTACTTATTCATTAAGCTTAACTGGTTCTGGACAACTAAAAAAAATTTAACTGAGACTGAGGAAGAGATAGTAATTCAGGGGCTACCTATTGGAGAAGCTGAAATAGGTAGTACTCTGGTAATCGGAGAAGGAGAGGAATTATTAGATGAGCAAAAATAAAATTACTGTAATTCAAATGGACAAAGAAAGACATATCAGATTTGGTATGAATGCCCTTATCGAGTTGGAAGGCGAACTAGGTAAGCCTATCACTGAGATTGAGGACGGGCTTTCAATGGAAGATATGAGAACTATCTTTTATGTAGGGCTTAAATGGGAAGACAAAAAGCTTACTTATGCTGATGTTGGGGACCTTATGGACGAAGCTATAGATAACAATGAAGGCGGATTACAATACTTAGCTGAAAAGCTAGGCGAATCCATTCAGAAAGCTCTAGGTAGTTCAGGAAACTCATTTCCCGAAAACTAAAGAAGGCTTTTTAGATGAGGTTGAAATAATCAAGATTGCTTACAATAGATTGAGTTTACCCTATGGGACACTAGATGATATTTCCCCCTATGAACTACTCATAATGTATGAGGGTCATGAAGAGAATGAGATGGAAAAGCTAGAAAGTCTCTATAATCTTATAAGAATAGGTGTATCTTCAGCTCTATCAGGTAAGCAAGTAGATTTATTCAAAAATAATAAAGATAAGCAAGGTAACAATAGCCTTCCTTCAGGTCAAATTACTGAAGAGGAAAGAGCTAAAACACTCGAAGACTTAGATTCTTTATTTAGTTAAACAGAACAAAGGGAGTAGCTTATGAGCTACTTCCTTATTTTTTTACTTTTTTTTAAGAAGGTGGTGGAATTATTGGCTGAAAAAACAGTAATAGTACGACTAGGGGCAGATATTAGCGGACTTAAGAGGTCTATGAGTGACGCTCAAAAAGCTGTCTCTAGCGGAACTAATGGAATTGGTTCAGCGTTCAAAAAAGTTACTTCTAGTGTAGGTAAAGTAGTAGGTGGGATAGGTAAAATAGCCGGAACTGTAGGAGTGTTTAATCTTGTAAATGGGGCTATTAACATGGTTACAGCTTCTTTTGATAGTGCTATCTCTAGGGTTGATACCCTCAATCAGTTCCCTAAAGTACTTGAGTTAATGGGTTATGGGGCGGACTCAGCAAAAGAAGCTACAGCTCGATTAGCAGAAGGTATTCAGGGACTACCTACTAGACTTGATGAAGTTACTGGAACCACTCAAAGAATGGTTAATATCTTCCAAGATGTAGATAAAGCTACAGAGTCTACTTTAGCTATGAACAATGCGTTTCTAGCTTCAGGCTCTTCTCAAGCTAATGCAAGTAGAGGACTTGAGCAGTATATTCAGATGTTAGGTAAAGGCGAGGTAGACATGCAGTCTTGGAGAACCCTCCAGGAAACTATGCCCTATGCTTTACAGCAAACAGCTGAAGCCTTTGGATTTACAGGTAGAAGTGCTCAGAATGACTTCTACAGTGCTTTACAAGATGGCGATATTACTATGGACCAGTTCAATGATAAAGTCATTGAATTATCTAATGCTCAGGGCGGTTTTGCTGAAGTAGCCTTAGAGTCTACTAAAGGTATTAGAACCTCTTGGACGAATATAAAAACAGCTATTACCAATGGTGTGGCTAAATCTATAACAGCTTTCAATGACTGGTTAAACAGTGCAGGCTTCGGGGAAATTCATGAGGTATTAGATGGAATCAAGGATAGAGTTGGAGATGTATTCTCAGCAGTAGCGGACTACATACCTAAAGCTCTAGATTTCTTCGTTAACTTATTCAATACTATTAGCAATTCTAGAGTGTTTCAGATACTTAGAGATACTATAGAGAGGGTAGCTACTCAAGTGTTTGATAACCTCCCTAAAATGATAGGATTCTTTAGTGATTTATTCACTACTATAAGCGAATCTACAGCGTTCAATACTCTAATAGATGTAGTAGAGAAGGTACGTAGCAAATTTATGGAAGCTGAGGAGGCTATTATTACTCGGTTCCTCGAATCAGATGCTTGGAACAGGTTCAAAGAGGTTCTAGGAGAAATAGGGACAGCTATTCTAGATATTGATTTTAATAAAGTTACAGCAGATATAGGAGCTTTCTTAGTTAAGTGGAGCCCTTTAATTGCAGGGATAGTAGCAGGTATAGCGGTATTTAAGACAATTACCGGGGTTATTTCCGCTGTAGTAGCAGTGAAAGCACTCCTAGTAACTATAACTACAGCTCTTTCAGTAGGTTTAGGGATTTTATCAGGGGCTCTTGCATTCTTAACTTCCCCCATAGGGATTGTAGTAGTTGCTATTGGTGCCTTAGTTGCTATTGGTGTATGGCTTTATAAAAACTGGGAAGAAGTAAGTGCTAAAGCTTCAGAGATATGGGGAAGTATTAAAGATTTCTTCCAGGGCGTACATGAATCAATTCAAACTACTGTACAAGATGCTTGGAACAAGATAAGTGAGTTCTTAACTGGATTACACGAGTCTATTCAAGAGAAAGTACAGAATGCTTGGAACAGTATCAGTGATTTCTTTAAAGGATTGCATGAAACTATCCAGTCAACTGTACAGAATGCCTGGAATACTGTAGCTGATTTCTTAAGTAATATGTGGAACTCAATCACAGAATCAGCTAAAGCTATTTGGGAGCCTATAGCTTCCTTCTTCTCTGATTTATGGGAGAAGATAAGGGCAGGGCTTGAAACAGCCTGGGAAGTCATTAAGGCAGTCCTAGAAGCAGTTTTAGTAGTTCTTTTAGTAATCTTTACTACTATCTGGAATAATATCGCAGATGTTATTAACACAGTCTCAGAGAATATAACAAATATCCTTAAAGTAGCTTGGGACTTTATTAGTAATATCACGACTACAGTGTTTACCGCTATTTCCGGTTTCTTCTCTAAAATATGGGAAAGCATAAAAGCAGTATTCACTTCAGCGGTAACTAGTATCAGAGATTTCCTAGTTCCAATCTGGAACAGTATAAAAACTACTGTAACTACAGTCTTCAATTCAGTTAGGGATTTCTTTACTAAAGTCTGGAATACAATCAAAAATAAGGCTACAGAAATTTGGAATAGTCTTAGAAATACCGCTACAGCAGTGTTTAGTGCTATTAGAGACTTCCTAGCTACAACTTGGAATACAGTGAGAAATACAGTTGTAGAAATCTGGAATAACATAGTTTCTAGAATCAAGAGTTTCTGGGAAAGCATTAAATCAAGTGTATCAAATGCTATAAACTCTGTAAGGTCTACAATGGCGAATATCTGGGAATCAATTAGAAGTAAGGTCTCTGAAATTTGGACTAACATTTCTAATCGAATTTCTGAAATATGGAACAATATTAAATCAAGTGTATCTAATGCAATCAATAGTGTGAAGAATACTGTATCTACTGTATTTAACTCTGTGAGAAGTTCTGTAAGTAATACTTGGAATAGTATCAAGTCAGCTATTGAGAAGCCTATTAACTCAGCTAGAGACGCAGTAAGAAGAGCTATAGACAAGATTAAAGGATTCATGAATTTTAGTTGGTCCCTACCTAGATTGAAAATGCCTAGCATATCAATGTCAGGTAAGTTTAGTTTAGTTCCGCCTTCAGTACCTAAATTTAATTTAGCCTGGAAACAGACAGGAGCTATTGCTACAGGTCCCTCTGTAGTAGGTATTGGAGAGAACGGGGACGAAGCAATTTTACCACTCTCTAATAAATCTAGAATGAAACCTTTTGCTCAAGCAGTTTCTAGCATGATAGGTAACGATAACAGAGGTAACTCAGATTCAGGTTCAGGAGATATTAACATTAATGTAGCTTCACTTGTAGTTAGAGAAGAAGCTGACATAGATAAGATTGCTCAGAAGCTACATAAGCTAGAAAAACGAGAAAGAAAACTAAAGGGAAGGTAGGAGAAAGGTAATGACAGTAAAATTCAATGGTGTAACTAAGCCTGATTTTATTAGGGTAGTAGGGTTATCTTTCTCTACTATCTCTAATATTAGTGTGAATGAATCAGTAATCCCTAATCGAGTGGGTAACTATGACTCAGGAATACAAAGAGGTGGGGCTGTATGTAATTTGAATATTCAGCTACATGATACAGATAAGTCTATATTCCAATTAAAAAGAGAGTTAAAAGCCTGGCTTAAAGGAGATAACTGGAAAACAAGTAAACTGGAGCTAGAAGAAAACCCTGGTAAGTTCTTATGGGCTAGGGTAGGGGCAGATTCAGAAATAAATGATTTATTTACTCATGGAGAAACCGATATTCAATTCTATTGTGCAGACCCTAAAGAGTATGATACTGAGCTTACTGAAGCTAGTTTCACTGGCTCAGAGTTTGTAGTACTGTACCAGGGGATAGAAGAGACAGCTACAATATTTGAAGTAACTCTAAAAGCGGATTACCCTAATCTATCAATCAGACACAAAGAAACGGGTAATACAATTAGTTTAACCGGAGCTTTTAAAGCGAATCAGAAGTTACTATTAGATAGTGATAGGAAGCTAGTTAAATTAAAC
>Ga0194137_10002565_pt1 | contig 10686 bp, 10 predicted proteins | sample TARM_MetaG_T3_14_FD_134025 | JGI IMG/M metagenome (GOLD analysis project Ga0194137, IMG submission 134025) | Freshwater microbial communities from Pennsylvania, USA, analyzing microbe dynamics in response to fracking - TARM_MetaG_T3_14 (version 2) | ecosystem: Environmental > Aquatic >...
AGCACCGACGAACTCTCCAGCTCGCCACCAGTCAAGAACCAAAGCTCCTTTCCGGCCTTCTCCAATCAACCCGCCGCTAGCTGCCGTTCCCGGCAAGCGCTGCGTTGTGATCAGCGAAGCCCACGACTGTAGCACAGGTTTTTACGTACGCAAAAGCCCTTGCCAAGATTTATTCCAGAGCGGGTTGGGCTCCCTCTGTCTGGCTGCGCCACGTCAGGCCCACCCGACAGATGAGGCGCAGGGCATCGGGCGTACATGCAGGCACAGGCGGCAACGAGGCGACAACAACACCGTCTTCGGAAAGCTGCAAGGCGGGGCATGCCCGAGCACGACCGGGCCTTGCGGCAAGACGGCTGAGGTCGTCAAGCTTCTTCCTGGAAAGCTTCTTGGCGCTTGTTCTTGATGGACGGCAGCATCACGACAAAGATCATCAGCGCCGCGGCGATCAACAGACCAGCCGACAGCGGGCGGGTGAGGAAGGTGCTCCAGTCGCCACGCGCCAGCAGCAGTGCCCGGCGGAGGTTTTCTTCCATCATGGGGCCGAGGATGAAGCCCAGCAGCAGCGGCGCGGGCTCGCAGCTCAGCTTGCAGAAGACATAGCCGAGCAACGCGAAAGCTGCCGCCAGATAGACATCAAAGCTGTTGTTGTTCAGCGAGTAGGTGCCGATGCAGCAGAAGACGACGATGGCCGGGAAGAGGAAGCGGTAAGGCACCGTCAGCAGCCTGATCCAGATGCCGATCAGCGGCAGGTTCAGCACGATCAGCATCAGATTGCCGATCCACATCGAAGCAATCAGGCCCCAGAAGAGCTCCGGATTGCTGGTCATAACCTGCGGGCCCGGCTGGATGCCCTTGATCGTCATGGCCCCCACCATCAGCGCCATCACGGCGTTGGGGGGGATGCCCAGGGTCAGCATCGGGATGAAGGAGGTCTGCGCCCCGGCGTTGTTGGCGCTTTCCGGCCCAGCCACCCCCTGGATGGCCCCCTTGCCAAAAGGCACGCGGGGATTGCGGACGACCTTCTTCTCCAGCGTATAGGACGCAAACGAGGCCAGCAGCGCGCCGCCGCCCGGCAGCACACCGAGGATGGACCCCAGGGCCGTGCCGCGAACCACCGACGGCCAGGCTTCCTTGAAGTCTTCCTTGGTCGGCCACAGGCCTTTCACCTCCCTGGTGAAGACTTCATGGTGCTCTTCGGGCTGGCCGAGGTTGGCAATGATCTCGCCAAAGCCGAACAAGCCCATCGCAATGACGACGAAGCCGATGCCGTTGGTCAGCTCGGGGATGTCGAAGGAGAAGCGCGCCGTGCCGGTGATGACGTCGGTGTTGACCTGGCCGAGCAGAAGCCCGAGCACGATCATGGCGATGGCCTTGATCAGCGAGCCCGACGCCAGCACCACCGCCCCCACCAGGCCCAGCACCATCAGCGAGAAGTATTCAGCCGAGCCGAACTTGAAGGCCAGTTCGGTCAGCGGCGGCGCAAAGATCGCAATGATGATGGTGCCCACGCAGCCGGCGAAGAAGCTGCCCAGCCCCGCAGCGGCGAGTGCCGGACCGGCGCGGCCACTGCGGGCCATCTGATAGCCGTCAATGGCGGTGACGATGGAACTGGATTCGCCAGGCACATTGATCAGGATGGCCGTCGTGGAGCCGCCGTACTGGGCGCCGTAATAGATGCCAGCCAGCATGATCAGCGCCGGCGTCGCGTCCAGCGTGTAGATGGACGGCAGCAGCATCGCGATGGTGGCAACCAGGCCGAGGCCGGGCAACACCCCGATCAGCGTGCCCAGCACCGCGCCGAAGAAGGCATAGAGCAGGTTCTGCAGGCTCATCGCCGTCTGGAAGCCGACACCCAGGTTGTTGAGCAGGTCCATCGTCGCCCTCAGCCGGTGATATAGGTGGGCCAGAGCGGGATGGTCAGCTTCAGGCCGAGGATGAACAGGGCCCAACTGCCCACCGTCAGCACGACGCTGCTGATCAGCACGTCACGCCAATGGAATTCGTCACCGGCCAGGGCCGACAGGATGACGAGCAGCGGCAGCGTGCAGGCCAGACCCAGGCGCGGCAGCGCAGCGCCGAAGACGGCGATGGCCAAGACGATGATCAGCAAAGGCCGCCAGGCGATATGGCCGATGGGGTCTCCGCCTTCGGACTCCAGCGTCAGTGCCTTGAACAGCAACAGACTGCCAAGCAGGGCCAGCAGGATGCCGAGGCCAAAGGGAAAGTAGCCAGGGCCCGGCCGCGCCGAGGTGCCGAACGCATATTCCGTCGAACCCCAGGCAAATGCCACGCCCACCACCAGAAACATCAGCCCGGACCAGAAGTCCCGCTGGCTCTTGATCTTCATTGCCCGTCGCCTCCGGCGCACCGTGGGCGCGCGCTTTCTTGCCGGAGATTCTGGCAGTCGGTCATCCGGGCCCGACTGTGGATTACACGTAAGACTGGGGCGTCAGCCTTCCCAGGCCGGCGTGCTGCGCAGCACTTCCTCGACGGTGGTCACGCCTTCAGCGACCTTCATCGCACCGGCCAGTCGCAGCGGGCGCAGTCCCTCCTGCATGGCCTGACGCCGCAGCGCGGTGAGGTCGGCGATCGCCCCCTTGACGCCCTCGCTCACCGTCAGCAGTTCGTACAGGCCGGCACGGCCGCGGAAGCCCGTGTTGCGGCATTCCAGACAACCCACGGGCTTGTAGGGCTTCACGCCGCCCCCGAGGCGCCAATGCCGCACCAGCTCGTTGAGGCTCTCGCGCGTGACCATGGGGTCAGGCTGCTTGCAATGCGGGCACAGCGTGCGCACCAGGCGCTGGGCCAGCACGCCGATGACCGTGGCGCTGATGAGGTAGCTGGGCACGCCCAGATCCATCAAGCGGGTGATGGCCGACACCGAGTCGTTGGTGTGCAGCGTGCTGAAGACCAGGTGACCTGTCAGCGCGGCCTGGATGGCCATCTCTGCCGTTTCGAGATCGCGGATCTCGCCGACCATGATGATGTCCGGGTCCTGACGCATCAGCGCACGCAGACCCTCGGCGAAGCCGAAGTCCAACACGTTCTGCACCTGGGTCTGGTTAAAGGCCGGCTCGATCATCTCGATCGGGTCTTCAATCGTGCAGACATTGACCTCATCGGTCGCCAGGCGCTTCAGCGTGGAATACAGCGTCGAGGTCTTGCCGCTGCCGGTCGGGCCGGTCACGAGGATGATGCCGTGAGGCTGCTTGACCAGGCCCTCCCAACGGTCGGCATCGTGCTGGCCGAAACCCAGCGACGACAGGTCCTTGACCGCCGTCTCGGGGTCGAAGATGCGCATGACCATCTTCTCGCCGAAGGCCGTCGGCAGCGTCGACAGGCGCATTTCGACTTCATCGCCGGCCGGGTTGCGCGTCTTGATCCGGCCGTCCAGCGGGCGACGCTTCTCGACCACATCCATGCGCCCGAGCAGCTTGATGCGCGAGGTCATCGCGCTCATCACCGTCGGCGGCAGCTGGTAGACGGTGTGCAGCACGCCATCGATGCGGAAGCGGATCACGCCCATCTCGCGGCGCGGCTCGAGGTGGATGTCCGAGGCACGCTGGTCAAATGCGTATTGCCACAACCAGTCGACGACCTGCACGATGCCTTGATCGTTGGCATCCAGCTGCTTGTTGGTTTTGCCCAGCTCGACCAGTTGCTCGAAGCTGGCCACCTGGCTCTGCTCGCCGGCCTTGGCCGCGGCGCGCACCGAGCGCGCCAGCGTGAAGAACTCGGTCGTGTAGCGCGCGATCTCGAGCGGATTGGCCACGACGAGCTTGATGGGCTTGCGCACATGCGACTCGATCTGCGCCACCCAGCCGATGTCGAAGGGCTCCGACGTCGCGATGGTCACGTCGTTGAGGCCGAACTGCACCGGCAGGCAGCGCTTGGCCTCTGCATAGCCGATGGACATCACGTCGCCGACCCGGCCGACGTCCACCTTCAGCGGGTCGATGCGCAGATAGGGCAGCTTGGCGCGCAGGGCCAGCCACTCCGACAGCGAGTCCACATCCAGCGGCTTGCCCGTGGAGAGGCGCACCAGGGCGGCATGCCCGAGGCGCACGAGGGGATGCAGGGAGCTGTCACCCGCCGCGAAGCGCTGCTCGGTGCGCTGCACCTGGGTCTCGTCGATGAGGCCGTCCTCGTGCAGCCAATGCAACAACTGCCGCCATTCCAGGCGACTCTCGGTCTTCGCGGCAGCAGGCACGGACTTGGACTTGGTCGACATCGAGGGCTCGGCTTCTCAAAGGGCGTTGAGGATGCTCATCGGCAGCGGCCGCACCAGCCTAAGCCATTTGCGGGCCGGCAGCTTGAAGCGCGATTCGATATTAGCTGCGCGTCGCTCGAGAACTTCACGGTGCGGTACCGGCACGCCCCGCGCCGCCACGACGACGGTATTGCCCTCCTTGGTGGGCGCCAGGCTCCAGACCTGGTCTGACCCGAAGGCCCGGGCGATGCGCAGCGCGCTGCGGGCGAAGCTGGCGCTGCGGCCGAAGAGGTTGACCGTCATCAGCCCGCCATCGGCCAGCACGCCGCGGCAGGCGGCGTAGAAGGCGTCGTCGTCCAGCACCGGCGCCGCGGCATCGTGGTCGTAGAGGTCGACGTTGAGAACGTCGACCGTCTGCAGATGCGCGTCGTCCATCACCCAGCGCGCAGCATCTACATTGACGACGTTCAGCCGCGCGTCGTTGCCCGGCAGGCGGAACCACTGCCGGCAGGCGGCGATGACCTCGGGGTTGATCTCGACCGCCGTGGTCTTCATCTTCAGCTGGCCATGGCAGAAGCGCGTCAGCGCCGCCGCCCCCAGGCCAAGCTGCACCGCATGGCCCTCGCCCAGCGCGACGGCGTCGCGCCACAGCATCCAGGCACACATGCGCTGGATGTATTCGAGCTCTAGCTGCTCGGGCTTGCGGATGCGCATCGCGCCCTGCACCCAGATCGAGTCCAGGTGCAGGAAGCGCACGCCGTCGAACTCGCTCAGCGTCGCCGGACCCCAGGTTTGCGTCTTGGCTTTCATGCCCGGCATCCTAGAGGTAGGGCGCCAGCCCGGCCTGCCAGGCAGCGATCTTGTCGGCCTGGCTGCGGCCGGCATGGGCCGGGCTGGTGGAGGGCAGGCGCAGCACCGGCAGGCCCGGATCGCCTATGGCCAGCAACGTCTGCTTGTACGCCAGCGAGCCATTGCAGGCGATGGCCCGCAGCTCCGGCAGTCGGGCGACGAGGGCCACCAGTTCGCTGGGCTCGGCGGCTTCGATGGCCGTATCCAGGCTGCCTTCGCGCCGGCAGGCGGCCACGGCGTCCCACAACGCGACGCGGTGGTGACGCAGCGCTTCCAGCCGTTGCGCATAGGGCAGCGCTGCCAGCGCGGCGTCGCCAAGCAGCGCTCCCATCAGCGGCCAGAAGGCATTGCGCGGATGGGCGTAGTACTGCGCCGCCCGCAGCGAGGCCGCGCCGGGAAAGCTGCCCAGCACCAGCAGCCGCGCCCGCGCGTCGAAAACCGGCGCCAGGCCGGTCAGGCGCCGCTCTGTTTTGGGGTTTGCGGGGCTGGCGCTTGGGCCCGGCGGCTGCGAGGATGCGGACGTCTTCAAAGCGAGGGATGAACGATGTTGAATACGGAAGCCATCTGGCAGTTTCTCAGCACCCAGGGCCTGGATTTCGGTCTCAAGGTGTTGGCGGCCATTGCAGCCTGGGTCGTGGGCCGCTGGCTCATCTCGCTGGCACTGCGGCTGTTCTCCGCGGCCCTGCTGCGCGGCAAGCACATCGATTCGACGCTGGTGACCTATCTGCGCTCCATCCTGAGCGTGCTGTTGAACATCGTGCTCATCCTGTCCATCCTGGACATCTTCGGCGTCAAGACCACCTCCTTCGCCGCCCTGCTGGCCGGCGCGGGCCTGGCCATAGGCACAGCCTGGGGCGGGCTGCTGACCCATTTCGCCGCGGGCGTCTTCATGCAGGTGCTGCGCCCCTTCAAGGTCGGCGACTTCGTCCAGGCCGGCGGAGTGACGGGCACCGTCACCGAGATCGGCCTGTTCGGCACCACTATCACCTCGCCGGACAATGTGCACACCATCGTCGGCAACAACACCGTCTTCAGCGGCGCCATCCAGAACTTCTCCACCCTGCCCCACCGCCGCGTGGACTGCCTGGCTAAGGTCGCCAACAGCGTTGACCCGCTGGACGCCATCGAAAAGCTCAAGCCCGCCATCGCCGCCATTCCCAATGTGATGGCCAAACCCGCACCCGACATCGAGATCCTGCAGTTCACGCCCGAGGGGCCACTGCTGTGCGTGCGCCCCTACTGCCACACCGACCACTACTGGCAGGTCTACTTCGACACCCACAAGGCCATCGTCGCTACCTTCGGCGCCGCCGGCTACCCGGTGCCCGAGACGCCGCTGGCGCCTCGCAACCGCTGAAATGAGGATGCCCCTCGCCCATCCTCGCGACGCTGAACGCGCGCGAGTTCGGTCGGTCCCCCGAGGGGACGGCGATGCTTGCCGGATCAACCGGCAAGCACATCGCCAGAGCGGGCCGGCTAGTGAGCGGCCCGTCGCTCGGCACGCAAAACTGACGGGGATCGCCTCATGGCTGACTTGATCGCCCGCATCGCCGCGCTGTGGCGCTACCCGGTGAAGTCCTGCGCCGGCGAGGCAGTCGACGGCCTGCAGCTGGACGCCGACGGTTGGCCCGAGGGGGACCGCGGTTGGGGCATTGCCGACGCGGCCGGCGAGCTGACCTGGATGGGCGCCCATCCGCGCCTGGCCCTGGTCAGCACGGCGCTGACGGCCGACGGCCTGGAGCTCAAGGCCCGAGGCCGCTCGCTGACCGTGGCGCTGGACGCTGGCGAGGCGACCAAGCTGCGCGGCTGGAACGGCGAGCGCCAGGACTTCGACATCCTGCAGGCCTGGGACGCCGGCGACGACGCCGCGGCCCTGCTGCGTGCGACGACGGGCGAGCGCCTGCGCTTGGTACGCCTGAGCGTCGAGGCCCAGCGCCGACCCATCCTGAATGCGCTGCACATCGTCGGCGACGGCTCGCTGCAGGCCTGGCAAGACGCCCTCGCCCAGCCGCTGACCGGCCTGGCCCAGCGTGCCCGGCCCAATCTGCTGCTGCGGGGCGACGACGGCGCCGAGTTGCCGCCCTTCATCGAGGACGTCCTGATGGAAGCCCGCATCGGCGACCTCCGCTTGCGCCGCAGTTCGGTCTGCGTGCGCTGCGTCGTGCCGACCGTCGACCCGGCCAGGGGAGAGCCTCAAGCCCAGGCCCTGGACGCACTGACCCGGCTCACCGCCGAGCGGGCACCGGGTGCGCCAGTGCAGTTTGGCGTCTACGCCTGCGGCAGCGGCGCCGGGCGCCTGAGTGTGGGCGACCGCGTCGAGCTGTCGCTGGCCTTCGGCGAGACCTGATCAGGGCAGCCGCGGCAGCGCGGCGCGCGCATTGGCGCTCGTGATCGCGGCCGCCTGCTCCAGCGTCCAGCCGCGTAGCTCGGCCAGGCTTCGGGCAATGCGCGGCAATTCGCTTGATTCGTTGCGCGTCTGGCCGGGGGCGGTCTCGCGATCCGCGGCCGTCCTGTAGAGCCAGTGCGGCGGGATGTCCGGGGCGTCGGTCTCCATGACCAGGGCCGTCTCGGGCACCGTCGCCGCAATACGGCGGATCTGCAGCGAACGCTCAAACGTCAGCGTGCCACCGAAGCCCAGCTTGAAGCCGAGATCGATGAAGGCCTGCGCCTGCTGCTCGCTACCATTGAAGGCATGGGCGATGCCGCCGTGCGTGAACCCCACGCGGCGCAGTCCCGCCAGCAGCTTGTCCGCGCTGCGCCGCACATGCAGCAGCACCGGCAGGCCCGCGCGCCTGGCCAGCTTGAGCTGCTCGACATAGAAATGCTGCTGGACCTCGGGGTCCAGGCCTGCGACGAAGAAGTCCAGGCCGATCTCGCCGACGGCCACCAGGCGCGGGTCAGCGCGATGGGTCTCCAGTGCCTCGGCCAAGGCGTTGAGGTCACCGGCCTGGGCCCGCATCACGCACATCGGGTGGATGCCCAGCGCATAAGTGAAACCGTGATGGATGGCCAGCAGCCGCACTGTATCGAAATTGCTCGCCTCGACGGCCGGGATGACGATCTGCGTGACGCCCGCGGCCCAGGCGCGGGCGACGACGGCGTCACGATCGGCGTCGAACTCGGCCGCGTCGAGATGGCAGTGGGTGTCTATCCACATGCCGGCCGTTCCATCTCAACGGAAGACGACCGTGCGATTGCCGTTCAGCAGCACCCGATGCTCGGCATGCCATTGGATGGCGCGCGCCAGCGCCACGCACTCCATGTCGCGGCCGATGCCGACCAGCTGCTCGGGCGGCATGCTGTGGTCGATGCGGGCGACCTCCTGCTCGATGATGGGGCCTTCGTCCAGGTCGCTGGTCACGTAGTGGGCCGTCGCGCCGATCAGCTTGACGCCGCGCTCATAGGCCTGGTGATAGGGCTTGGCGCCCTTGAAGCTGGGCAGGAAGCTGTGGTGGATGTTGATCGCCTTGCCCGACAGGTCCCGGCACAGCTCCGGCGACAGGATCTGCATATAGCGCGCCAGCACGACGAGGTCGATCTGGTTGTCGGCAATGACCTCGCGGATCTTGACTTCCTGGGCCTGTTTCTGCGCCTCGGTGCCGCCAAGCAGCGGGAAGTGATGGAAGGGAATATTGTGCGAGGCCGCGAGCTGGTAGAAGTCGCGGTGGTTGGACACGATGGCCGGGATCTCGATGGGCAGATGCCCGGTCTGCACGCGGAACAGCAGATCGTTCAGGCAGTGGCCGAGCTTGGACACCAGCAGTAGTACGCGGGTCTTGCGGGCGCGGGCCACCAGCTCCCAGTCCATGCCGAACTCATCGGCCAGCGGCTTGAACGCCGCCTGCAGCGCGGTTTCCTCGGCCTGGGCCTCGAACTCGATGCGCATGAAGAAGCGCGCATGGTCGGCGTCGCCATGCTGATGCGAGGTGATGATGTTGCCGCCCTGCTGCAGCAGCACACCGGTGACGGCGTGCACGATGCCGGCGCGGTCAGGGCAAGAGAGCTTGAGGATGAAACGAGCGGTCATACGGTGGCTGCTTGGAATTGCCCCGCCACCAGACGCAGCTGGCGGTCGCAGCGCGCCGCCAAGTCGCGGTCATGGGTGACGAGGACGAAGGCCGTGCCGAGCTCGCGGGCGCGCTCCAACATCAGCTCGAAGACGGCCGCGGCGGTGTCGCGGTCTAGGTTGCCGGTGGGCTCGTCGGCCAGCACGCAGGCCGGCCGGGTGACCAGGGCGCGGGCGATGGCCACGCGCTGGCGCTCGCCGCCCGACAGCTCCGCCGGGCGATGCTGAATACGGTCCTTGAGGCCGACCCGCGCCAGCATCTCGGCGGCGGCCGCGTGGGCATCGGCGGGCGTCTGCCGGCGCACGCGCAGCGGCATGGCGACATTGTCCAGGGCCGAGAACTCGGGCAGCAGATGGTGGAACTGGTAGACGAAGCCCAACTGCTGGTTGCGCCAGCGGCCGCGCTCGGCCTCGTCCAGCGACGCGAAGCCGCGGCCCATCAGCGTGACGCTGCCGGAGGTCGGCGTGTCCAGGCCGCCCAGCAAATGCAGCAGCGTGCTCTTGCCCGAACCCGAGGCGCCGACGATAGCCAGGGTTTCGCCACGCGCCACGCTCAGGTCCACGCCCTTCAACACGGTCACGTCCAGGCCGCCTTCCTTGAAACGGCGGGTCAGCCCGGTGGCCTGCAGAATAAGCTCACTCATAGCGCAGGGCCTCCGCGGGCTGCACGCGGCTGGCGCGCCAACTCGGGTAGAGCGTGAACACCAGCGACAGCACCAGCGCCACGGCCACGATGGGCAGGATGTCACCGGCCCGCGGGTCGCTGGGCATCTGGCTGATGAGGTAGATGCTGCCGGGCAGGAAGCTGGTGTTCAGCAGATGCTCGATGGCCGGCACGATGATGTCGATGTTGAAGGCGACCAAGAGGCCCACCACCACGCCGGCCAGCGTGCCGATGACGCCCGACACCGCGCCCTGCACGATGAAGATGCCCATGATGGAGCGCGGGCTGGCGCCCAGCGTCCTGAGGATGGCGATGTCGCTCTGCTTGTCGGTCACCGTCATGATCAGCGTCGACAGCAGGTTGAAGGCGGCGACGGCGACGATCAGCGTCAGCACGATGCTCATCATGCGTTTCTCGATCTGCACGGCGTCAAACCACACGGCATTGGAGCGCGTCCAGTCGCGCACGCGGATTTCCGGCCCCAGGCGGCCTGCCAGCTCGCCGGCGACGCGACGCGCCTCGTGCACATCGCGCAGCTTGAGCTGCACGCCGGTGGGGCCGCCGGTGCGGAACAGCTTGGCGGCGTCGTCGACATGCACCAGGGCCAGGCCCGAGTCGTATTCGTAGTGGCCGGAATTGAAGGTGCCGACGACATTGAAGCTCTTCAGCCGCGGCACGACGCCGGCCGGCGTGACCTGGCCGCCGGGCGCGACGATGGTGATCTTGTCGCCCTCGCCCACACCCAGCTGCCGGGCCAGCTCGGCGCCCAACACGATGTTCCAGGCGCCTGGGGTCAGCCTGGCATAGGCCGAATCCCTGAGCTGGGCGCCCAGGCCGGTGACGGTGGCCTCCTCGGCCGGCGAGATGCCGCGGATGACGGCGCCGCGCATGTCCTCG
>Ga0194137_10002566_pt1 | contig 10685 bp, 9 predicted proteins | sample TARM_MetaG_T3_14_FD_134025 | JGI IMG/M metagenome (GOLD analysis project Ga0194137, IMG submission 134025) | Freshwater microbial communities from Pennsylvania, USA, analyzing microbe dynamics in response to fracking - TARM_MetaG_T3_14 (version 2) | ecosystem: Environmental > Aquatic >...
CGTTCACCGGGATGCAATTCGCGCAGCGCCTCCAGCTGATCGGCCTTGCGGGCGCCGGCCTTCATCTTGAAAACGCAGGCCAGCTCGGGTTTGGTGAGCAAGGCAAACAGGCCGTCGATCGACAGGTGGGGATCGGCGCCTACCCATCCCTGCTCGATCAGCGGGGCGACCGCGGCGCGAGTGCAGCCGATTTCTTCATAGTGCAATTTCGAAAGGCGAAACAGATCGCCCCTGCGCATGATCATCCGCACCAGCAGAGCCTGCGACGGCTGCGGCAGATCGTGGAACGCTGCGATGAACGCACTTTCATTTGCGTTCATCAAGCCTCGGTAATGCCGGGCTATCCATTCCACCACGCGATGGAAGTTGTCGAGATAGTAAAGCGGATTGTCGAAAGTCCTGATCATGCTGAAGTCGGCCGTGCCGCAACATTCGTTGAGCTATGCGGAGCCAATGCGGGGCGGTGTTTCCGGGTACCCGATATCTGATTCGTCGAAGAAAGATTGTGTGCAAGGTAAGTATCGTTACATGCCGGCACAAGGCAATTATGCGCGGGCCTGCATGCTTCCGCAATACAAGAACGTCAAGGATGAAGCCGTATGATTGCCGTCATCCTACTGCGTTTTCGTTCAGGCTGGTCAGCGAGATGCCGCCGATAGTGCCAGATGTTAAAGTAGCGAAAGTTGCAAGACTGATGCGTCGATGAACTTGTCTGCGTTGAAACATGCCAAAGAGTCAAGAGCCGTGAATTGAGTGAAACCGCCTGACACTTCAATGCGTGCTCCAGCGCCGCAAGCCACATACATGAATTGATTCATTGCCGCCGTCGGCACATATCCGTCCGCAAACATCCATCCCCTCATTGTCGAACCAGAAAACCCAGATGAGCAACCATTTCCTCAATCTCTATTCCCATGGCTTCGCCCGCGTCGCGGTCGGCGTTCCGGTCTGCAAGGTCGCCGACCCCGCCTACAATGCCGAACGCACTCTCGAGCTCGCGCGCCAGGCTGCCGAGGCAGGCGCCGCGCTGGTCGTCTTTCCGGAACTGGGCTTGTCGGCCTATACCTGCGATGACCTCTTTCACCAGTCCGCGCTGCTGGAAGCCTGCAAGACGGCGCTGGCTTCCATCGTCGACGAGTCCAGAAAGCTTGCGCTGGCCATCGTGGTCGGCATGCCGCTGCGGGTCGACCATCTGCTGTTCAACTGCGCGGTCGTCGTCGCCAACGGCCGTATCCTCGGCGTGGTGCCGAAAAGCTATCTTCCGAATTACGGCGAATTCTATGAAGCCCGCCAGTTCAATGCAGCCGACTCCGCAACATCGGAGCGGATCGAGCTTCTCGGGCAGGACGTTCCTTTCAGCCCGACCACTTTGTTCGCCGCCGCCAATCTGCCCTTGCTGCGCTTTCATGTCGAAATCTGCGAAGACCTGTGGGTGCCGATCCCCCCATCCTCGTTCGCCACGCTGGCCGGCGCAACCGTGCTGATCAATCTGTCGGCGTCCAACATCGTCGTGGGCAAGTCGGGCTATCGGCATCAGCTGGTTTCGCAGCAGTCGGCGCGCTGCCTGTCAGCCTACCTGTACAGCTCGGCTGGCAAGGGCGAATCGTCGACCGACATGGCCTGGGACGGACAGGCGCTGATTTATGAAAACGGCTCGCTGCTGGCAGAGTCGGAACGCTTCTCGGATGACCCGCACCTGATCTATGCCGATGTCGATCTCGAGCGCCTGTCTCGCGAGCGCATGCGCGCCACCACCTTCGGCGATTCGGCGCGCCGGCACCGCGATGAGGTGAGCAGGTTCAGCACGGTGACCTATTCGGTCGATCTGCCGGTCGACCGGATCCTGCCGCTGGAACGCACGGTCGAACGTTTCCCCTATGTGCCCGCGGATCAGAAGCGGCGGGACGAACGCTGCTCCGAGGTCTACAACATCCAGGTGCAGGCGCTGGTGCAGCGGCTGTCGGCCGCAGGAATCAAGAAAGTCGTCATCGGCGTATCGGGCGGGCTCGATTCCACCCATGCGCTGCTGGTGTGCGCCAAGGCGATGGACAGGCTGGGCCTGCCGCGCGCCAATATTCTCGGCATCACCATGCCGGGCTTCGCCACCAGCGACCGCACCCTGAAGCAGGCGCGCGAACTGATGGAAGTCGTCGGCTGCTCGGCCAGCGAAGTCGATATTCGTCCAAGCTGCCTGCAGATGCTCAAGGACATCGGCCACCCCTATGCGGAAGGTCAGGAAGACTACGACGTGACATTCGAGAACGTGCAGGCCGGCGAACGTACCAGTCACCTGTTCCGCATCGCGAATTTTCATAACGGCATCGTGATCGGCACCGGCGACCTGAGCGAACTCGCGCTGGGCTGGTGCACCTATGGCGTGGGCGACCAGATGTCGCATTACAACGTCAATGCCAGCGTGCCGAAAACCTTGATCTCCCATCTCGTGCGCTGGGTGGCCGAGACCGGCCAGATCGGCGAAACCGGCTCCGACGTGCTGCACCATGTCCTCGATACGGAAATCAGTCCCGAACTCGTGCCGGGCAAATCGAAGAACCGCCCGGAGCAGAAGACCGAGAGCGTGATCGGACCGTATGAGCTGCAGGATTTCAACATGTACTACACGCTGCGCTTCGGCTTTTCGCCGTCGAAAGTGGCGTTCCTGTCGCTGGCGGCATGGGGCGACAAGGAAGCCGGAAACTGGCCCGAAGGGCCGCATGTTGCGCGCAATGAGTACGACCTTGCCGCCATCAAGCGCAATCTCGGCATCTTCCTGTACCGCTTCTTCAAGCTGAGCCAGTTCAAGCGCACCTGCATGCCGAACGGACCGAAGGTCGGTTCCGGCGGATCGCTGTCGCCGCGGGGCGACTGGCGCGCGCCGAGCGATTCGGAAGCATCGGTATGGATGGAGGACTTGAAGCGCATTCCCGATCAGGCCAGGGAGTAAGCGGCGGGACTGTTCCTCATGCGGGATGCCGCTGCACCTGCGTTTGCAGCGGCTGCAAATTGCCCGTAGCTGCTTCGCCGGCGAAGTGCGTATATTTCACGACGGCTTTGCCCATCCATGCCCTGCAAGCCGCCCGGGCCAGCGCATATGTACCAGCAGGCATTCGGCGAAAGAGGACGCTACCGCTCCTCCTTGCGCAGCTCGCATGGCCACGCCCGACCCGATTGCCGCCGGCAGGCACAGGAGCCGCATCAGGGCGCGGCTGTCGCCGACGTGAAAAACATGGACGCACTGTCTGGGCGGTTCTTTTTCCGGACGAACCCGGCAGGCGATGGAGGGCATCCTGCTGGCATCGGACCGAGACCATGACATGTCGGCCGGTGAAGGGGCGGCTTGGATTGATCGAACGCGTCCTGCATGCGCGCCCCTGCGACTATAGATCCGGCCCGAAAACAGGTCGAGCCGGATCCTCTTGCCCCGGCCCTCCCCCAGAGGTAGGGGGGAGATCAGCGGCCCGAAAAATGAACCATTGTTCGGGCCGGATCAATAAGTGGTTTTGCCGGCAGCGCCGCTGCCGAACCAAGCCTGTCATGCCTGCAGACGCAAAAGTATCTCCACGGCGATGCAGGCCATCCCGCCGGAGAATGTCAGAGAGAACGCAAGTGCCGCGGCCACTGAAAGCTTTTCATCGAAGCTCAATGATGACGAGCATTCTTCGTCATAGCTGATATCGCAATAGGTTGTGTTCATCAGAATTCTCCAGATCCGGTGTTGAAGGAGCGCGGCTTACCGCTGCGCCGTGGCAGGCGACTGTCCGGGCACATTGGCGCCCGGCAGCGCGTACTGTGCAATGCCGTTGCCGAACGACCAGTTTTCCTTTTTCGTCTCCAGCAGGCTGATGATGACGTCGGAACGGGGTATGCCGGCGCGCTCTGCGATGCCGTCTGAAATATGCCGGTAAAGCGCCTGCTTCATTTCCAGGCTGCGGCCTTCGTTGCAGGTGATCTGGATGAAGACGGCATCGGCGGTATGTCGGATGCCGAGATACTCGGGAGTGCAGATGAAGTCGCCGGCAGGGTGTTCGCTGATGACATGGAAACGGTCGTCTGCGGGCACATTGAAGGTATGGACCAGTGCCTGATGGATGGCATCGGAAATATGATTTTTCACGGCGGCGGACTTGCCTTGGGCAAGGGAAATACGGACGAGCGGCATGGCGGTTCTCCTTTTGAAAGTTGATTCAAGCAGCGCTGCAGGGCTTGGTTTCGTGTCGACACCTGCAATATATGGCGCTAAAATACATTTGTAAAATTGAAATAACTGTTGATTCACTTTAGCGGAACTCATATATGGGCTTGCCTTTACTCGAGCTGGATGTACTCAAGACGTTTGCGGCCGGCATCGACGTCGGCAGTTTCGCCCGTGCGGCGGAAAAGATCGGCAGGTCGCAGTCGGCGGTGAGCCTGCAGATGAAGAAGCTGGAAGATCAGTTGAATATCGCGCTGTTCGAGAGGCAGGGCCGCTCGCTCGCGCTCACCGCGGCAGGCAAGACCCTGTACGACTACGCAAAACGGATGCTTGAGCTCAACGAGGAGGCCGTCGGCGCGGTGCGCGGCATTGCCGTGGACGGTGAAGTGCGCTTCGGCATGTCGGTCGATTTCGAAAATACATGGCTTCCGGCAACGCTGGCGCGCTTCTCACGTTCGCATGGCAATGTGGCGGTGGAAATCCGCATGGACCGCAATGCGGTGCTGTCGACGCAGGTCGAACGCGGCGAAATCGACATCGCGCTACTGTTTACCCATGACGGCGGACCGGGCAGCGAACGCATTGCCGATGTCGGCATGGTCTGGATCGGACAGCCCGACCTGTCATGCAAGCCGGAACAGCCGCTGCCGCTGCTGTTGCTGGAGCAGCCTTGCGCTTTCACCCAGGCTGCGCTGCAGGCGCTGGATGCGGCGAAGATCAAGTGGCGCATGGTGGCGAGCAGCCCCAGTCTGGGCGGGCTGTGGGCCGCAGCGGAGGCGGGCATGGGCATCACCGTGAGAACCGGCGTATCGATGCCGCGCGGCCTGGTCGATCTGGGCGGCGCATTGGGGCTGCCGCCTTTGCCCAGCATAGGCCTGTGGATCAAGCAGTCGCCGAAGGCAGAGAGCCAGGCGGTGCTGCGGCTGCGCGAAGCATTGCTGGACGTGCTGCACGAGCAGCTATGAATGCAGGGGCAGGAAAATGCCGATCCTGATTTAGCGCGCCGACCACACGGAGCGTCGAACCCCGATTGCGCCGCACAGTCCGTAAGTCACAAGTCCGAGCGCCACGCCAAGGAAATGCCCGCTCATGCCCATGCCAGCGACATCGGCGAACAGCCAGCCGCCGCCGACCGCTAGCCCGATTCTCGACAGGGCCGCAATGACGGGCCATTTCATGCGGCCGGCGCCCATCGAAGCGAAATACAGCGCCATGCCCAGGCCGAGGCCGCCGAAGGCCGGTCCGATGAAACTCAGGGCGGTAGAGGCAATGGCGGACACCTGCACATCCTGCGTAAAAAATGCGGCGAAGCGGCCGGAGTTCAAAGCGACCGCGAGGCCCAGCAAGGCGGTTGCGGCAAAGGTCACGATCCCGCCCAGCCATGCGAGGCGCCGCGCGGTCAGCCAGTCATTGCCTCCCGCCGCCTTGCCGACCAGCGCCGTCAAGGCGGAACCCACGCCGAAGGCCAGCGGAATGATCAGGAATTCCAGGCGCGCGGAAATGCCGTAGGCGGCGACCGCGGCCGTGCCATATTCCCTCAGCTGGCGCGTCACGAGGATCGTGGTCAGGTTGGCGATGGCCGCGAGCGCGCAGGCGGTAGCGCCGATGGCGAGGATGCGCTTGAAGAGCGTGGCGGTCAGTTTCTGCCTGAAAACCGGCATGAATCCCGCACCGCCGCGCGTTACGACAACGGCCATCGACAGCGCGGCGGCGATGAATACCAGCGCGAATGCGGCGCCGATGCCTGCCAGTCCCATGCCGGCCGGTTCGCACAGCAGCCAGGCCAACGGCGGGAAAATGATCCAGGTCAGCGTCAGCGTGCGCGCGGCGAGCGCATGGCGTCCGCCGCCGCGCAGCACTGAAGCCAGGGTATTGGCCAGCCAGGAAGGCACGGCGCCCAGCCCGAACAGGAGCAGCACGTAAAGATGAGCAGCTTCGGCCGCGGCCGGGCCGGCAATCGCTTCCAGCATCGGCCGGCCGAACAGGCAAAGCCCGAACGTAAAGGCAAGACCGGCCGCCAGGGCGATCATCAATGCATGCATCACCAGCGATGAGGCTTCATCGGTTCGCGAGGCTCCAAGCGCTCTCGCGATGGCCGAGACCACGCCGCCGCCCATTGCGCCGGTGGACATCTGCTGCATCAGCAGCGCGAACGGCAGGATCACGGCCCAGCCCGCCAGCGCCGCTGTACCCTGGCGAGCCGCCAGCCAGGTTTCCACCAGCTGGGCGATGACCTGCAGTATCGCCACGAAGGTCGTTGGCGCGGCGAGGGCGAAGACGTTGCGCAGCAGTGCCGCATTGGCCGGCGCCGGCGTGTCTTGTGCAAGGGCGCCCGATTTCATTGTCGCGGCGCCGGGCTCTTGCGCTTGGCGGTTGAGGCTTTTTTCATGCTCGCCGCTTCGCTGCGGCCGTTGAAGGCCTCCTGCAGGAAACGTTTGCTCGATTCGATCAGGGCGAGCTGGGACTTCTGGTCGGGCATGGTTCGCGCCAGCAGTATTGCTCCGGCCATCTGGCAGAGAAATGCCCATGCACGGTCCTTGTCGCCCAGACGCCGCGTCAGGATGTCGATGCCCTTCGCCAGCTCCCTTGCGTAGGCTTCCTTGACCTCGCCGTCGGCGCGCGCGATTTCCGCGCCCAGCGCCGGCAACACGCAGCCGGCTTCGGGATGCCGCACATGGCTCATGCTGAGGTAGCGGTCAAGCTCGTAGCCGATCCAGTCCTCGGCGGTCTCGTGCGGATTGGCTGCCCACCTCTCGTTGCTTGCCCGCAGTTCGCTTTCGACCAGCGCTTTGAGCAAGTCGTTCTTCGACGTGAAATGGCTGTAGAAAGCGCCGCTGGTCACGCCGGCGGCTTCGGTCAGCGCATCGACGCCGGATGCGGCGAAGCCGCGCTCCTTTACCAGCGCGCCGCTGGCCTTGAGCAGTTCCCTGCGCCTTTCTTCCTTGTGTCCGGGCGGATATCTCATCTTGATGCAATCGGCAGGTTGTTGAGACGGGCTTGACAATGCCGCTGATCATAACATAACGTTCGTTACCATAACTGTCGTTATCCAATCGGAGACATGCCATGCAGCAGACGACGCCTGCCACATCTGCGACACGTACAGGTGCGGCACTGGTAGTGGGAGCAGGGGACGCCACCGGCGGCGCCATTGCAAAGCGCTTCGCTAAAGAGGGCTTGATCGTCTGTGCGACGCGACGCAGCGCCGACAAGCTGCAGCCGTTGATCGACGAGATCCGCAGCGAAGGAGGGCAGGCGCACGGCTTTGCCTCGGATGCGCGCAAGGAGGAGGAGGTCGTCAAGCTGATCGATGACATCGAGCGCGACATCGGGCCGATCGAAGTCATGGTGTTCAACATCGGGGCCAATGTGCCTTGCAGCATTCTCGAAGAAACGGCGCGCAAGTATTTCAAGATCTGGGAGATGGCCTGCTTCAGCGGCTTCCTGGTGGGCAGGGAAGTGGCGCGCCGCATGGTGACCCGGGAACGCGGCACCATCATCTTCACGGGCGCTACCGCCGCCCTGCGCGGATCGGCCAATTTTGCGGCGTTCGCCGGAGCCAAGCATGCGCTGCGGGCGCTGGCGCAGAGCATGGCGCGCGAACTCGGACCGAAAAATATCCACGTCGCCCATGTCGTGATCGACGGCGCGATCGACACCGAATTCATCCGCGACAATTTCCCCGAGCGCTATGCGTTGAAAGATCAGGATGGCATCCTGAACCCGGCGCATATCGCCGACAATTACTGGCATCTGCATGCCCAGCCGCGCGATGCCTGGACCCATGAACTCGATCTGCGGCCCTGGTCGGAACGCTGGTGACGCTCTTCAAAACAGCCTTGCTGCGGCCTATCTTTTGCATCCTTGCATTCCGGAGGTTTTCATGAGCAGGAAAGTGGAGTTTTTCTTCGATGTCGGCAGTCCGTACAGCTATCTTGCCTATCACCAGCTGCCAAAGATCGCGCAGGCCAAGGGCGCGGAGATCGTCTGGAAGCCCATGCTGCTCGGTGCGGTGCTCAAGGCGGCGGAGAATCAGAGTCCGATGGCGGTGCCCCTGAAGGGGCAGCATCTCCTCACTGACCTGCAGCGCTGGGCCGACCACTTCGGCGTGGTGTTCAACCAGAATCCGCATTTTCCCGTCAACACCCTGCAGCTGATGCGCGGCGCGGTTGGCATGCAGATGGCCGGCGATGCGGAATTCCGGCGTTATCTCGCCGCCGTGTTTCATGCGATGTTCGGGCAGCCGCGCAATCTCGGCGATGTCAATGAAGTCATCGCGCTGTTGACAGAAAACGGCTTCGACCCGCTGCGTTTCCAGGAAATGATCAACGACCAGGCAGTGAAGGACGCCTTAAAGCGCAACACCGACGAAGCGTTGGAACGCGGCGTGTTCGGCGCGCCCACCTTCTTCGTCGGCAACGACATGTACTGGGGGCAGGACCGCCTGCATTTTGTGGAAGCTGCGCTGCGCTGAGCTTTCCCGTCGTTCGCATTATTCTCCAACTGCCCGGGCTGCATGACTGCACCCCGGGCATTCTTTTACTTCCGTTTGAATCGTTGCGCTGTTCCTCATTCCGTAAAACATGATGCGAAACGAGCGCTGCCTCGCCAAATCCGCATCTTTACGTAAGAAACTTGCCTGCTATTATGATTTTGTTTTGCTCTGCGAAACATCATTCCAAATTTATTGACACGACCGTTCGCTTTCGGTAGCTTTCGTACAACTAGAAAGCGGACAAAAAGTCCGTTCGGTGCCTTCGGTTTCCCGGCTGCATGGCAACTCTTTTGGAGACGACAATTTGGAACTCATACTTCAACAGGTCCTTAACGGGCTGACGCTTGGGGGTGTCTACAGCCTGGTTGCTTTAGGGCTCACCCTCGTCTACGGCATTCTTCACGTACCCAATTTCGCACATGGCGCCTTCTACATGGCCGGCGCCTATGCCGCCTTCATGCTGATGAGCAAGTTCGGCATCAATTACTGGGTCGCCATGGCAGGCGCGGCCGTCGTCGTGGCCCTGCTGGCCGTCATCGCGGAACGCCTCGTGTTTCATCCGCTGCGAAACTCTCCCGGCCTGCATCACATGATCGCGGCCATCGGCATCCTGCTGTTCCTGGAATCGAGCGCTCAGGCAATATGGGGCGCGGACTTCCACCGCATGCAGACGCCGTATAGCGGCATCATGAACTTCGGCGGCCTGGTCATGCCGCAGCAGCGCCTGCTGATCATCGTCGCCGCCTTCGGCCTCATGGTGGCGCTGCATCTCTTCCTGAAGAAGACCACGACCGGTGCGACCATCATCGCGATGGCTCAGAACCGCGACGGGGCCGCGCTGGTCGGCATCGATCCCAATCGCGTCGCCATGATGACCTTCGCCATTTCCGGGGTGCTGGCCGCCGTCGCCGCAACCCTGTATGCACCGATCAACCTGGTGTACCCGGCAATGGGTCATCTGGTCATCACCAAGGCTTTCGTCATCATCGTGCTCGGCGGAATGGGCAGCGTGCCGGGAGCGATCATCGGGGGGCTGATCATCGGTTTCGCGGAAGCCTTCGGAGCGTTCTACATCTCGACCGATTACAAGGACATCATCGCCTTCGTGCTCCTGGTCGCCATCCTCTCGGTACGTCCGGAAGGCCTGTTCACGAAAGGAGTGCGTTAAACATGAGTTATCTCGAAGGCAAACTCGGATGGACCCTGCTGCTGATCCTCGGATTGATCTTTCCGCTGGTGGCATCCAATGACTATCTCCTGACCGTGATGTCGCTCGCCTATATCTATGCGATCGCTACCATCGGCCTGAACCTGATTACGGGCTATACCGGACAGTTCAATCTGGCGCACGCAGGCTTCATGGCGATCGGCGCCTATACCGTCGGCATCCTCACCGTCGACCACAAGGTCTCGTTCTGGCTTGCCTTCGCGCTGTCGGGTTTCGTCTCGGCGGGCGTCGGCGTGGTGGTGGGCATCATTTCCCTGCGCCTGAAAGGGCACTTCTTCTCGATCTTCACACTCTGCGTCGGCTACATCATGTACCTGCTGATCGAGAAGTGGGAAAGCCTGACCCACGGCACGGTGGGCATCATCGGCATCCCGGCGCCGGAATCGGTCTTCGGCATCGACTTCGAAACGCCGCGCGCCCAGTATTACCTGGTGCTGTTCTTCCTGGTGCTCAGCGTATGGGTCATGCATCGCATCGTCACCTCGCTGCTCGGCCGCACCTTCATGGCGATCCGCAACAGCGACGACCTCGCCGAGGCGCTCGGCATCAACCTGATGCGCAACAAGGTGCTGGCCTTCGTGCTGTCGGTCTTCTATGCGGGTTTCGCAGGCGGCCTGTACGCCGGCTCGGTGCGCTTCCTCGGTCCGGGCCTGGCTGGCGTCGAGCATACCTTCGACATGACGATGTTCATGCTGGTGGGCGGCATCGGCACCCTGTTCGGTCCGCTGCTGGGCTCGATATCGATGCCCTGGCTGACGCAGTATCTGCAA
>Ga0194137_10002567_pt1 | contig 10684 bp, 6 predicted proteins | sample TARM_MetaG_T3_14_FD_134025 | JGI IMG/M metagenome (GOLD analysis project Ga0194137, IMG submission 134025) | Freshwater microbial communities from Pennsylvania, USA, analyzing microbe dynamics in response to fracking - TARM_MetaG_T3_14 (version 2) | ecosystem: Environmental > Aquatic >...
GTCTGGCTGCCGGCAATGCCGCCCATGCTGGCGACAATGGGCATAAGCACGGCAAGCGCCACGACCTTGGCGATGGTCGCCTCGAACATGCCAATCACCGCCGAGGCGGTAAACGCAGTGAGCAGGTTGATCCCGAGCCACACCGCTCGCCGGCGGGTGGTCTTCCAGACGGGCGCAAAGGTATCTTCATCCTCATCAAGACCGGCCATACTCATCAGCGAATGATCTGCGTCTTCCCGGATAACATCCACCACGTCATCGATGGTGATCCGGCCGAGCAACCGGCCCTCCTCGTTCACCACCGGCGCCGAGATCAGGTCGTAGCGTTCAAACAGTGTCGCTACCTTGGTGTCGGAGAGGCTCACGGGAATCGGCTCGATGTCGGTATCCATCACTTCCCGCACGGTGGAGGCAGGGTTGGATACCAGCATTTTGGTAATGGGCAGGATGCCAATGAACTCATCCCGCCGGCTGACCACGATCAGGCTGTCGGTCATGGGCGGCAGGGTGCGGTGGCGGCGAAGGTACCGCAGCACAACGTCAATACTGATGTCCGGGCGCACCGTAATGGTGTCCGTGTTCATCAGGCCGCCGGCGGTGTCCTCCGGGTAGGAGAGCACTTCCTCCACGCGCTGGCGGTCCTGCTCGTCCATGGTGTCCAGAACTTCCTGGATTACCGTGTCCGGCAGCTGCTGCAGCAAGTCGGCCAGATCGTCCGACTCGAAGTCCTCGATGATATCCGCCAGTTCCTGGGCATTCAGCTGGCTCAGGAAATAACCACGGATATCGTCGCTCAGATACTGGAGGACTTCCCCTTCCAGTTGCTTGTCGACCAGGTTCCACAGCAGGGCGCGCTGCCGGGGTGGGGAGGATTCCAGCAGGTGAGCAATATCACTGGGGCTCAGGCCACCGTTCAGGATGCGGGCAACCTGCTTCAGTGCGCCACTGTCCAGGGCTTCGCTCAGGGAACGAAGGCGCTGGCGGGCCTGGCTTTTCTCCAGAATATCGGTCATGAATCACCCGGCGTCAGAAAACGCCCGCATTATAGCGGAGTTAGCCGCTACCAGTGAGAAAGTGTGGTAGGTATTTTATCCGGGGTCAGATGAAAATGGGGTCAGAAGAACTTTTCTTCTGACCCCATTTTCATCTGACCCCATCTTGATTATTCACCTTCACCGAAGTAGTCGTTGATCAGCCCTGTCAGGGCTTCGATGGCCTGCTCTTCATCCGGTCCGTCGGCAATGAGTTCAACATCCGTCCCCTTGCTGGCGGCCAGCATCATCACCTGCATGATGTTCTTGGCATCTACGTCCCGGCCCTTACCGGTGATGCGCACGCTGCTGTCAAATTCGGACGCCGTGGCAACCAGCTTGGCGGTGGCCCGGGCATGCAGTCCCAACTTGTTGATGATGGTAATCGGGCGGCGAATCATGGGCGGATCAGATCTCTTCCCGGGTCTGCAAATGGGGCAGTTCGGTGTGGCGCACCTGCACATTGTTGTAGCGCTGCCGGAAGTACTCGCCCAACTGCTCGCAGACATACACCGAGCGGTGCTGGCCGCCAGTGCAGCCGATGGAAATAGTCATATAGCTTCGGTTGCTGTCCGCAAAGGAGGGCAGCCAGGTGTCCAGAAATGCTTTAAGGTCCTCGATCATCTTCCGGCTTGCGGGCTCTTTTTCAAGGAATTCGATCACCGGCTGATCGGTGCCGACGTACTTCCGGAGGCTGGTATCCCAGTACGGGTTGGGCAGGCACCGAACGTCGAAGACATAGTCCGAATCCAGGGGAACGCCGTGTTTGAAGCCGAACGACTGGAACAACAGCGCCAGCTCCTGATCTTTCCGGCCAACCACCCGCTGCTTCACCATATCCCGGAGTTCGTACATGGACATGCCGGTGGTATTCACATACAGGTCGGAGAGCTTGGACAGCGGCTCGAGAAGTTTCTTTTCGCTGGTGATGGCTTCCCGGAGGGAGGTCTTGTCATCGCTCAGGGGGTGTTTCCTGCGCGTGGCGTGAAAGCGCTGGAGCAGGGACTGTTCGTCGGCATCCAGAAAGATGATCTCAACCGTGACCCCGGTTTCCTGAAGGCGTCGGTAGATCTCCTCGAAATTCGCCAGCTCGCCGGACAGATTGCGGGCGTCGATGCTTACGGCCATCTTGTCGAGCCGGCCGGGTTTGGTCTGGCTCGCCGCTTCCCGGGTGAGGGGGAAGAGCAGGCCGATCGGCAGATTGTCGATGCAATAGAAACCGAGGTCTTCCAACACGTGAAGCGCCGTACTCTTACCCGATCCGGATCTGCCACTGACGATAATCAGCTTCATGACCAAATTACCTCCACTGCAATGACTGTCATCCGCCTGAGGCGGTCATGCGCTCATATAGGGTTCTGGCATCCTCGGATTGTCGCAGGCGATCACAGAACGACCGCTCATTGAACTTCTCGGCCAGCTGGCTCAGTAATTCAAGATGTTCGCTGGTCGCCTCTTTCGGCACGATCAGAGCAAACACAAGGTCGACCGGCTGGTTGTCGATGGCATCGAACTCAACGGCCTCCTCCAGAGTCATCAGCACGCCCACCACGTGATCCAGCCCTTCCAGGCGACAGTGGGGGATGGCAATACCCTGGCCAATACCGGTACTGCCCAGGCGCTCCCGTGAGATCAGGTTATTGAATAACTGGGTCTCGCTGAGCGTGTTGTCCTGATGGTTTATCTGCTCGGCAATAAACTCCAGGGCCCGTTTCTTGCTGGACGCAGGCACCCTGCAGAGGGTGAGCTCCGGTACAAGAATGTTGTCTATGGTCAGGGAAGTGTCGCTCATGGATCGACTGCATTTCCGTTAAAAAAAGGCTGCGGCACGTCGGTCGTGTCGCAGCTCGATTGGGTGACTTGCATGAAAACAGGCAGTTAGCGAGCGCCGTTTCCGTGCATCCGGTCTACATTCTTTTCCTTGTGCTTGAGAATCTGTCTGTCCAGCTTGTCGATCAGGGCATCGATGGCTGCGTACATATCGTCATTCTCTGCCTTTGCGTGAATCTCACCACCAACCACGTGCAACGTGGCTTCCGCAATCTGGCGCACCTTTTCCACTTCCAGGGTCACCTGGCAGTTACTGATGTGGTCAAAGTGACGCTCGAGCTTCTCGAACTTCTCTGAAACATAATCTTTCAGTGCGGGAGTCAGTTCTACGTGATGGCCTGAAATATTGAGTTGCATAGGCGTCTCCTGTTGTCATCATGCCGGCTCCCGGGAGCCGGTCTGGGTGCTGGCGCACTTTGCGCCGGCGAATTTGGTGTTGTTGCCCGCGCCCGCGGTATTCAGACCAGCCGCTTGCGCTCGTTGGACGGCGGAATGTGCATGGCCTCCCGGTACTTGGCAACGGTGCGTCGCGCAACCTTGATACCCTGTTCCCCTAGCATGGCTGCAATTTTACTGTCGCTCAACGGCTTTTTGGGCGTTTCCGCGGCAATCAGCTTCTTGATCATGGCGCGGATGGCCGTGGAGGAACATTCTCCGCCCTCGTCGGTACTGACGTGGCTGGAGAAGAAATATTTCAGCTCGAAGATACCCCGGGGCGTGTGCATGTATTTCTGGGTGGTCACCCGGGAAATCGTCGATTCATGCATTTCCACCGCCTGGGCAATGTCCGAGAGGATCAGCGGCTTCATGGCCTCTTCGCCGTGATCCAGGAATCCCTGCTGGTGCTCGACAATCCGTGTTGCCACCTTCAGCAGGGTCTCGTTGCGGCTCTGCAGGCTTTTGATAAACCACTTTGCCTCCTGCAGCTGATCCCGCAGGTAGGTGTTGTCGACACTGCTGTCCGCGCGCTTTATAAGTGAAGCATAGCTGGCATTGACCCGGATGCGCGGGGCAATTTCCGGATTCAGCTCCACCCGCCAGCGGCCGTTGTGCTTGCGGACAATGACATCCGGAATAACGTAGTCCGGTTCGGCCCGGTCAATGACGTCGCCGGGCCGCGGGTTCAGGCCGGTAATCAGGGCCAGCACATCCCGCAGCTGGTCTTCTTTCAGGCGGCTCCGGCGCAGCAACTGGGCGTAATCACGGTTGCCCAGCAGATTGATGTAGTGGGTAATCACCAACCGGGCCTGGGCCAGCCACGGGGTATCCGGTGGCAACTGATTGAGCTGGATCAGCAGGCATTCCTGCAGGTCCCGGGCAAACACGCCGGGCGGATCAAAATGCTGGAGCCGGTGGAGGACCGCTTCCACTTCGTCCAGCTCCAGCGGGTCTTCGTCGTTGTCATCCTGCAACCCGGCGTGGATATCTTCCAGGGGGCTGGTGAGATAGCCGCGCTCGTCCACCGCATCCATCAGTGCATGGGCAATGGCCTGATCGCGTTCGCTCATGGGGGTCAGGTTCAGTTGCCATTCCAGGTGACCCTGGAGCGTCTCGGTGGGGGAGTTGCGGGTTTCGAAGTCGTGGTCGTTTTCGTCGTCGTTCCGGGCGGCCGGCGCTGGTGCGGACTGGTAGATATCATCCCAGGCGGTATCAACCGGGAGGTCATCGGGAATATTGTCCGGGATCTCGTTCTCCGACGACCAGTCCGGACCGTTCTCGGATTCATCCCAGTCACTGGACGGTTCCGGCGCGGTTTCAGCGGCGGACTCGGTAGCGTTGGCCTCACGCTCCTCGTTTTCGGTGCCTGCATCCGGTAGGTCATCGTCCTCGGAGGTCTCCAGCATGGGGTTGGATTCCAGGGCCTGCTGGATTTCCTGCTGGAGGTCGAGGGTGGAGAGCTGTAGAAGCCGGATCGCCTGTTGCAGCTGGGGCGTCATGGTCAGGCTCTGACCCAGCTTTAACTGTAAGGAGGCTTTCATCACCATGGTTCAGGATCCGTCACTCATCAGCGCTTGGTTTCTTTGATAGCGAAAAGTCGATAGCGAAAAAGTCTTTATATGCCGGCAACTTGCTGAGCTTAACTCTTACCCTAGCAAGTTCTTTGCCGAGTTTACTTGCTACAGATCATCAAAACAATCATGGGGGTCAGATGAAATTGGGGTCAGATGAACTTTTCATCTGACCCCAATTTCATCTGACCCCAACGTCAAAGCCGAAACTCATCACCCAGATACACTTCCTTCACCTGCTGATTGGCGAGAATGGCCTCGGCATTGCCGGAGGCAATGACGTGGCCGCCGGAGACTATGTAGGCATTCTCGCAGATGTCGAGGGTCTCACGCACGTTGTGATCGGTGATCAACACGCCAATCCCCTTGTCCCGGAGGTGGCGAATGATGTGCTTGATGTCGCTCACGGAAATGGGATCAACCCCGGCAAACGGCTCATCCAGAAGGATGAACGCCGGTTCCATCGCCAGGGCCCTGGCGATGGAACCGGCGTTCATCCTTCTGGATGAGCCGTTTGCCGGGGTTGATCCCATTTCCGTGAGCGACATCAAGCACATCATTCGCCACCTCCGGGACAAGGGGATTGGCGTGTTGATCACCGATCACAACGTGCGTGAGACCCTCGACATCTGCGAGAATGCCTACATAGTCTCCGGCGGCCACGTCATTGCCTCCGGCAATGCCGAGGCCATTCTCGCCAATCAGCAGGTGAAGGAAGTGTATCTGGGTGATGAGTTTCGGCTTTGACGTTGGGGTCAGATGAAATTGGGGTCAGATGAAAAGTTCATCTGACCCCAATTTCATCTGACCCCCATGATTGTTTTGATGATCTGTAGCAAGTAAACTCGGCAAAGAACTTGCTAGGGTAAGAGTTAAGCTCAGCAAGTTGCCGGCATATAAAGACTTTTTCGCTATCGACTTTTCGCTATCAAAGAAACCAAGCGCTGATGAGTGACGGATCCTGAACCATGGTGATGAAAGCCTCCTTACAGTTAAAGCTGGGTCAGAGCCTGACCATGACGCCCCAGCTGCAACAGGCGATCCGGCTTCTACAGCTCTCCACCCTCGACCTCCAGCAGGAAATCCAGCAGGCCCTGGAATCCAACCCCATGCTGGAGACCTCCGAGGACGATGACCTACCGGATGCAGGCACCGAAAACGAGGAGCGTGAGGCCAACGCTACCGAGTCCGCCGCTGAAACCGCGCCGGAACCGTCCAGTGACTGGGATGAATCCGAGAACGGTCCGGACTGGTCGTCGGAGAACGAGATCCCGGACAATATTCCCGATGACCTCCCGGTTGATACCGCCTGGGATGATATCTACCAGTCCGCACCAGCGCCGGCCGCCCGGAACGACGACGAAAACGACCACGACTTCGAAACCCGCAACTCCCCCACCGAGACGCTCCAGGGTCACCTGGAATGGCAACTGAACCTGACCCCCATGAGCGAACGCGATCAGGCCATTGCCCATGCACTGATGGATGCGGTGGACGAGCGCGGCTATCTCACCAGCCCCCTGGAAGATATCCACGCCGGGTTGCAGGATGACAACGACGAAGACCCGCTGGAGCTGGACGAAGTGGAAGCGGTCCTCCACCGGCTCCAGCATTTTGATCCGCCCGGCGTGTTTGCCCGGGACCTGCAGGAATGCCTGCTGATCCAGCTCAATCAGTTGCCACCGGATACCCCGTGGCTGGCCCAGGCCCGGTTGGTGATTACCCACTACATCAATCTGCTGGGCAACCGTGATTACGCCCAGTTGCTGCGCCGGAGCCGCCTGAAAGAAGACCAGCTGCGGGATGTGCTGGCCCTGATTACCGGCCTGAACCCGCGGCCCGGCGACGTCATTGACCGGGCCGAACCGGACTACGTTATTCCGGATGTCATTGTCCGCAAGCACAACGGCCGCTGGCGGGTGGAGCTGAATCCGGAAATTGCCCCGCGCATCCGGGTCAATGCCAGCTATGCTTCACTTATAAAGCGCGCGGACAGCAGTGTCGACAACACCTACCTGCGGGATCAGCTGCAGGAGGCAAAGTGGTTTATCAAAAGCCTGCAGAGCCGCAACGAGACCCTGCTGAAGGTGGCAACACGGATTGTCGAGCACCAGCAGGGATTCCTGGATCACGGCGAAGAGGCCATGAAGCCGCTGATCCTCTCGGACATTGCCCAGGCGGTGGAAATGCATGAATCGACGATTTCCCGGGTGACCACCCAGAAATACATGCACACGCCCCGGGGTATCTTCGAGCTGAAATATTTCTTCTCCAGCCACGTCAGTACCGACGAGGGCGGAGAATGTTCCTCCACGGCCATCCGCGCCATGATCAAGAAGCTGATTGCCGCGGAAACGCCCAAAAAGCCGTTGAGCGACAGTAAAATTGCAGCCATGCTAGGGGAACAGGGTATCAAGGTTGCGCGACGCACCGTTGCCAAGTACCGGGAGGCCATGCACATTCCGCCGTCCAACGAGCGCAAGCGGCTGGTCTGAATACCGCGGGCGCGGGCAACAACACCAAATTCGCCGGCGCAAAGTGCGCCAGCACCCAGACCGGCTCCCGGGAGCCGGCATGATGACAACAGGAGACGCCTATGCAACTCAATATTTCAGGCCATCACGTAGAACTGACTCCCGCACTGAAAGATTATGTTTCAGAGAAGTTCGAGAAGCTCGAGCGTCACTTTGACCACATCAGTAACTGCCAGGTGACCCTGGAAGTGGAAAAGGTGCGCCAGATTGCGGAAGCCACGTTGCACGTGGTTGGTGGTGAGATTCACGCAAAGGCAGAGAATGACGATATGTACGCAGCCATCGATGCCCTGATCGACAAGCTGGACAGACAGATTCTCAAGCACAAGGAAAAGAATGTAGACCGGATGCACGGAAACGGCGCTCGCTAACTGCCTGTTTTCATGCAAGTCACCCAATCGAGCTGCGACACGACCGACGTGCCGCAGCCTTTTTTTAACGGAAATGCAGTCGATCCATGAGCGACACTTCCCTGACCATAGACAACATTCTTGTACCGGAGCTCACCCTCTGCAGGGTGCCTGCGTCCAGCAAGAAACGGGCCCTGGAGTTTATTGCCGAGCAGATAAACCATCAGGACAACACGCTCAGCGAGACCCAGTTATTCAATAACCTGATCTCACGGGAGCGCCTGGGCAGTACCGGTATTGGCCAGGGTATTGCCATCCCCCACTGTCGCCTGGAAGGGCTGGATCACGTGGTGGGCGTGCTGATGACTCTGGAGGAGGCCGTTGAGTTCGATGCCATCGACAACCAGCCGGTCGACCTTGTGTTTGCTCTGATCGTGCCGAAAGAGGCGACCAGCGAACATCTTGAATTACTGAGCCAGCTGGCCGAGAAGTTCAATGAGCGGTCGTTCTGTGATCGCCTGCGACAATCCGAGGATGCCAGAACCCTATATGAGCGCATGACCGCCTCAGGCGGATGACAGTCATTGCAGTGGAGGTAATTTGGTCATGAAGCTGATTATCGTCAGTGGCAGATCCGGATCGGGTAAGAGTACGGCGCTTCACGTGTTGGAAGACCTCGGTTTCTATTGCATCGACAATCTGCCGATCGGCCTGCTCTTCCCCCTCACCCGGGAAGCGGCGAGCCAGACCAAACCCGGCCGGCTCGACAAGATGGCCGTAAGCATCGACGCCCGCAATCTGTCCGGCGAGCTGGCGAATTTCGAGGAGATCTACCGACGCCTTCAGGAAACCGGGGTCACGGTTGAGATCATCTTTCTGGATGCCGACGAACAGTCCCTGCTCCAGCGCTTTCACGCCACGCGCAGGAAACACCCCCTGAGCGATGACAAGACCTCCCTCCGGGAAGCCATCACCAGCGAAAAGAAACTTCTCGAGCCGCTGTCCAAGCTCTCCGACCTGTATGTGAATACCACCGGCATGTCCATGTACGAACTCCGGGATATGGTGAAGCAGCGGGTGGTTGGCCGGAAAGATCAGGAGCTGGCGCTGTTGTTCCAGTCGTTCGGCTTCAAACACGGCGTTCCCCTGGATTCGGACTATGTCTTCGACGTTCGGTGCCTGCCCAACCCGTACTGGGATACCAGCCTCCGGAAGTACGTCGGCACCGATCAGCCGGTGATCGAATTCCTTGAAAAAGAGCCCGCAAGCCGGAAGATGATCGAGGACCTTAAAGCATTTCTGGACACCTGGCTGCCCTCCTTTGCGGACAGCAACCGAAGCTATATGACTATTTCCATCGGCTGCACTGGCGGCCAGCACCGCTCGGTGTATGTCTGCGAGCAGTTGGGCGAGTACTTCCGGCAGCGCTACAACAATGTGCAGGTGCGCCACACCGAACTGCCCCATTTGCAGACCCGGGAAGAGATCTGATCCGCCCATGATTCGCCGCCCGATTACCATCATCAACAAGTTGGGACTGCATGCCCGGGCCACCGCCAAGCTGGTTGCCACGGCGTCCGAATTTGACAGCAGCGTGCGCATCACCGGTAAGGGCCGGGACGTAGATGCCAAGAACATCATGCAGGTGATGATGCTGGCCGCCAGCAAGGGGACGGATGTTGAACTCATTGCCGACGGACCGGATGAAGAGCAGGCCATCGAAGCCCTGACAGGGCTGATCAACGACTACTTCGGTGAAGGTGAATAATCAAGATGGGGTCAGATGAAAATGGGGTCAGAAGAAAAGTTCTTCTGACCCCATTTTCATCTGACCCCGGATAAAATACCTACCACACTTTCTCACTGGTAGCGGCTAACTCCGCTATAATGCGGGCGTTTTCTGACGCCGGGTGATTCATGACCGATATTCTGGAGAAAAGCCAGGCCCGCCAGCGCCTTCGTTCCCTGAGCGAAGCCCTGGACAGTGGCGCACTGAAGCAGGTTGCCCGCATCCTGAACGGTGGCCTGAGCCCCAGTGATATTGCTCACCTGCTGGAATCCTCCCCACCCCGGCAGCGCGCCCTGCTGTGGAACCTGGTCGACAAGCAACTGGAAGGGGAAGTCCTCCAGTATCTGAGCGACGATATCCGTGGTTATTTCCTGAGCCAGCTGAATGCCCAGGAACTGGCGGATATCATCGAGGACTTCGAGTCGGACGATCTGGCCGACTTGCTGCAGCAGCTGCCGGACACGGTAATCCAGGAAGTTCTGGACACCATGGACGAGCAGGACCGCCAGCGCGTGGAGGAAGTGCTCTCCTACCCGGAGGACACCGCCGGCGGCCTGATGAACACGGACACCATTACGGTGCGCCCGGACATCAGTATTGACGTTGTGCTGCGGTACCTTCGCCGCCACCGCACCCTGCCGCCCATGACCGACAGCCTGATCGTGGTCAGCCGGCGGGATGAGTTCATTGGCATCCTGCCCATTACCAAAATGCTGGTATCCAACCCTGCCTCCACCGTGCGGGAAGTGATGGATACCGACATCGAGCCGATTCCCGTGAGCCTCTCCGACACCAAGGTAGCGACACTGTTTGAACGCTACGACCTGATCTCGGCGCCGGTGGTGAACGAGGAGGGCCGGTTGCTCGGCCGGATCACCATCGATGACGTGGTGGATGTTATCCGGGAAGACGCAGATCATTCGCTGATGAGTATGGCCGGTCTTGATGAGGATGAAGATACCTTTGCGCCCGTCTGGAAGACCACCCGCCGGCGAGCGGTGTGGCTCGGGATCAACCTGCTCACTGCGTTTACCGCCTCGGCGGTGATTGGCATGTTCGAGGCGACCATCGCCAAGGTCGTGGCGCTTGCCGTGCTTATGCCCATTGTCGCCAGCATGGGCGGCATTGCCGGCAGCCAGAC
>Ga0194137_10002568_pt1 | contig 10677 bp, 10 predicted proteins | sample TARM_MetaG_T3_14_FD_134025 | JGI IMG/M metagenome (GOLD analysis project Ga0194137, IMG submission 134025) | Freshwater microbial communities from Pennsylvania, USA, analyzing microbe dynamics in response to fracking - TARM_MetaG_T3_14 (version 2) | ecosystem: Environmental > Aquatic >...
ACTTGATGGCTTTTGTACTGCTTGCGTAAGTAGTCCATTGAGTCATCACGACGGCTAATGACTTCTCCGGCATTGGCAGGGGAGATCGCCGTCGGATTAACAGGGCTCGCGCCGCCGTAATTGGGGACTTGTTGATGCTCTGTCTGTTGCATTGGTTGCTGTGCTGGCGGCTGGGTCTCTGGATGTTGATTGAGCACTTGTTCATTGGGCGAAACCGTTAACGCAGTTTGGGTACCAATTTCTTTGTTCGTATCGATGGCCAGAGGTTGATTCGCATAAGGGCTGTTTAATTCAGCCTGTAGCTTTTCTTCTGCTTGATTGAAATCAGTACCCAAAACAGGTACTCGTTGCGGATTCACTGATTCAGTCGGTAACGAATAAATGTCATCGTCAGCAGCAAAAGCAGGAGTGATCATTAATGTCAGAAGGATTGCAGTTGAAAGGGGTCTTTTATTCATAGGTCTCACCGTGACTCGATTTTAATCACACTGTCTTTATCCAAGGCAGTTGTTGCGTTTTTGCCTTGGAGAATTTCACGCTCACGTTGAGCAGGGTTAACAGCAGCTGGATATTGTTGAATATCCAGAATCATGGGATTGCCGTTTCGGATCCCGATTTTTAATTCAAAGGTGTACGCAGTAGTATCAGCTGCGCCTGTTTTTAATGAGGTTGTGGTTTGTTCACCCACAACCCATACGTAATCTGTGACAGATGAATAAATCGCGTCAGACGGGACGAACTTCTGACTAACACCCCTGAGCGCCATTTCTTCGATAGCTGCGGCCATCGTCGCTTCCGCTTCATCTGGGTTAAGTTCTAACGGGATCATCTTGGTCACCCTGTCGATAACGAACTTAGCATTCTTGGGGGTGATATTGCCGATGATGGTTGCAATCATCAGGCCCCATTGGATTTTGAATTCTTGAGTCACGCTATTGCCGTTCATGACAATCGGCTCTTTAAAGTCGTTTGGCATGACAATGACTTCGGTCTGCTTGGTCATCACCATGAACAGCAAAAGCACCACGCTAATGCTTAGTGCCAGATTAGAACGACCTATGTTTTTGTTAGAGATATTGAGATTGTCGTAACTCTCTTTAATCTTCGATTTCCAAAGCATGTTGACCTCTTACTTAATTAATCGACGAATGGCTGGTGACATGAGGGTTTCCGGCCCTTTGGAAATCCACAAACCGTTTACCCATAACAGATGCTTTAATACGCCACGTCCAAACTTTTTAAACAGTGTTTCTACTACGGCCATGCTGCTAATTGCCGCGATAATGCCTAAGTTGATGTGACCTGATGCAAGACCAAAAACCATCACAATCACCGCCAGCTTGATTGAGTCCCAGTGGATAGTTCCAACTTTGATAGCGCCGTTACAACGCTTAGGAAATCTCGCTTCACTCATGTCTCACCCCTTGAAAAAAAAGGGTGCATATAAGATTGCACCCTTCCTTGATACAGCAAAAATTGTCGCTATTAGTGAACTAGGCCAGCTTTCAGCGCTTCTACGGTTACAGTTAAGCTGCCGTCGATAGTTGTAGGCGCGTTAGCCAGTACCAGAATTACGACAACAGAAGCTAAGAAACCAATTAGGTTTGGTTTAATCATTGAGAATGCGATAGTGCCTAAAATCGACAAACCCATGATTGCCTTAGCCGGCGCACCCGTCATTAAACCCTTTACCTCGTCCCACATTTGGTCGAAGAAAGTGTGTAGGGTCGCGCCAGATGCTGATACCGCACTTGCTTCTCCAGCAAACAGCAATGAGCAAGCTACCGCGACAACGATTAGGGCGAAGAACGCTCTTACGGCAACAGGGGCTTCTTTAAACTGCTGGATTAGTCCTTTCTTTTCGGTTTTAGCGCTTTGGTTCATTGTGGATCTCCGTTAAATGTGACGGTCAAATTTTAACTGTTTGCGTGTTACTGTCAACACGTTATTTATATTGTGAGCGCTATCTAAATCAAAGATAGCACACGGAGAGGTGATTACATGTTCTTCGCGCTGTTAGCCAACGTAGTTTTGAGTAACCAGCCGATAATCACCGCTGCAAAAAGCGGGAAAAGCGGGAACAGCTCATTGGAGATAAATGCAGGCGTAACGCAGTAAAGCTCTAACAGAATTACCACCAATATTCCTGACCAAAGAGCCAGTCTGAAATAGCCAGTTGATGGTGCGGTAAATTCATGTTGCTTAATTTTACGTTGCATTAATCCGTCCACAGCTGATGCGGCAATCAACCCAATGGCCATCCAAAACCAGAAAATCAGCAAGGATAGTCTCAGTAAGCACTGATACCAAATGGTCTTGATGTTTTGAGAAATCCGTGTAAGAGGTATACGCCATAGTTGATCCCCTTTTAAACCAGTGTCCTGATGATACTGGTCAATGAACGCGGCTAAACCTGATTTCACCATCGTTGCCTCGTACCAGCCTTTCGCCCTAAACACCACAACCTTAGTTGCCTCAGTGCTAATGGACTTTTCTATATTTGAGATTTCCTTCCGTAACATTTCGTTATGCTCTTGGGGCTGCATGAAAATCAGTACGTAAATACTGATTAACGCTCCAACAGCTAAAATCAACCTGCCGTGCAGGGTCTTACTCTCAACTACACCGTCCATAATCAACACTCACTACAGTAAAATCGGAATACGACATTGATAGGTCTTACCGTTGGCCAGACGTGCGACGTACTGCAACTTAGGTAATTCCGACATCAATGAAAGAGGGTACGCCGGCTTGTCAGCTTCCATAATCCGCTCACCCACCGAGCCCGAGTAATTGTGGAGCTTACTGGTAGAATCGGTGTTAGAGCTTAACTGCCATTGCTTTGACTTAATTGGATACTCCGGGAGTAGCGCCGCAAATCGCTCCCTGGTGATATCATCTCGAGCTCGCAGACAGAACCAGTTAGCGGTTAACGACAAAACACGGCTCGCTACTGCATCACCGGCTTTATCAATCAAATCGGGAACACCCTGAGTAGATAGGTGCAATTCAAAGCCTGCACCACGACCCATCGCGGCTAAGTTAATTAGGCCGTCGGAGAGTGCAGAGTGGATTTCGTCACCAAACACCGACACACGTACCCCTTTACCGCCTTCGTAGTTGTAACGTGACGCAGCTGCCGCGCAGGTATCTTCCATAATGAGTTTCGATACAGCTGCTGAAATTGCAGGGTTACCCGATGAATCGGTGGCGATGTACAACACGCCGCCCGTATCAATGAATTTCTTGATGTCGATAATAGGACGCTCGTCATCCGTATCATTCGGATCAGGGCTTAACATCTTGTCCAGCGGCGCAGCGGTTAACTGGGTTAACATCGGCTTGGTGGTCGCTAACATCTTGCTTTGGTGAGATTGGTCGTGCGTTAAGAAACCAATAAAACTCGATACCGCGTCTTCACCTTTGTCGTCAGGGATTAACACCTGTTGGTAGCGCATGATTAAACCCTGTAGCAAATTGCCGCGGCCTTCCTCGGCAATTTGGGTCGCCATGTTCGCGTACCAATCGGGCCCGTAATGCATAGTCATAATCTTGCTTAAGGCTGCTAGGGCCAATTCGCTTTTGCGGTTTAGCATGTAATCAGCGACCATCTTGATTGATGGTCGCTTACCGATAAAACGTAATGCTTCAGCCGTGACGTAGAATGAGTCCCAGGCATAGGAGCGAAAACCCTCAGAGCTTCCTGAGCCTTTTTCTAAGACGTTCGCTAAGCGCGATGCAATCTCTGTTGTCACTGTGAAGTTCACCAGTGGGTCAATTCGCACTGATTGACTTGGCTCAGCAATGTTGAAGTAATAAAACGGGACGCCTAAACGCTTCGCTTCTGCGCGTAATCTGTTCTTCCAGTTTGGATCGTTCTTAGGGTCTAACACTAATACAGAGTTACCACGGTAAAGGGCGCCAACACTGTTAAGCGTTAACATCGTTGTTTTCCCGGCACCAGGTAATCCGGTGTAGAAACTATGAGACCAGAATAGCGAAGCATCCAGCCACAAATCCTGCTCGTCACCACACCCCTGAATCCACGGCCGACCTTCTAATTTCTCGGTATCTGCTTCGACTTTCTTCAGGGCTCTACGCACTGCCCAAGGCAAGAAACCCTTAGCGTGTTCTGGGCGTTTACCCACCAGCTGATAAGCTCGGTTTGCTTCGGTGATCGTCCACTCAAAGCCGCGACCAAAGAAGGCCTTATCCCTCTGGGTTTTGCTCAGATCCCACAAAGCGCTAGATTCAATGAGGTATTGATAGTTATATACCAACTTAATCTGGCGACGTATTTGCGGTAAGGCTTCTTTTAAGCGCTTAACCGACATACCCGCTGTGGCCGCAATAACCGAAACTGCGACCATCGATACATCGTGTCCACTTACCCCGTGGTATACCCACGAGCCTGCCGTGAACAAGGAGGCTCCAGCCCAAGCATAACTGGATTGGATTTCATAAATCGGCCTATACATGTTCTCCATGAATAAGCCGTTAGTCTCGATGCTTTTACTCATGCTCTATTCCCACTGTCTCAAATACCATCCATGCAACTTGGTTACTGTCTGTCGCAATTGAGGCGTTGTCGCCTGCTGTGCGCTTGAGGCTAGTCGCCTCTTTTTTTGCTAACCCTACTTCTTGCTCGTAAGTGGTTAACGCGAAACTTTGGATTCGGATCACCCCAGGGCGGAGGTCTATACCGGACTTGCCTGCGCGAGCCATCGCCCAACCAATGAACACTTGCAACTCAGGCGGGTACTTGCTCTTTTCCTTCGGAGACTTGTTACCCGTGGCGACTTTTAGCTGTGAAAGTGTCGATACCTGCTCGGCAGGAGGGGTAAAGCTCGCAGACGTGGTGGCGGGCTCAACGGCAGTTTCAATGGCCGCTTCAGCGACGGGGACGGTAGGTTCCATGTCAGTCGTTAACATCGATAGATCTTCCGGCGTAAACCATGGCAGCTCATTCTCCGGCGTGGCCAAAGACATCTCCCCCGTGTACTCGGACAACGGTGGAAGTTCGTCAGTCATTAACGAAGATAAATCTTGCTCTGGGACTTCTGCCATTAGGCTATCTACCGCGTCATCAATGAACGACGGGGCTAAATCAAACTGACCGCTTGATTCTGGTGATACTTCGTTAGGCATTAACGGAGATAATTCTTGCTCCGGGACTTCTGTCATCGGGCCATCAATCACATCATTGATAGAAGACTCCTGCTTGGGCAGGTTATTCGGCTCTGTAATGACCTCGGTGGTTAGGGCTTTATTCTTTTGCTTTTTGGCTTTGCGTTCATCGGCCTTAGCTTGAAGCTCAGTCAGCATGTCACCCACTGGCTTGGCAAGAACGTCGGCTAGCTTCAGCTGGTAGAACTTTTGTTTGTTAACGACATGAATAACTTTACGCGGCGCTTTAGGGTCTGGAATAAGTAACTTGTTATCCATCAAATCCTTCAGCACGGCACCCTCGTCAAAACCAAGCCCTCTCATTTGCTGGTCAATTTCTTCGAATAGGCTGGTATTCAATGTCAGCACGTCACCATCCAGCTTTGCTCGATGTAGTGTGTTGTTAGCCGTTAGCAGGTATTCGATTATCAGATCAATACAGGTCTTGTCCTTCGATACTTCTGCTGGCATTTCTTGGGCTACTGGCTCATTTATCTCTACTGCCGCTTCCACTGATTCACTAACTACCGGAGTGTCATTCATGTTCTTAAACACGATACCCTTGGTGTCTGGTGCTGGAGCGCTGGTATTGGATTGCTCTGGCTCTACCTTAGATTCAGCTTGCGGTTTCTTTGGCGCAGGCTTACTCGGCGTTGGTGCTGGTGCCGGAGTGTTGGTGTTCGCCGGAGCTGCTTGCTTCTTCGGTTTCTTTGTCTGAGCCTTACTTTGATTTGTTTGCGACCCATTCTGCTGTGCCGGTGTTACCGCAGGAGCAGGGGTTGACGCAGGAGCTGGTTGGGTTGGTGCAGCCGTGTTGTTAGCCGGAGTTTGCGGGTCTGGCTCACGGGTATCTGTCAGGGTGATTAGCCCTGTATCGGCGTAATGGATTAACAGTGAATCGTCACGGGTTAATGAGATTTTCCCATGAATGCCGCGTTGCGGAATCTCTTCGCCATAAACGATGCCTGCCCATTTTGGCTTAACAACTTTGATTGGCCCTGCCGTCCACTCTGGATTCGTAACAGGGTGCAAGTGGCCACTGGTGTAATCCTCAAACAGCGGCTCAAATAACTGACGCTCTACCAGCATCTCAAGCATTTTTCCGACTTGCATTGGGACGTTAAAGCCATCTTCCTTGAGCGATGACATCACTTTGTTGAAACTTGCTGGGTAAGACACGTACACATCTTCGGCGCCCAGGCACCAAATGTCGGCTTTCTCTTCGTTAACCTTCCAGCCGCGACGCATCATTTGTAAGCGCTTAATAAACGCCGCTTCCAGTGGCATCTTGCGAGCACCGGTTAATCTGTCCCATTGCCACATCATGTCTTTGTGGACGGAACGTGCTTCGCCTTTTTTAAGACTGTCTCTAAGTGAGTTATTAACTTCGATACTGCCGGACAAGGTTTCATAGATGGCGACCTGAAGGTCATCTTGAGTACCAAATAGATACTGCTTCGCTGCCTTGGTCAGTACAGTGTTAAGCATGGATGATGCAAGCCCAATGTGCTTGCCGTGACGGTCTGCATAGTTCCACGTCACTTGATAACGGGATACTTGGTTGCGCCCTGACCAATCATAGATATTTTCGAGTTGTGGGTTCCAGACTGAATCATCGGCCTGCACGGTCATGTCATGTAGAGCTTTACCGATGTCATGCACTAACCCAATTACCCACGCCGCATATTGCCAGCGGATTTTCTTACCGTGCAATTCGTCGGTAAATTTGGTCTCTCTAATATCAACCGACGCCATGTGACGCAGGGAGAACAGAGCCACCTCAAGACTGTGACGCGCTAAACCACCAACAGCCGCGTGATGATGGTTTTCTGAGGCTGGGAGTAGGTGAGCGTAAGAAAGGAAATTCGCTACCACATCCCTAACCAATGTCTGTGCGTTATAGACTTGGTTGTATTCAGATAGGTTGGCAGGATTGAACGTGTCACGATGAATATCAGTCAAACCCAGTTCACGAATCGACATATCAATTAGGTCATTATTGGATTTAATGATTCTCGCTTGATTCGCTACAGCTACACCGTCAGCTACGGGAGGGTAGAAAGTCTCTACCAACTCTTCGCTGACCGCTTTAGTCTCAACCCCACCAACAGCCATCCGTACCGCATTCTTATCTGGGGCTTTGCCATCCAGTAAGAAGGATCGAACAGCCAAACTAACTAGCTTGGCTATTTTCTTCATTATGCGTTCACTACCAGTTTGTCGGAATCCTGCTCAATTTCTTCAGCGCCTGAGTCGTCATTGGCTGACCGGTCATCTGGATTGTTGCGGGTGATGGTTTGCATGATTTTGTTGTAAGCGTCTAACGAATAAATTCCGCCCTTACGGTCAGCTGAATCTGTAGCTACAGTTCTCATGCGACCAAAGAAACGAGTCATGGTGTTCATCGCTATACCGCGACTATTGTTGCTGACTGACTCAGAAATCACGCCAGCTAACCAGAGGTTTTCAATAGCTGCGATAGATTCATCAATCTGGGAAATTACGTCGATTACACGCCAGTATATTGGGTGCTCGATTTGAAATGTCACGCTGAACGATTCTGGTGTCACCACGTCTAAATCGGCATTGTTGCCAAGCGAGGTAGACAACTCATTGTTGTGGATTGTGTTGAGAAGGGTGCTGCGACGAACAGCTTCTTCTTGCTCAGCTGCAAACCACGCATCTAAACGGTCACGGATTTCTTTGTTGTTAGACGTCAACACAAATAGACCAGCGATACGGGCGATGCTGTATTTGATATTCTGCTGACGAGCATCATTGCTAAACAGCTGCTGGATGGCGCTGCTCTTGAAATCCATTTCCTTCAGAATGAATTTACGCTGCTGAACTTGACGAACTGCAGATGGTTTCTGAGTACGCTTTGATGCAACTTGTGGGTTCTCGTTGGTCTGACTCATATAATCCTCCTAGGATTGTTTTCGCTCTATGCGACGTAGTTTGATTTTTGCTTCATGTAGACACTCAAGGGTTTCTCTCAACGGAGCCAATCGATTCTCTGTGTCTTCAATCATTCGTGCCTCCCACTCTGGGGATTTGCGGGTTAACTGGTCTAAGGTGTATCCGCGCTGGGTCGGTTTAACGTCATCGCCCCAAGACTTGCTGATGTTTCCAACTCGCCCTGGTCGATACCTCGTCCAGACCAAATACACCTTTTCGTTTTTTACAACGACCCTGGGTGCCATCTCACCGCCACTAAACTTCCCACCGTCATCACTGCGCAACTGACGGTTTGAAGATCTCCATTTCAGCCAGTAATCATCGACAATGACCTTTGCCTGAAACTGAGCGGCTTCAATCAACCCTTCTAGGCTTCTGATGGTATTCGCCAACTGGAACCCTAATGCGGGTACGGGCTTCCCGTTCTCAGAGCTACCCGAAGTACCTGAGTAGTCATTCATTCATTTACCTACTGTTTGTTCGTCTTCAGTAATCCGTTTTCGGCCTACGGGGACAACTAATGCAGAAACCCAGTTCGTTGGCGAACTCGTGTCGCTCACTATTCGTCATTCTGCCAGTTGAGTTTGGGATAAATCCCAGGTGCCTCCGGTGTTAGCCATCCTTTGAAGATTTTCAGTTCGTTGGCCAACTCATGCTTTTCGCGTGATATACACACCGATTCATGGGCAAGCCCCTGAGAAATCCTTTCTCACGTCTGCGATTCTGTTGGCCACTTCAGGTTTTTTCCCAGTTCGTGAGCCAACTTGTGCATTCAGAGCGTTGATTTACTGATTTTGGAAGCCGTAAAACTGCTTAATTTCGAAGAATCCAGAGTAGGAATTTCGCTACTAAGCCAGACTTAGTTGCACTTCAGTTCGTTAGCCATTTCATGTTTTGATTAATTCACTAGCGACATGTCATGGATAACAAAGTGCATAATATACACACAAAATAAATAATACACGAGCTTAAAATATTGTGTATTATATAGATCCCAGATTGGTATTGGAATGGTAAGAATAATCTTCCAGAGCAAGCTGGAAAGGTTTTGGAAGTCTCTTAAAACCCCAGATTGGGGGTCATTTGGTGTGGAGTTGGTATTTATGAATAATCCCGTCATCATCACAGTCGATGTTGGCTATGGCACAACGACTTGTGTACACAAGGAATCGCTAGGCAATTACTCAGTGAAGACGTTCCCGTCCCTGCCTATTCCGATTAAATCGGATATTAATCTGGGTTTAGCAGGCGAGGAACGCGATGTAACAACCGTGGAAGTCGATGGAATCACCTATGAGGTTGGTTCGGACGTAGGGACCTCGGTCGGTTCGCGAAATGTTCGCGTTCTCAACACCGAATCGTTTATCACGAGTGACCGCTATAAAGCGTTATTGTTTGGCGCCCTGTCATTTTTAGGCAAATCAAATCACATCGATATAGATGTGTTAGTGCTTGGTCTGCCAGTGAGTGTCATGTTCAGGAAAGATGAACTCGCCAAGATTTATACCGGCACTCACCAAATCACCCCGAGTCGCAAGGTCACCATTCGTCAGGTCTTGGTTTTTGAACAACCGCTTGGTGCGTTGATGTCATTTTTGCGCCAAGGCGGAAATGAACGCTTTGCCCAGTGCAAAGATAAAACCATGTTATCCATTGACCCAGGTTATATGACCACCGACTTCATTACGTCGAAAGGATTGAAGGTCAGTCCAAATCGTTCTGGTGATTCTGAAACTGGGATGTCCAAAGTGATTGGTGCAGTCGAAGTCGCGCTGCGCTCGCAACTCGAAGGTTTCAACATCAAACAGATTAACCCAGAGTTGATCGACCAAGCCTTTATCAGTGGTGAGCTTAAGCTGTACGGTAAAGCGATGAAATTCCCTAAGTGCGATCTGTTTGATGTGACTAGCGCGATTCGGTCTGTTACTGACGAAGCATTAACAAGTGTCGTCAACAAAGTGGGTGATGGTCAGGACATTGACCTGATTATTGTCTCCGGTGGTGCCGCAGCGGTATACCTGCCTTCGATTCAGCGCGCATTCCCTTTCCACAAAATCGAAGTCGTTGATGACTCTCTGACAGCTGTTGCCCGTGGCTTGCAAACCGCAGGCGAGCAATTCATTCGTGGAGCCATAGCGCGAGGCGATTATCAAAAGTTAAAAGCAGTCTGAGGTGAGGGATGCCCAAAACAATCGAGAGACACATTCGGATTGCCGATGATACTCACCCGCTAATTTTCGCTCATTTAGATCAGTTTGGGCCAAAGGCACTGACCCGCGAGATGATGACCCTGATGGAATTTGGATTAATGGTGAGACAGCAGGGATTTAATCTAGGCACTGTGTTGGCGCCGAAGGTAGAAGTCGAAAGTGAAAGGGAGAAAGTGGAAGCAGATGCAGAACCTCGAAGTCCAATGGAAGATGACTTTGATATTAGTGATGATTTTTTTGTCGCCCGAGAAACGTGAAAAACAATAAATCAGCCGCCTGCAATTAAGGCGGCTTTTTTTCATCCAGTGAGGCGTGATATATTTAGCCTATAGAATATAAAAAG
>Ga0194137_10002569_pt1 | contig 10676 bp, 10 predicted proteins | sample TARM_MetaG_T3_14_FD_134025 | JGI IMG/M metagenome (GOLD analysis project Ga0194137, IMG submission 134025) | Freshwater microbial communities from Pennsylvania, USA, analyzing microbe dynamics in response to fracking - TARM_MetaG_T3_14 (version 2) | ecosystem: Environmental > Aquatic >...
GCATTTCGCTCGTGGGCAAAGAGAACAAGCTGCTGGTGAGGAAGCCAACATGAGTGGTGATCTTGAATATGAAATGCCCTGGCGGCCCAACTATGAGGCGATGGCGATCGGCGGCTGGGCCGGTGCCTCTGTGCTGTCGCTTGGCATCAACCAGCTCAGCCAGATGCCGCCGGAGCCTTTCTACTGGATGACCGGCGTGTGCGGCGTCATGGCCATGGCTCGCATTCCCAAGGCCATCAAGCTGCATACCTTGAAGAAGCACCTGGGCGGACGTGAGCTGGAGTTCCTGAAGATCGACAAGCTCCAGAAGGTCATCGCCAAGCATCCCGATGAGATGTGGCTGGGGTATGGCTTCCACTGGGAAGCGCGGCATGCCCAACGCGCCTTCGAGATCCTCAAGCGCGACTGGTCGTCCATCGTGGGACCACACGGCGGACGCCATAACGGTAAGGAGATGCCCATTGGCCAGTCGTGGATTCATGGACTGGAGCCGAAAGAGCAGAAGATCTACCAGCCCCTCAAGCACAGCGAGGGGCATACGCTGATCGTCGGGACCACAGGGTCAGGCAAGACCAGGATGTTCGACATCCTGATCTCCCAGGCGATCATGCGCGGCGAGGCGGTGATCATCATCGACCCCAAGGGCGATCAGGAGATGCGGGACAACGCACGGCGAGCCTGTGAGGCGCTAGGCACCCCCGAGCGGTTCGTGGCCTTCCACCCTGCATTCCCCGAGGAGTCAGCGAGGATCAATCCCCTGCGCAACTACTCGCGAGTGACCGAGATCGCCTCGCGGATCGCTGCGCTGATCCCCTCGGAGGCGGGCGCAGACCCCTTCAAAAGCTTCGGTTGGCAAGCGCTGAACAACATTGCCCAAGGCCTGGAGCTGGTTTACGAACGACCGAGCCTGGTGAACCTGAGGCGCTTCCTCGAGGGCGGCGCGGACGGTTTGGTGATCCAAGCCATCAGCTCCTACGCCGCCCGCCACGTCGAGGGCTGGGAGGCAGACGCCAAGCCGTACCTCGAGAAGGCCAGCGGAGGCCCTCGTGAGAAGCGAGCTCGGATGCTCAGCCGCTACTATTTTGAGCGTATCCAGCCGACCAAGCCCTCGACCGAGCTAGAGGGTCTGTTGTCGATGTTCCTGCATGACAACACGCACTTCGGCAAGATGGTGGCCTCGTTGCTTCCGATCATGAACATGCTGACCTCCGGCTCGCTGGGCGAGCTGCTTTCACCGGACCCCTCCGATACCAGCGATTCGCGCCCGATCACGGACTCTGCCAAAATCATTAACAATGCCATGGTGGCCTATATCGGGCTGGACTCGCTCACCGACAACATGGTGGCGAGCGCGATCGGCTCGATTTTCCTTAGCGACCTCACTGCGGTGGCGGGGGATCGGTACAACTTTGGTCAGAACAACCAGCAGGTCAACATATTCGTCGATGAAGCGGCTGAGGTGATCAACGACCCCTTCATCCAGCTTCTCAACAAGGGCCGCGGTGCGAAACTGCGACTCTTTGTAGCAACGCAGACGTTTGCGGACTTCGCCGCCCGAATGGGGAGCCAGGAGAAGGCGCTGCAGGTGCTAGGCAACATCAACAACACGGTGGCGCTGCGTGTCAAAGACGCTGACACGCAAGAGTACGTCACCAAAGGCGTGCCGCCGACTCGCGTCAAGTATGTGATGCGCACGCAAGGCCAGAACACCGATGGGGAACAACCGATCATGCATGGGGGTAACCAAGGCGAGCGCCTCATGGAAGAGGAGAGCGAGCTGTTTCCCTCACAGCTGCTCGGCATGCTGCCGAACCTCGAATACATCGCCAATATTTCTGGCGGGCAACTTATCAAGGGGAGGCTTCCCATCCTCACAGGGTGACGGGATGCCATGAACGAAGATGGAAGTACAAAAGCTAACCAGGGTAGTGACCTGGAGGTAGTCAGAGTGATCACAGAAGAACGCCGTATTGGCATGACAGAAGCCATCAGGCAGCGAGGTCGGCGCTATGCAGATATCGTGGACCTGCTATTTTTTGACTGGCCTAAGGCCAAAGACGTCATCGAGAACCTACGAGCTTACGTCTCGGAGCATATCCAGCGTCACGACGACCCCGTGATATACACCATCATTACCGAGGCGCTGGATGAGTACCATGACGCGGTCTACAACCCCGGTGGTAGGAAGCTTGAAGATCCGCTGCGCCTGGCGGTCTTCATCAATGCGTTGGTGACGGCGACGTGCAGGGAACTCCAGATCGTCATCACCAATGAGGCTGGCAATACCTGGTCCCTGGACAGCGGTACACCATTCGCCACCTGGCTGATGGCAAACGATGGGGAGCTGACGATCTACAGCCAGCCCCCCAGTGATGAGAACTCGCTGCGCGAGGTGATCTATTCGCTGCTGACCAGTGAGTCGGTGAAACGCATTCTGAAGAGGGCTGGGCATGAAGACGCCGTTCTGGCTAATCGCGTGGTTACTGATCGCTGAGATGTTCGTGATCCTCGTGTTTGTGCCGGGCCACTGGACGGAGCGTGTCATCGAGAAGGAGTCTGCCATGGTGCAGAGCCAGCTTGGGCGCAACACGGTCGAGTGGATCGATCAGAAGGCTCTGAACTGGTACAACATCTCCATGTGGGAAAGCGGCGTCTACAAGACCCTACACACATTGCTGATCCCCACCCCCGAGGAGCGGGCCTCCAGCCGCGGCATGCAGAACATGGGAAGCCAGATTTTCCCCTGGGTCGAGGACCGCCTGGCGTCTTTGATGCATGTCGTCTACCAGGTCTGCGCTCGCATTGCGCTTCTAGCAGTCTGGGCGCCCTATATGCTGATCCTGCTGATCCCGGCTATCTGGGATGGCTACATGGGATGGAAGATCAAACGGACCAACTTCGACTATGCCAGTCCGGTGCTGCACCGGTATGGCATCAGGGGGGTGCTGCTGGTCGCGCAGTGCCTACTCATCGCGTTCTTCGCGCCTATCGCCCTCAACCCCATCATCATCCCGCTGACCATGATGGTGGCCTGTGTGATGTTCGGCCTCGCGCTGGCTAACCTCCAGAAGCGGGTGTAACCCCTCAAGCACCACCTACCTCACGCTTTGGCGCCCCCACCGGGGGCGTCCTTCGTTACTGCCAGGTGTTCCGCATGCGGAACACCCCGCGCAGCGAAAAAACTTGCGCTTCCTCGTCGACGTGCCCCTCAAGGGCGTCTCTGCGCAGGGGTAATGCGTGCGCAATCAGTGATGATTGCCCCAACTCAGGCATTACCTTCGGAGACGCTTGTATGGAGCCAGTCAGAATTCCCAGCCGCATCGACGACCCGATCCACGTCTTGATGTGGAGCCTCGACGAGATGGCCCCGATCTTTGCCGGCTTGATCCTCGGGATCGCAGTTGGTCAAGCGATGATCGGTTTCGGCATCGGCTTGGTCGTGACCAACCAGTATCGCAAGTACCGAGATAACCACCCCGATGGTTACCTGATCCACATTGCCTACTGGGCGGGACTCATGTTCACCAAGGCACGCTCCATGGTGAACCCCTTCATCCGGAGGTTCCTGCCGTGAAGCTCGACAACTTTCTCAAGACATGGAATGGAGCACTGGCCGAGAACCGCTTTTCTCGCATCGTGATGTTGGTGATGGCGGTGGCCTTGGTGCTGGCGCTGGTCAAGGCCTTCACCCGCGAGACGGTGGTGACGATCCAGCCCTACACGCTCAAGAGCGAGGCCTGGGTTACCCAGAACAAGTCCTCGCAGTCCTACAAGGAGTCGTGGGGCATGCTCCTCGCATCCCTGACAGGAAACGTGACCCCCGGGAGTGTCGGATTCGTCAAGGAGCGTATTGAGCCATTGCTCTCGCCTGAGATCTACCGCCCGGTCATGGAGGCGATCGAGATCCAGTCCCAACGGATTCAGAACGATCGCGTGACCATGCGGTTTGAGCCGCGCTCGGTGCAGTACGAGCCTCAAACCGACATCGTCTATGTCTATGGCCACTCATACCTGACCGGGGCCACCGGAGAGACCTCACGCGACGAACGGACGTACGAATACATCATTGACATCAAGGATTACGCCCCTGTGGTTACCCATATCGACACCTATGCCGGCCGCCCCCGTACAGAGCGGATTCGCGAGCAGATGGAGCGTCAGGAACAGCGTCGTCAGGAGCGAGCCAATGGTTAAGAAAGCACTAGCAGTCGCCTTGGCCGCCGCGCTCGGTGGGTTTGGAAGCGCTGTGGCATCTGAAGTCGAGATCCCGGTTGAGCCTGTCAATTTCAGCGTGCCGGCGAACGTGATGAGCGACAACGTGCCCCGGCCGACTGGCTCATCAGGTGGTGGTTCCAGCTCGAGCAGGGTCGTCAATGAAAGCCCTCAGCTGTCCATGGCGCCTGGCGTCAACGAAATCGTCCCGGTGGCCATTGGGCATCTCAACCGCATCGTGACCCCATTTGGCGAGCCCCAGGTGACAACCACGTCGGATGCCACCACAGAGATTCGGGACAACGTCGTTTACGTGGCAACCGACCAGCAGGCGCCTGTCACGATGTTCATCACCCAGAAGGGGAGTGAGGCCCAAGCGCTTTCGCTGACCCTCGTTCCGCGCCGCATTCCCCCGCGTGAGCTGTTCATCGAGATGGAAGGCGCAGCCTTTACACCAGGCCTGATCAGCAGTCCAAAGGCCGAGCGTTGGGAAACTTCTCAGCCCTATATCGACACCCTGAAGACGCTCATGCGCAGCATTGCTCTCGGCGAGATCCCTCAGGGATACACCCTTCACGAGACAGACCCGCGGACGTCGCTTCCGTCGTGCTCCCAGCCCGGCGTCACCTATGACTTCGTCAACGGGCAGACAATGACCGGGCACAAGCTCTCCGTCTCGATCGGTGTGGCCCGCAACGTCTCAGGTCAGCCCCTCGAGATTAAGGAGCAAGCCTGTGGTGACTGGAATGTTGCCGCTGTCGCGGCATGGCCTCGAAACGTCCTGGGGCCGAACCAGAGAACCGAGCTCTATGTGGTAACCAAAATCGGTGAGCGGCCAGAACCTACCAGTCAGCGTCCGTCTCTCCTCGGAGGTGCTCAATGATCGGCCAGCACTGGGAACGCTTGTCACCGAGGAACAAGCGCATTGTCGCAGTTGGCGGTGGCCTGGCGCTGTTGCTGGGCGTTATTGCCATCTTCTCGGGCGGGAGTGAAGAACACGAGCGTAGAGGGCCGGATCGGGACGTGGTGCAGCACGTGCTGACCGATCGTGACACCCGGGATGTATCCATCGATGGTCTCGCAGCCCAGATCCAGATCGCCAAAACCCAAAATGACGACCTGCGACAGGAGCTGGACTCGATGCGCCGCGTGCTTGAGCGCACCGAACGCAGCACTGAAGGCTCACAGGAGATGCGCCAGGAGATCGAGTCTCTCCAGGAGCAGATCGAGATGCTCATCGACCAGAATATGGACCTCATGAGCATGGCAGACGCGCCGCGTCAGTCTGGCAGCCAGGGCGGATACGCTGACGATGGTTTCAACGACGGTGCATCCCCGTCGCCCGATTTTACCGAGGCCCCGGAAGAAGCGGAGCAGGACGCCTACGAAGTTGATCCGGAAGCGCTATTCAGGAACGCGCCCTTGCCCCGAAGGAACACAGCAGCGGAAGCAGAGGCTGCCGACCCGCGCCGGCGTTCCGCAGACGGGGAAGAGGAGGGAGAAGGTGTCGAGGAACCCAACAACGGCGTGCAGATCATCAGCTCCTATCAAGGCGAGACCGAAGAGGAGCGAGAGGCGAGGGAGGCCGCCGAAAGCGAGGAAGAGGGTGCGTACTTGCCCGCCGGCTCCATCCTGACGGGGGTGATGCTCAACGGCATGGACGCTCCTACCTCGCAAGGGGCTCGTCGTGATCCGTTCCCGTCGACTCTGCGCATCCAGCACGAGGCGATCCTGCCGAACCGCTTCCGGGCCGACGTGAAGGAGTGCTTCCTGATCGTCTCAGGCTATGGGGACTTGAGCTCCGAGAGGGCGTATCTCCGCGGCGAGACCATCTCGTGCATCCGTGATGACGGAGGGGTTATCGAAGCCCGCGTCGATTCCTATGCGGTAGGTGAGGATGGTAAGGCCGGGGTGCGCGGCCGCCTGGTATCCAAACAGGGCGCCATGATCGCCAGGTCGATGATGGCGGGCTTCATGTCTGGGGCGGCCAGTGCCTTCGATGTCGATGCCGTTCCTGTGATCCAGACAGGCTCCGTGGGCGATCAGACCCAGTACCAGAGTAACTTTAGCCCAAGCATGTTCCAGGGGGCCGCCGCCCAAGGCGCATCCAACGCCCTCGATCGGATTGCTCAGTTCTACGTCGACATGGCCGAAGGCATCTTCCCGGTCATCGAAGTGGATGCTGGTCGCCAGATCGAGTTGATCCTGACTCGCGGTACCAAGCTTCAGATCCAGTAACCAGATAATCAGTGAAACGCCCTTTAAAGGCATTTCAGCGCAAGGAGGTTTTATGTCCCGGTCCCTATCATCACCGCTGAAGCTGGTTGCGAGCCTGGGCATTGCAGCAGCGATCAGCGGCTGCGCTGCATTCAACATCGGCGAGTCTGAATACAGCTGCTCAGGCATTCCTGAAGGGGTCAAGTGTATGTCCACCAAGGACGTCTACAACCTGACGAACAACGGGAATGTCCCCGTGGCCCTTGGCTCCGAGTCCGGCGAGGGCGCCATCCAGGTGTCCGGCGGGCAGCCATCAGCTGGTGGCGAGGACCCGAACGATGTCGTAAGCAACTACGTATCACCCCGCCTGCCCGATAGGCCGGTGCCGGTTCGCACCCCTGCAGAGGTCATGCGGATCTGGATTGCCCCTTGGGAGGATGACGAGGGCGACCTGATCGTGACGGGCCACCTGTATACAGAGATTGAACCGCGGCGCTGGGTGATTGGTGAACCGACTGCCAATTCCCAGCCCTCTCTGAAGCCACTGCAGAGCATCCAGCGCGACGACGAAGCTGAGTAATCTGCCATCGCAACCGAAGACCACAGAAGGAGCACTACCATGCAGCTTGTCTCTCTCATGCAGCGTAAGGGCGCCATCATCTCGATGGCTGCCGTATTCGGCCTCGCCGCATTCGCCCTCTCCGACGCATCTTTCGCGGGCACCGGTGGCGGTGAGTTCGAGGATGTCTGGATCACTCTCGAGGAGTGGACCCAAGGTACCCTGGGCCGAATCATCACACTCGCCATCATCCTGGTGGGTGCCGTGATCGGCGTGGTCCGGCAGAGCTTGATGACCTTCGCCGTGGGCTTCGCCATGGGTATGGGGCTCTATAACGCTCCGTTGATCATCGACTCCATTGTGGGGGCCACCCTCACCAACGCTGGCGCAATCATGACGACTGGCCAGCAAATCAGCAACGGCCTGGGCCTCTAACGCTCACGGCTGACCACGGGCAGCGCGGTGTTGCCCCACTAAACAGGACTACGATCATGCAAATGATTACTCTCATGCAACGCAAGGGCACCATCATTTCGATGGCCGCAGTTTTCGGTGCTGCCGCGCTCGTCCTCTCTGATGCCTCCTTCGCGGGTACCGGTGGCGGCGAGTTCGAGGACGTATGGATCACCCTCGAGGAGTGGACTCAGGGCACCCTTGGTCGAATCATCACCCTTGCCATCATCGTTGTAGGGGCGGTCATCGGTGTTGTCAGGCAAAGCCTGATGACCTTCGCCGTGGGCTTCGCCATGGGCATGGGGCTCTACAACGCCCCGCTGATCATCGACTCCATTGTGGGGGCCACGCTCACCAATGCTGGTGCGATCATCTCGACCGGCCAACAAATCAGCAACGGACTGGGTCTCTAGCCAGCCACACCTTCAGTTCCCTGCGTATTTAGGCGGCCCCTTACGGCCGCCTTTTTTGTGCAACCGCCCTTAAAGGGCGCTTCCCGACGGGTTCTATGCACAGCAACTGGGTAGGGTGCCCGATGAAAAGCTCCGCCTCACGCAAGGTGATAGAAGCACAGGTATCGACCATTGGGGGATCAACCATGGCTCGCAACAACAGATCCGGTTTTGGCCGTCGCGCCTTGATAGCGGCTCTGCTCGGACTTGGCACCATCATGGCAGGGTCTGCCAATGCTGAGCTGATTGAGTACAGCATCACCACGCCGAGCGGTGAACAGAGGGACTTGCCGGCGAATACTCGCTATGCGAACCCAACCGGAGACATAGGCCTCGCTGTCAGTGCTGGCATCGATCGTCGCGTGAGGGTGTCACTCTATCGAAGTGACGGGACATTGGTCAGTAGTGCATCAAGCCACCTGCTTGGGGCTGACGACCGGATTACGGCAGCCGGAGCTGACTACTATGGAGCCCGCCTGAGTCTTCCCGCTCCGGGGCAAGGGGAGTACGTGGTCAAGACGGAAACCCTGGACTCGTCGGGCAACCCACTGGAAATAGACGACTACTCGCTCCACATCGACACTACCCCGCCATCGTCGGGTGGGGTCGAAGTGTTGTCCTTGAATTATGGTCAGTACAAGGACGGCGCCATTTGGAAGCTCGGAAGAGGGGGTAGTGGTCCTGGATATATCCGTTACCAGGCGAGTGCCTCTGGCGCACCCATTGATGAAGTTAGAGTTCGCTTGTATCGAAGCGATGGAACATTGCACTTTGATAGAAAGATGGATTTCGACATTCCTAAGGGCGAAGGGCTTGTTGATTATAAGTCGAGTTGGTTTTTTCCGAGCACAAACCTGGATGAGATATTCGAGCTTGAGTTTGAGGCTGTGGACATGGCGGGGAACAGTCGCAAGTCAACTCGACAAAAAATGAAATATGACAATGTGGTAGCGGCTCCTGATGAGCCCTACGGTGTTTATGATCCCGGCGCGAGAGGTAGCATTGGTCCTGGTCTGTCAAAGTATGTTCGCTATACACCTGGTATGACGGTTAAGACAAACCCGATCCGTCTTGCGTATCGTGTGCCAAAAAGTAACTGGCACACATACAACGAGGCAGGGTTGAAGATTGTCAATGCTGTGGGTGACGTGAACGTTGTCGGGACCGACAGCAGCTATGTGTACATCACCATTAGCAAGCCTATGGGGTTTAATAATCACAACCAGCTTCGCTGGGTAAACTTTGGCCAGTGGGGCGGCGGGTCATTCTCCTACGATATGGTCCTGGCGTCATCGGCACCCAAAACACCTGTCCTGCTAGGCATTGATTACCGTTACAGTGATATCGGATGGTCAAGCTTCTATCGGATGAATATCCAGAACGACCTTCTGCCTATTACCATTGACCGAGTCAGGGTAAGAGTTGAACCCCGCCCGTTCGTTCAGGACGCCTCACATATTGGCTCTTGTAGCATCCCGGCTGGGGCTAGCTCATGTGAATTCCCTATCTCACGAAGTCTCGCCAAGGGGACCACGGGGTACATTCACAACATTGCACGAGTTTGGAATCAGAGCAGAACCCTGGTGTCAACAACTCGCTACGCAGAGGTCAACTGGAACGACAAGCATTATCCAGTCGTTAGCCATCGTTATGATAGCAATGATAAGTCTCTTGAAATCGATATTTACCAAGAGGCTCGCGGCTCCTATTTTGATCGGCTTCGGCTGAAAGATTCCTGGCTAGAGGATGCATCAGGGAATCGTCTGTCTGTAGAGGGCGGAAAAACAGTTGAGAACAATAAAAACTACACCTATGAGTGGGATCTCACGGGCCTCCCTGAGGAATCTCTGAGGCTCTACGCTGTAGCTCAAGAGAACCATGGCCCCAAGACGCGGGTGCAGCTATTTGATTTTCAGGGCGATCAGACTCCACCTGAGGTAGTGATCGATGCCCCGGCTACGATTTCGTCGTTGGACGATATTAGGATTCACGTCACTGACGAGATAGATAGCGCCCCACAGGTTACCAGCATTGGTCTGCGTGGCGGGCCAGCCGACGATGCCGTCTCGCTTTCTTCAAGGAGTCTGGGAGAGGGAGAGTTTCAGTTGGAGTACCCGATCATGTTCCCGTCACTGACCGAAGGTGAGGAATACACTCTTTCGGTAGTAGCCAGTGATGGTCACCGCAACGAGGCCTCCCAGGAGGCGAGTTTCATCTACTCCCCGCCCCAGGTCTCCCTGCAGGGTGGCGTCGACGGCAAGCTGATGATTCCGGCGGTCCAGCACGAGTTCAAGCACCTCGATGGCAGCCGCATCATCGAGACCCAGCCGCTGACTCTGGCCGATGGCAGCACCGTGGCCGGCACCTACGACGTCTTCGCCAGCCTACGCTCGGATGCCGAGGTGCCGCTGATCGTCAACGGCGTGCGCATCGAGCCCGGCCAGACCTCGCGGATCATGTCGCGCCATGACTTCGGTGGCAGTGACGGCAAGCTGTCGCTGCCGCTGGTCGCCGCCGAGCAGGGCCTGGAGGGCGTCTCCAGCCTGCTGATCTCCACCGCGGCGCCTAACGCCCCGGTGCTGCTGCTCGACGTGCACACCTGGATGGGCGAGGCCCAGCTCTCCGCCGAGGCCTGGGACGTGCGCCAGGTAATCGACCCGGTGCGCATCACCGCCACGCCCAACAGCGGCGCCATGTGCCGCTTCACCGCCGCCGAGTCGGAGGCCCGCGCCGCCGACCCGATCCATGACCCGGTCTGCTACCTGCAGTGGGAGGCGCTGCCC
>Ga0194137_10002572_pt1 | contig 10672 bp, 8 predicted proteins | sample TARM_MetaG_T3_14_FD_134025 | JGI IMG/M metagenome (GOLD analysis project Ga0194137, IMG submission 134025) | Freshwater microbial communities from Pennsylvania, USA, analyzing microbe dynamics in response to fracking - TARM_MetaG_T3_14 (version 2) | ecosystem: Environmental > Aquatic >...
ACCTGTAGCAGAATATATTTATAAAACAGCCGCATCCCATGGGAAACGTGTTCAAGCACTTGCTGGTGCTAAAAATCACTCAATCGTACTGCCTGATGCTGATTTGGACAATGCTGTCAAAAATATTATTGGGGCTGCTTTTGGCTCTGCAGGTGAAAGATGTATGGCGTGCTCGGTTGTCGTTGCAGTAGGTGATGTCGCTGATACGCTTGTTGCTAAATTAAAGGAAGCCGCTGATGATCTCGTTATTGGAAATGGTCTTGATGAAAATGTTTTCTTAGGACCTGTCATTAGACAAAATCACAAAGAAAAAACCATTGGCTATATTGAAACAGGTGTACATGAAGGTGCAACCCTCGTAAGAGATGGACGACTAGATGATGCCACTAATGGGGTCGGATTCTTTTTAGGCGCAACCATCTTTGACAACGTCACACCGAGTATGAAGATATGGACAGATGAAATATTTGCACCAGTCCTCTCAATTGTTCGTGTAAAATCACTTGCTGAAGCGATTGAAGTTACAAATCAATCTGCTTTTGCAAACGGTTCTTGCCTTTTCACAAACAACACAACTGCTGTTAGAGAGTTTAGAGATACCATAGATGCCGGTATGCTTGGTATCAATTTAGGTGTTCCGGCACCAATGGCATTCTTCCCATTCTCTGGCTACAAAAATTCCTTCTATGGTGACTTGCACGCTAACGGTCGAGATGGTGTTGAATTCTATACACGTAAAAAAATGTTAACTGCGAATTACTCATTCTAAATCCGCCGTGCTATTGCTTTTTACACACTCTGAATAATATAAAAAAAGCGTATCCTCAAAGGGTACGCTTTTTTAATGTCACACTCACGTATTTATAAGCCTAAATAATCTCTTTCGCAAAGGGAATCGAGGGTGCCGCACCTTCTCTTGTGACGGCAATTGCACTGGCTTTTGCCGCGTATAACAGTGCCTTTTCAGGTGATGCCCCATCTAAGATAGATGCCATAAAAAAGCCTGTAAAAGTATCACCAGCAGCCGTTGTATCCACGACATTTACCTTGATGGCTGGTTGATAAAACTGTATCCCTTGATACTGATAATAGGCGCCCTTATCCCCCAGTGTCAATACAATATGCGCCTTAGGCCATTGCTGTTGCAACTCCTTAAGTTGCATTACTGCGTCTCGATTTTCGCCACACAGTTCAAAGGCTTCGTGTTCATTTAGGATTAAATAATCAACCTGATTCAAATCACATTGCTTTAATGCCTCTGTAATAGGTGAAGGATTGAGCACCGTGACCATTTCCTTTTCTGCCGCTCTATTTAAAAGATAGTTCATTTCTGAGATCTCATTTTGTAAGAAGAGAACATCATTTTTTTCAAAATTTGCGAGAGTCTTATCGATATCTTCTTGTGTAATGGCTTGGTTTGCACCACCATATAATAAAATATTATTGCTGCCAAGTCTGTCTCTTTGGATAATGGCATGACCCGTTGGCATCTCTTTCTTTATGATATATCCCGTCTCTATAGCTTCATCTTTTAGTAGATTTAACAACAAGTCACTATCGCTTATGCCTACGGCACCAGCATGCACAACGTCAAGACCGGCACGCTTTAGCGCAACGGATTGGTTGAGACCTTTGCCACCACAGAAAACAGACCGCTTTAGAGAAGCTTGCGTCTCTCCTTCCATGGTTATATGGTGGACATCGTAAACATAATCATTATTCAAGGATCCAAAGTTAAGTATCTTCATATGATCACTCCTTATTTGGCTTTTGCGTACTTTTTCTAATCACGAGATGGGGGGTTAAAACAAGTTCTTGTACCGATTTATCAGCAGATTTTGGGGTCATTTTAATCAGTAACTTAGTGGCTTCTTTGCCTACCTCATAAACAGGTTGATGGACAGACGTAAGTGGCGGGTCAAGAATTTCTGAAAAAAAGATATTATCATATCCAACGAGCGAATAATCTTTTGGAATTTCAAACCCTTGCATTTTTAAGGCGTTATGAACACCATATGCAGACATATCATTAAAGGCAAAGATAGCGGTATGAGGGATGTTTGCCAGCGCTTTCACAGAGGCTCTTCCACCTTCAAGCGTATAATCACCTTCATAAATCAAATCGGCATTGTAGGGCACATCGTATTCTGAAAGTGCCCGTTTGTAACCTTCGAGTCTAAAAAGTGAATCGTCTAAATGTAAGGGGCCCGTGACACAAGCGATATGTCTATGCCCAAGTTCAAGTAAATGCTGCGTCGCAAGATAGCCACCAAGCTCGTGGTTTGTCACGACATAATGAGAACACTTTTCTCTAAAAGTCCTATCCAGCATAACATAGGGAATGCGGGTACTCTCCATCAAGGTTAAACTCTCTATCGTTTTTTCACGATTACTATCCACTGACATGGCGTAGAGGATACCATCAACGCCTTTATCGGCTAGTACTCTAATATAGGCTAAGTCACGCTCGTGCATATCGTTGGTATTACACAGGATTAGATTCCAGCCATTGCGTCTGCACTCATCTTCAACCCCTTTTGCTAAATTAGAAAAAAAGACATTTCTGATATCTGAAATGATAAGACCAATGGTTTTTGTCGTCTTTTTTACTAGACCCACCGCAACTTGATTGGGCCTATAACCGAGGTGGTCAACAGCTTTTAATATTTTTTCTTTTGTTTTTTCAGGTATTTTATCGGCTTTACCATTAAGGACAAGTGATATTGTTGTAACTGAAAGACCTGTATATTCTGCAATATCCTTGATGGTTGTTCTCATAAAAAACTCCTCTTCTTGTCTTTTCTGACAAGCATTAAACTAATATTATTGCCATATCAACACTTTAATTTGTAACCATGAAGACATCGCTCACAGATGAATGAAATCGATCGTACTATGTTCAAATCTACCGTTAAAAGACTTCTTGATATATCGCTTCATAGAAGTCAATCGCACTATAAAAAGCTTTTAATGACAGTGTTTCATTAGGTTGATGCGCCATTTTGGGATTGCCCGGTCCCATGAGGACCACAGGAATGTTCTGCGTCTTTTTTAAAAAAATAGAAGCATCCGTAAAAAAGCGTACACCGACTGGATCAAGTGGTAAATATAACCGTTCTTGAATGGCCAGCAGATTTTCATACCCCTTCCAGCTAAGGGCATTTTCAATTGGCATTCGCTCATTGATAATGCTGTATTTTATGTGAATTGGCTTACTGTAAAGGATGCTAAGGTGTTTTGAAAACCCATCGATTGCCTTAAAAATATCTTCTTTTGAATACGCTGGTGTCAAACGTATATCCAGCGTCATTTCACATTGGTCTGGCACCATATTGTTAGCAATACCGGCCTTCATTTTTGTAATTGTGACCGTTGATTTTCCAAGAAGTTTATGGGGTGCCTCAACTTCTCGAATAAGCTTATCCACCAACTGGTTCCCAATTGTCACAGCGTTAGCACCTGCTTCCGGATAAGCACCATGGCTCGTAATCCCTTCAACTTCAACCGATAGCCAGAGACAACCCTTTTGGCTAACCCCTAGGTGACAATCTGTGGGTTCGGAGATGAAAATAGCAGATGGTTGCCCCAAATGATTAAAGCGCATCACCTCTTCAGCACCAATGCCACCATTTTCTTCATCACATGTTGCGATGAACTTTATCGTCTGCTCAGGCTTAATTCCTGCCTTATGCATCTCACACAATACATGAATCATAGCTGCAAGGCCACTTTTCATATCACAACTACCGCGCGCCACCACGACCTCATTTTTGATAAGGGGTTCTATTGGAGAGCTTTGCCATTCTTCCAGGTTTCCAAAGGGAACGGTATCCAAATGACCATTCCAAATTACTTGTGACGCAGTGTTTTTTCCTTCAATTGTCGCAATGACATTATAACGCCCTTCTGTAACCTTTTGTAGCTCTGAATGAATTCCCTCTTCTTTCAAATAAGCCTCTATATAACGTGCTATCTTTTCTTCGTTCTCTAAGCCGTTAACTGAAGGAATCTTTAATAATGCTAATAGTAATTCAAATGCCCGACTCTTTTGAAGCATATTGGCCTCACTTTCAATTTACAGTGATCCTAAAATAGTTACTTTATTATAACCCAGTTTACCAGTTCTTGCCACATCTTGTTGTAGTGTTCCCACGATATGAATTCAGGCGGTGCCCAGTGTGGTGCACAGTCTGAAGTAAATACTGCACTCCTGCCACTACCAAAGCTTCCAAGGGCAATAAGTGGATCATCTCCAACCTTTACAAGTACCCCAGCCTCATCTTTTGCCACTGTTTTATTATAGCCAAGTAGGTGTGGCCACTCTCCCTTTATATCAGAAAGGATGCTATGGTCTTGACAAACGACTGGCGTGATACCTTCACAATGCTCTGAACGATCATCTGTGGCCATAATCTTAACTGGTAATACGTCTTGAACCGCAGTATCTTGCCATTTCCCTTTACCATCAACGCCAGAAAAAGTTAAGTAGCCGCCAACCATAATAAGGCCACCGCCGTTTTCAACAAATGCTTTAATGACATTGCAACGGTTAGGCATACGCTTACTCTGTGTAAAGGTTGCCACAGGTAAAAGTAGCGTATTGGCCCCAATATCAGACAAAATAATACAATCATAAGCTTGTAGTTCCTCTAGCGTATATGGAAATTCATGCATAGCAAGGTGGTTTGGCATAAACGTCACTTCATAACCATCTGCTTCAAGTGCTTCCTTTAACCATTTTTCTCCGGTTTCGTATGTCGAGGTGTAAAAACTATCAAAACCTTTGACATGTGTTGTATAACTCATCCATGATTCTCCAGCTAACAATACTTTCTTTGACATATCTTTCTCCTTTACGTTTCCTGTCTTACGACAATTTAAATGTAACATTATGCTTATTCTTCTATAGGTTGCATCTGCATGATTTACAATCGTTTTTAGGTGATATTCTCGTTATAACGAATGCTCTTCCTCAGCAAATGCACGTATTAATTCCGCATACACTAGAATCGCTTCTAAATACGCTTCAATTTCTATATATTCATCAATCGCATGACACTCCGAAAGTCTTCCAGGTCCAAATTGAAGCGTTGGCACATCCGCTATATTACGCCATATTCTTGAGTCACACCCTGCTGGCGAGCCTGCAACAGTGAGCCTGCGCCCCGTCGCCTGCTTATAGGCCTCTTTAAAGTGTGATACGAATGTATGCCTTTCATCTTGTAAAAAGCCACCACCAGCTTGGTACATCTCAACGGTTAGGGGATGTTCAGACAACCAATCATCTTCTATAGCAATTGCTTGGTAAAAAGCATCTCGCACATCCTCAAACGTCATCTGCTCAGGCAAATAATGAATACAGACTTCAAATTGACAGCTATCTGCTACTGTAGATGCCGCATCTCCACCTTTAATGGTTCCTACATTTAAACTTGGTGGTGGTAACAAGACGTGATGATACTTTTCAGTCCAACTTTCTTCCAAAGCTTCAAGTGCGTGAATTACCTTTATCGCTTTTTCAATTGCACTGACGCCTAGCCATTTTGCACCAGAGTGATTAGCTCTTCCCTTAACCGTCACACGGAAAAAGACAAATCCCATATGGGCTAAAATGAGTTCATCGTCTGTGGGTTCACAGACGACAACTCCATCGCCCTTGATACCACGCATACTGGCTTGAATGGAGCCATTTCCCCCACCTTCTTCATCGACAACAGAAATGATACTCACATGACACGGAAGAGATTGACCACTGTCTTTAAGCAATTTGATGGCCATGATGGCAGCCATAAGACCACCTTTCATGTCACATGCGCCTAAACCATATAATCTCCCATCGCGTTCAGTTGGCGCAAGTGGTGACGTTTGCCAAGCATTGGGATTCCCCATAGGCATGGTATCAACATGTCCATTGAAAATAAGATGTTTATCAGAGCGACCTAAAAAAGAAGCATATAGATTTTCTCTTCCCTTATAGTCATGATCTGGATTTCCTTCTTGATGCTTTAAAATCGCTTCTTTAATAAGCGTTTCATTCATGGGATCCATCTCTACTTTGTCAGCCCCTAGTGCCACTAGTAGATTTTTTAAATAGGCTTGTCCATTCGCCTCTAGTCCACCCTTCACACCATGACCGATGACCTGTGTATCACATGCAACAAATTCTTTTAATGATTTAATATATTCAGATTTGTGATTATAAAGCGTTTCTCTCAGTGTCGTCATAGCATTTAATCCCTTCTTCTACAACTTTCCAAAAGGCATCGACATCAATGGCAGTTGCCACCTGAACATTTGGTTTCTCTTTAGAAAAACCAAAATAGTCACAGTTAGTTCGGCCATAACTTTCGCCACCTCTATAATCTATGGTCGTCACCATTGGCGTCAAGGTCAAAACCTCTGGCTTTATAAGATAGGCAATGGTAACAGGGTCATGCAAGGGTCCGCCCTCCCATCCAAAGACATCTTTTTGAGTCTTGTTAAAAAAGGTCATTAAATCTGAAAATAAGCGTGCTGCTACGTTTTCATGTGCTGCCATACGTGTAATAATCTCAGGATAACAAAGCACTTCTCTGGTCACGTCTAGTCCTACCATGACAAGTGGCCTACCGGCTGTAAACACAACATGTGCCGCCTCTGCATCAGCCAGTATATTAAATTCAGCTGCAGGTGTCACATTGCCATGTCGTATGCTCCCGCCCATTATCACAATTTCTTCGATTTGCTCTTTGATGCTTGGTTTCATTCTAAGCGCCATGGCAATATTGGTCATAGGTCCTGTCACCACAAGGGTTACTTTATCTTTCGTTTCACTTAAATAATTTACTAAAAAATTAACAGCGTGTTGATCTGATTTTTTTTTGATAAGGGGTTTAAACACTGGGCCATCCAGACCTGTTTCACCATGGATATCATCGGCAATAACTTGCTTATCCCTCACCATAGGTCCTTCACACCCTGCGTAGACTGGAACTTTTATATCAAGATGTTGGCAAACATTAAGCGCATTTTTAACCGTTTTTTCAAGGGTTTGATTACCTGCAACAACTGTAATGGCTTCTAATTCAATTAGTGGATGTTTGCCTGCCAGCATTATGGCAATGGCGTCATCATGGCCGGGATCACAATCTAAAATTATTTTTCTCTTCATGACTTAAGTCCTTTCTTGTCTGCAATGTTAAGTGAACTTTTCTTATGCTTTTCTCTCGCTTTTTTCATAGCCATCGAAATTGCGAGTACTGCAACTGTTACCGCATAAGGCATGAGTAGCACAAATTGTGAAGGAACGCCATATGCCTGTAACCTTGCACCAATAGAGTCTGCAAAACCAAATACCAAACAGCCAATAGCCGTTAACACAGGATGAGCACCACCAAAGAACATGGCTGCAACCCCCATAAAACCACGACCGTTGGTCATGTTTTCAGTGAACATCTTACTATAGCCAAGCGAGAGATGAGCACCTGCAAGACCACCGATGAGGCCAGATATGGCCAGTGCCTGATACCGCATTCCCGTCGCATTAATCCCGGCTGTTTCTGCTGCAAGTGGAAATTTGCCGACAGCTCTTAGTCTAAGTCCCCATACCGTTTTAAATAGAACAAATGTGAGTAAAACGATTAAAATTAGAGCAAACCACTCTGTAATGGACCAGTTGTTAAAAAGTGTATTGAGCACTTCATTATTATCAAAAGCTGCAATATGCACTTTGGGTATACCTATAATCTTTGGATCTGTAAACGACCCTGTTTTTCCAAGAATGCTATTAAGAAGATATTTTGTAAAGGCAAGGGCAAACATATTAACCCCAATACCGATTGCCGTTATCTCAGCGCCATATTTCAAGTGTCCCATAGCAATAATCATAGCCATTAACAAACCTGATAACATAGCAACAATAATAGCCAATAACCAACTACCCGTAAGATAACTTACAGCTACTGCTGTAAAAGCCCCCATTAGCATGATGCCTTCTGTTCCAATATTTAAAATGTTGGCCTGCTGTGTAATGGCTGCGCACAAGGCAGCATAGATAATCGGTGTAGCCGACCTTAAGGTCGCATATATGAGGGACAAATTTACTATTTTATCAAAATGCATTATTCTCCCTCCTTTTGTGCCATCTTAACTTTTCGCTTTTTATGGTATTGAAAAAGCAAGTCCATTGTTGCGACAATAATGAAGACTGCTGTAATGGTATCGACAATTGATTTTGGTACCCCTGTTGATTGTTGTAATCCTAGCGCTCCCGATTTAAGTGCACCTAAGAAAAAAGCCATAAATGGCGTTAAAAGAATATTGTTTTTCACAATGAGTGATGCAAGCATCCCATTAAACCCTAAATTTGCGGCAAAATTGTTAAGAAAATAGCCGTGCACACCTAAGATTTCGATACAACCCGCTATACCACCTAAGACACCACTAAACATCATTGTTTGAATAAAGTTCTTTTTAGGATTAATCCCCACGTATTCTGCATGAAGGGGGTTGCTTCCCACTGTTCTTATCTTATAGCCAAAAGTCGTTTTATTAAAAACCCATATGACACCAATACTGACGACAATGGCAATAAACATGCCTACATTAGCACTACTTGGTTTCATAAATTGAAAGAGTTTAACTTGATCTGCAACAGCATGTGATTGTGCATTTGCAACGCCTGCACTCATGGGACCACTGACGAGATACGATGTCACATAAAAAGCAACATAGTTTAATAAAATCGTAGTACAGACTTCATTAACGCCATAGTACGCTTTAAGCGCTCCAGGAATAAACGCCGATAACGCCCCTACGATCATTGCACCTAGAAAACATGCCAGCAAATGAAGTGGCATAGGTAAAAAGGTCCAGTGAATACCTATATAAGCGGCTGCAATACCACCTAAAAACACTTCACCTTCAACGCCAACATTGAAGGCACCACCTTTTGCACCTACTGCAAAAGCTAAAGAGGTTAATAAAAGCGGTGTAAAATTAGCGAGTGTCTTTCCTAAATTAAGTTTGCCTACAAAAGCACCTCTTACAAGAGCGCCATAGGCATTCAAAGGATTTTCACCAATCATCATTATAAAAACTGCACCTATGGCAAGTGAAAATAGGATAATAAATAGAAAGCGTCTTAAACTAACCCATAAATCACGCATCGTTTACCTCCTCTTTATTGCCACCCATCATAAGATATCCAATCCCTATATCTGTAGCATCCTCGGATTTTAATACGCCTGATATTTTTCCTTCGTACATCACGATAATGCGGTCTGAGAGCGACAATATTTCTTCTAAATCTGCTGATACAAGTAAAACGCCTCGACCTTCAGCTTTTACATTTTCCAATATGCTTCGTATAGATTCAATAGCGCCAATATCAACACCTCTAGTCGGTTGAGAAGCTACTAATAGTTTCCCTCCCATATCAACTTCCCTTGCTACGACAACCTTTTGAGCATTACCACCAGATAATGATGCTGTTGCAGCGTCTGTATTTCTAGGTCTAATATCGTACGTATTGGCAAGTTCATTTGCATATTGTTTTGCTGCTGGCATATCCAAAATAGTATTATGTGTAAAACGACTATCTTTAATATGCGTTGCAAAAATATTTTCCCATATGTTCAAATGACGGTTTAGCCCTCTTGTATTTCGATCTTCAGGAATATGCGTTAATCCCTTATTTCTAATTTCCGAAACAGTTTTGTTCGTAATAACTTCGCCGTCTAAGATTACGTCACCTTTTTCAATGGCCCTAAGGCCTGTAATAGCTTCGATGAGTTCTGATTGACCATTTCCATCAATGCCCGCTATACCAACGATTTCACTTTCTTTCACATCAAAACTAATACCTCTGATTTTGGATATTTCTTTTTCACCAGAAGTCCATAGGTCCTTGACTTCCAAAACTTTCTTCCCAGCGGAGGTATCCGTCTTTTTAATGTTTAAAAAAACCTCTCTACCTATCATCATTTTTGTAAGTTCCGTTGGATTAGTCGCACTTTTCTCCACAGTTCCCATAACTTCACCTTGACGCATGACAGTAATACGATCTGAAATGGTCATGACTTCATCTAATTTATGTGAAATAAATACAACTGATTTTCCATCTTCCTTTAGTCTTTCAAGCACCTCAAACAGTCTCTTTGTCTCTTGCGGCGTCAAAACGGCTGTCGGCTCATCCAATATGATAAAATCTGCCCCCCGCGATAGACATTTTATAATCTCAACGCGCTGAGCTTCACCAACAGAAATTTGATTAATGCGTTTATCCATTTCAATATCTAGGCCATATTGGTCAATAAATTGCTGTACGCGTTTTCTTCCTTCCCCAAAATCGACCACAAGTCCTTTTTTAGGCTCAAATCCAAGCAGAATATTTTCTAGCACCGTGAGTTCTTCAACAAGCATAAATTCTTGATGAACCATGCCAATGCCCATACTGATTGCTTTTTTAGGCGTCATGTGTTCAATGGGGTCTCCATGCACCCAAATTTCACCCTCATCATGGGGATATAAACCGTATAATAATTTCATCATGGTCGATTTCCCAGCACCGTTTTCACCAATTAACGAGTGAATTTCTCCTTTGGCAACTTGAATATGCCCCAACTTAACAGCTTGTACTTTGCCGAAATGCTTTGTTATATTTTTCATTTCTACAACGAAAGTACTCATGTTA
>Ga0194137_10002575_pt1 | contig 10672 bp, 7 predicted proteins | sample TARM_MetaG_T3_14_FD_134025 | JGI IMG/M metagenome (GOLD analysis project Ga0194137, IMG submission 134025) | Freshwater microbial communities from Pennsylvania, USA, analyzing microbe dynamics in response to fracking - TARM_MetaG_T3_14 (version 2) | ecosystem: Environmental > Aquatic >...
CGGCGCCGGCGCCGAAGTCGCCAAGCAGGGCGATGTGGATGGGCCGCTTGGAGCCCCAAGCAGGCGCGGAGGCCGAGAGTTGGCCGTAGTTGGGAATCCAGTCGCTCATGGCGTCCTCAGTTCGGTCTAAACAGGGCGGCGAAGCCCGCGCCTCGGGGGAGTGCGGAGTGGACGGTTGGGGCCCCTGCGGCCTGTAGCCACAGGCTGCAGCCTTGCAGGCCGTCCCAGGCAGCCTGGCTGAGCAGGGCGGTCAGCGCGGGCGGAACATTGCCGTCCGCTGAAGACGCGACGGGCGGCGGGGCATCGGCCAAGGCCGCGTCCAGGGTCTCGGCGCTCCAGTCATCGTGCAAAGCGTTGACGGCAATCTCTTCGAGCTGGCCGGCCCAGTGCCACAGGGCCGCCACCTGGGCGCCATCGTTCGGGCGCGGCAGCGGCGGGCTGATGACGACGAGAGGAAAGTAGCGGCCGACGCGATCGACCGAAGGGATCATCACGCCGACGCGCAGGCCCTCGCCCGAACCATCAGGCAGGGAGCCCGGCAGCAGCGCGAAGCGCCAGGCGGGACTGGCGAGATAGTCATCCAGCCAGGTCCCGGGCGCGGCCTCGCGCAGCTGGTGCAGGCCATCGGCCAGCCAGGCATCCCACTGCGCAATCCACTCGGGTGCCAGGCGCCGCGACGCGAAGTCGCCGAGCGACGGAAGCTTGCCATACCAGCCTGCGATCATGTGAGCCCCTCGTCAGACGAGTACGTCGACCGGTCCCCCGAGGGGACGGCGATGCTTGCCGGATCGACCGGCAAGCACATCGCCAAACGGGCCGGCGCGGGAGCGGCCCAGCGCTCGGCCCGAAAGACCGCCGACAAGGTATTCACAACGCCCCCGGGCAGCGGAACTGCTGCAGCTCGCGCAGCCTGAAGGGGTTGAAGACGCTGCTGGCCGTCACCTCCAGGCGGGCGCGGTGGCCGTCCAGGTTCATGACGACGATGAAGCGCTCGGGTTGTTGCGGCGAGCCCTGCACCTCGAAGCGGTCGAAAAGGCGGAACAGCGCCCAGGGACCGTCGAAAGTGACGGGCGCACCGCCGCCGGGAGAGGCACTGAGCTTGATCTGCGAGGACAGGCGTGCCCCCGGCCATTGCAGGCTGACGGCCTGGTTGCTGCCGGCCGTGAACTTGGTGATCTGGCCGTCGATGTCGAGGTTGAGCTCCTTCAGGCCGTCGGCCAGCTCCAGCACGCGCACGTCGACGCGGAAGGCAGGGGCCTTGCCGCCGCCGCGGAAGAAGACCTCGCGCACGCGGGCCGCGCGCTGGAAGTCGGCCAGGGCCGCCGGTGCCACCGGCTTGCTGCCGTCGCCCGTGGGCCGAAAGCTCCAGGGGTTGGTGCCGACGTCGACCAGGGCGCTGAGCTTGCGCGTGAAGAAGTCGTCCATCATGCCGCCCGGGGCGAAGAACTGGCCGAAGTCCTCGGGCAGCACGTCGACCTTGCTGCCCTGGGCGACCGGATAGCGGCCGGCGATGGCGCGGGCGCAGAACTCGCTGACGGGCTGCAGTTCGCCGGTCAGGCTCTGGCGCTCCACCAGCCGGCTCTGGTTGTCGGCTGCCTCGGCCAGGGTCTCGAGCGCACCGCGCAGCGGCTCGGGTTGCTGGCCGGCGGCGGCTTTCAGCTTGCCGCCCCCGCCACCCGCGGGCGGTGGCGACTTGCTCTTCAGGGCCTCCTGCACGGCGCTGAGCTGCACATAGACCTCGTTGAACATCTTCATCACGTCGTCCAGCGGCGGCGGCGTGCCGGTGACGAGGCGGCGCAGCGCGGCGAAATGGTCGTCGACGATCTTCTCCAGCGGGCCGTCCGACGAGATGGCCGTCGGCGCCTTGGCCTGGTTGCCGGCCAGGCGGGCCAACTCGCCGCCTTTGGCGAAGACGGCGTCGTCGGCGCGCTTGTTCAGCTCCTTGCCGATGCTGTTGTCGTTGCTGACCGGGTCGATCAGCGTCGTCTCCTTGGACGCGGCGCGCAGGAAGGCGGCCAGCGGCGAGTCCACGGCCGACAGAAGGCGGGACACGGCGATGCCGCGATCCAGGCCGTTGAGCTTCACGAGGCGCACATCGGCCAGGTAGGCATCCCACTGCTTGACGTATTCCTCCAGGTAGAGGCGGCGCACGCGATTCACGAGCGTCTTGTCCTCGGCCTGGCGCTTGGCCGTCGCCGCATTGGTGCCCAGCACCCAGGCCTCTTCCTCGGCGAGCTGCTTGGCCGTCTTGTCCACCGAGGTCTGGAAGGCTTTCTTGTAGCCGTCCTTGGTGAACATGCCCGGGATGCCCTGGGTCAGCGAGGCGCCGCTGGCACGCACGAAGACGTTGGGGCTCTGCGGGCCCGCCGCGGCCGCCACCGTGAAGGGCGGCAGGTCGCCGTCGATCTGGGCACGACGCAGCCGGCTGAAGATGCGGTATTCGAGCGGATAGGCGCCGAGCATCTCGCGCACGCTCGCTACAAGGGTCTTGTCCATGGGCTGGGCCACCTCGAAGGCGCCGCGCGACAGCAGGGCGTCGAGGTGGTTCTTCAGCAGGGCCACCTTCTCGGCGCCCAGGCTGCCTTCGAGGTTGGCGTCCCAGTCCAGGCCCACCCAGGCCTGCAGGCCGGGCTTGTCCAGATACTCGGGCGTGTAGAGCATCAGATAGGCCTTCAGCGACTCGTAGGCGAACTCGAGGTTGTCGCGGTTGGCGGTGCGCAGTCTCTCCTCCAGGCGCGCCGCGACGCGCGGTGCGAGGGCGCGCTGCAGCAGGCGGTGATAGGAGACCTGGGCACCGGCGTCCAGCTTGTCGCCCTGGAAGAGGCCGAAGCCCAGGGACAGCGGCGGGTTGTCGAGCGCGAAGCCGGGTGGCTGGGCCGCGTCGCGGATGGCAGCCAGGGCTTCGGGCAGGGCCGAGGGGTCGCTGCCGCTGGTGGGTGGCAGGGCGGCCACCGTGTCCTTCAGTGCGGGCAGTTTGGCTTCGATGTCGGCGATATAGCGCTTGTTGCCGAAGTAGCTGAAGCCCCAGCCGACCAGCAGGGTCAGCGTGACGGCGCCGACCGTCGCCAGGCCCGCCAGGCGCAGGCGCGCGCTGCGGCGCTCGACCTGGGCGTTCTGGCCCACCAGCCCCTGCTCGACGAAGATCACCTTGCGCAGCAGGTGGTTCAGGAAATAGCTCCGGCCCTTGGCCGCGGCCGGCGGCGTCAGGCGGCGTTCGACGCCGAAGGTGCGGGCGAGAGCCCCAAGCACGCGGTCGATGGGCGTGCCTTCCTGGGTGCCGCTGGTGAAGTAGACGCCGCGCAGCCGCGGGGCTTCATCCAGCGCCCCACCGCCGCCGAACACGGTTTCCAGATAGCCGCCGAGCAGGCCCTTGAGGCCACCGAACTGCTGCGGGAAGGCGAAGATGGTGGCGCGCTTGAGCGTGTCGCTCTCGGCCTCCATGCGTTCGATGAGGCGTTCGCGCAACCGCTTCTCCAGCGACGCGAATTCGCCGCCGAAGTTGGCCATGATCTCCTCCCCCGGCTGGGTCGCCAGCGGGAAGGTGAAGCCGAAGACCTGGTCGCGCTCCTCCTTGCCCATGGGGCCGAAGATCTCGTTGAAGCCGGCCAGCAGGTCGCACTTGGTGACCATCACATAGACCGGCACCTTGACGCCCAGGCGCTGCTGCAGCTCCTGCATGCGGCCGCGCATGCGCGAGGCCTGCTCCTTGCGCTGGTCGGGCGGCAGGGCCAGCAGGTCCTGCACGCTGATGGTCAGCAGCACGCCGTTGATGGGGCGGCGCGGGCGGGCCTTGCGCAAGAGGCCGAGGAAGGTGTCCCAGGCGGCGGCGTCGGTGTCCTTGTCGGAGTCCTGGGTCGCGTAGCGGCCGGCGGTGTCGATCAACACGGCCTCGTCGCTGAACCACCATTCGCAGTTGCGCGTGCCGCCCACGCCGCGCACGCTGGCCTGACCGAGCTTCTCGGTCAGCGGGAAGTTCAGGCCCGCATTCAGCAGGGCCGTCGTCTTGCCCGAACCCGGCGCGCCGACGAAGACATACCAGGGCAGGTCATAGAGCGAGCTGCCGCCGAACAAGCCCTTCTTGGCGCCCGGCGCCTTCTTCAGCAAGTCGATGGCCTGGGCGAAGCGCTCCTGCAGCACGCCTTCTTCCTTGGCGGCGGCGGACGGCCCGGCGTTCATGCCTTTGACCAGGGCGGCATTGATGCGGCGGCGGCGCATCTGCGACCACACCAGGCGCAGGCCACCCAACAGCCAGAGGATGGCCAGCGTGATCCAGCGCGAGAGGCTGGTGTCCAGCGGCCGGTGCTCGCCGAAGGCGATCAGCGGGCCGACCCACCAGACCAGGGCGGACAGGACCAGCAGGAAGAAGATCCCGAGCGTGATCGGGTGGAACAAGATGGACAGGAATTTCTTCATGGTCAGTGCCGCCCGGCCGCCCGAAGGCGCTGAAGCGCCCCCTCGGGGGGCAGAAAGCGAAGCGAACGTGGGGGCTTCATTTGTTGCCGTCCTGCACCATCAGCGTGACTTCGACACGGCGGTTCTTCGCGCGGCCGGCGGGGGTGGCGTTGTCGGCCACGGCTTCGGCATCGGCGCGGCCTTCGGCGCGTAGGCGGCCGATCTCGACGCGCTCGGCCAGCAGGTTGCGGAAGGCCTCGGCGCGGGCCTGGGACAGATGCCAGTTGGACGGGAAGCGCAGCGAGCGGATGGGCTGGTTGTCGGTGTGGCCGGTGACCAGCACCTGGCCCTTCATGCGCTGTAGGGCCTCGGCGATGCGCAGCACCAGCGGTCGCAGCTCGGACGAGACCTCGGCGCTGCCCGGGCCGAAGAGGCCGTCGCCCTTGATGGTGACGACGGAGCGGTCGGCAAGGTCATTCACCTGGATCAGGCCGGCCTTGATGTCGTTGTCCAGCAGGCCGGCCAGGCGTGGCGCGGCGGGCGGCGGCGTGGGGGCGGCAACCGCCGCTGTCTTGACGTCGTAGCCGCGCAGGGCGGTGAAGACGTCGTCGGAGGCGCCGTTGATGCTGAAGCGCAGGCCGATATAGACCAGCAGCAGCACCAGGGCGGTGGCGGCGGCGATGGCCCAGACCGGCAGCTTCTGTCGCAGGCTGCGCTCGCCGGGTTCGGCGCCCTGCCAGCGCGGCGACAGGGCTGGGTCGGGTGTCTGCCCCTGGCGCAGCATCTGCGCGAGGCGGGCGCGCACGCCGTCGAGCTGGGCGCGGCCGTTGTCCACGACGCGGTAGCGGCCCTCGAAGCCGAAGGCCAGGCAGACGTAAAGCAGTTCTAGCAGGTTGCGGTTGGCCGGCACGTTCTCGGCCAGCTTGGCCATCAGGGCGAAGACCTTCTCACCGCCCCAGGACTCGTTGTGGAACTGCACCAAGAGGCTCTGCGCCGCCCAGGCGCCCGAGCCACCCCAGGGCGTGCTGGCGGCGGACTCGTCGAGCAGGGTGCACAGGATGTAGCGGCCGGCGATGACCTGCTCGTTGGGCAGGCCCTCGGCACGCGCCTTGGCCTCGAAGCCGCGGATGCCTTCGGCCAGGGCTTCCTTGAGCCCGGCAGGATTGGGATGCTGGGCGCTGTGGCGCACCCGCGGCGCGGCCGACAGCAGCGGCATGGCGGCGGCCACCAAGGGGTTCAAGCTGGCCGTCGTCAGGGCCTCCAGGGCCATGGGGGCTTCCTTGCCCATCGGACCCGCCGGGATGCCGGCTGGCTGCGCGGCACCCATGGGGCCAGCCGGACGCACGGGCGGCTGGGGCGTCGTCGTCGCCCGGCCCGCGCTGGGCTTGATGACGGTGCGGTCCTGCCCGAAGGCGGCAAAGGGGTCGTCGTTGTTGGGATCGCTCATGAGGCGGACCGATCAGGAATAAGGGTCAGGCGCCTTCAGGCGCGTATTGCCCAGAACTCGAGCTCGAGCCCCGGGAACTCTCCGGCGATGTGCATGGCCAGGCCGCCCGAGGTCTCGAGCTGCTTCCACAGCTCGTTGCCCCGGGTCTCGAGCTCGAAGTAGTTGTGGCCCGCGTGATACGGGATCTGGCGCGGCGCCACCGGCAGCGGGCGCAGGGACACGCCGGGCAGTTGCAGGTTGACAAGGTCGCGGATGCGCTCGACCGGGCCGATCTTGACCTGGGTGGGAAAGCGGGCGCGCAGGGCATCGCCGGGCAGCTGGGCCGACACGGCCAGCACGAAGGTGGCCGTGCGCTGCAGGCCCACGTCCGGGATGAGGGCCACGCGCACGCCGTAGGCCCGGTCCTGCAGCTCGATGGGGATGGCGGTCTGCTCCATCACCATGGACAGGGATTGGCGCAGGTCCTCGATGACGGGGCGGAAGCTGGCGGCCAGGTCGTCGTGCAGATAGTCGGCATAGGCCGCGGGGCGGCGGCTGTCTCGGAAGGTGGCGAGGTCGCCGGCCAGGCTCAGGCACTCGCTGTAGAGCCGCTCGGGGTGCAGCACCGACACCACGCGCAGGTGGTTGAACAGAGCCTGATTGCGGTTGACGGCTTCCAGCAGCAGGAAGTCGGCGATCTCGCCGACACCGCCGCGGCCTGGGGCGGCCAGGCGGGCGGCCAGGGCCTCGCCGCGCTGGTTCAGCAGGCCGCAGAGCTCGCGCACATAACCGTCCAGCACCGGGTGGGCCGGGGCGTGGAGCAGCGGCGGCACATAGCTCGCGTCGAGCACGACGCGGTTGTCGGCGCGGCGCTCGACGACCCGAGCCACGCCCAGGGTCGCATAGCCCTCGCCGACGTCGCGCTGCAGCATCAGGCGCAGGTTGAGGCGGCCGATCTGCAGGGCGGCGTCGCGGTCGAGCTGGGAATTGCTGTCGCCGACATTGACCTCGGCCGTCGTGAAGCGCGGGCCCATGGCGCCTGCGGCCTGTTCGGCATCGGTCTCGACGACGCCGGGGCGCTGCAGGGTCACGGCCAACACGACAATCTCGTTGCGGGCGTCGGGAGGGATGTCCAGGGCCGCCGGCGTGGCGTCGCCGCCGGGGGCGGAGAAGGCCGTGCCGTCGGGCAGAAGGCCCTGGGCGGCGGCCAGGCCGACCTTGCCCAGGGTCAGGGAGGCGTCGTCCAGGCTCAGGGCGGTGAAGCCCCAGGCATAGGCCACGGCCTGTTGCAGGCGTTGGCGCCACTGGTGTTCCCAGTGGCGGTCGTGCTGCTGGAAGTGCTGCGGCTGGAGGAACATGCCCTCCGTCCAGATCACTCGGTCACGCCAGGTCATGGATGGGATCGCCTCGATGGAGCAAGAGAAGACAGGGGAAGCAGCCACGGCGGCCTGCGATCAGGCCATGAGTGACCGGCGGGCGTGCTTGGTTCCCCGCCCCTTCGGGAACCAATCAGCGCCGAGGGTCACTCAGTCTGCGGCTTCCTCCCGCCACCCGACCGAGTACCCGTCATGAAGAAGTTTCGCCCCCTCCTGGTTCTTTGCTTGTGCGGTCTCACCCTGAGTGCCACCGTGGCCGCCCAGACGCCGGAGATCCCGCCGGCATCGGCCTCCGCACCCGAGGCCGTCGACCTGGGCAAGACCGTGCCGACGGCCGAGGCCATCAACGAAGGCCTGTTCCCCGACGACAAGTGCAAGGAACTGGAGGCTTCGGGCTTCAAATGCATGGGTTTCAAGCCCGCCATCAAGTATTCGCTGCCAGCCACCTCCTTCAAGGTCGGCTCGGCTGAATTGCCGACCACGCTGAAGCAGCAGCTCGACGTCTTCGCCGACGTGCTCAAGACCAAGAAGAACAGCGACCGCAAGGTCCGCATCATCGGCCACGCCGACGCCTCGGGCACGCCGGCGGTCAACCAGGCCCTGTCCATCAAGCGGGCCGAGTCGGTGCGCGACTATCTGGTGACCAAGGGCGCGGATGCGGCCATGCTGGTGACCGAAGGCGTGGGCTCTGCCGATCTCAAGAACCCCGCCAACCCGAAGTCCGGCGAGAACCGCCGCGTCGAGATTGGACGCAAGTGAGCCGAGCCGGGCTCCGGCGAAAGACAAAGCCGCCCTCGGGCGGCTTTGCTTTTGGTGCCGGGTGATTTCAGGGCGTCATCTCGGTCATCTGCCCCGGCATATTGACGCTGATGACGCCGCCATAGGCGCACATCAGCTTGGAGGTGTTGTTCAGCACGGGCATATTGCTGAGCATCACCGTGGGCGCGCCCGGGACCCAGGGGCCCGGGATGTTGGGCACGCAGGGCATGGGGGTCAGCACGCCAAGGGCAGCGGCGGTCGCGGCCGCCACCGTCGGGTTGGCCGGGCTGCTGCACATGCCGAAGGGCATGATGTTGACCATGGGCACGTTGTCCATGATGTTGGCCGCCGGCATGTTGCTGCTCATCATCTTGTTCTTCGGCAGCACGACCATCGCGCTCGGTGCGACGCCGAACGTGCAGGCGAGCAGGGCGCCGTTGCAGACATGTTGAGGCATGACGTTCTCCTCAATCGTTCCTGAGCCAGAGGGCCAGAGCGGTGAAGTTGTCGTGGTTGGGTTTGTCGACGGCGGCCAGGCGCACGCGCTGGCCGAGGTCGTCCAGCCAGGCTTGCGGGTCCGGCGCGAAGGACAGGGCGGCGGCGATCTCCTCGTCGGTCATCCATTCCCACAGGCCGTCGGTGCACAGCATCAGCGCCTCGCGGCCTTGCAGCGGCCAGGGTTGCTGGGACACGCTGATGTGCAGGTCATCGCCCTGGGTGCCCAGGGCCGAATAGAGCTCGCTGCGCTTGGGGTGGACGCGGGCGCCGGCTTCGTCGAGCAGGCCGCCGTCGATGAGGGACTGCACCAGGCTGTGGTCGCGGGTGCGCTGGGCCAGCACGCCGTCGCGGAAAGCGTAGAAGCGCGAGTCGCCGCAATGGCCCCAGAGGGCGTGACGCTCCTGCAGGTCGATGGACAGCACGACCACCGTGGAATGCATATTGCGCAGCTGCGGGTTGGTGGCGCGCTGGGCGAGCAGTTCGCGGTTGGTGTCCACCAGCAGGGCTTCGAGGGCCTGGGGATGGTGGGCCGGCAGGCTGGCATAGCCCTGCAGCACATGGCTGACGGCGAGCTTGGAGGCGATGTCGCCGCCACCGTGGCCGCCGGCGCCATCGGCCAGCACGCAGCACAGATAGCGCTCGGAATGCCAATGGCCGCAGGCGTCCTCGTTGTAGTCGCGGCCGCCCTGTTCCGACATCAATGCGAGCTCAATTTGCACAGGGCTCCTTCTAGCGTTGTTCCGAGCTCAGGGCGTCGAGCTGGGCTTCATAGGCGCGCAGGAACTCGCGCCCGAAAACCTGGTGGAAATCATCCGACAGTTCGCCAGCGATCTGTTGGTATTCCTGCTGGAAGACCGACCAGAGCTGGGCCTTGCGGGCCGCCGGCAACAGGCTGGACAGCACCGACTTCTGCGTCAGCCGAGATTCCAGCTGGGCAGGGTCGAAGCGCTGGAGCAGGCCTTCGAGGGCCGCGCGCATGCCGGCCAGGAAGGCGAGCTGGTGGGCGCGCAGGTCGTCGAAGGCGTCGCGCATGGCACGCTGCGGTTCGATGAAGCCGCGCACCGTCGGGCCCAGCAGATGGCCCAGGGCGACCTCAGCGGTCGGCGAGAACTTCAACGGGTTGTTTTCCTTGGCCACGATCATGGTCGCCTCGGCACGCACCTCGCGCTTGAGCGCGGCGCGGGCGACCAGCAGGTCCACCGTGCCGCGGGCCGACTCGTGGATGAGCTGGCCCAGCAGGCGCATGAACTCGGGCGTCAGGCCGCTGGCCGGCAGGTTGGGAATGCCCAGGCCTTCACGGAAGGCAGCCAGCAGGGCGGCCTGGTCGGCCGGCATGGCGGCGACGGGCGCTGCCACCGGGGCGACGGGGGCCGGCGGAGGCGGCATCAAAGGGGCGGCGGCCGCCGCCACCGGGGGTGCGATGGTGGCCGGTTCCGCCGCCTCGGGCTTCTTGCCCGCGCGGATGATGGTGCGGCCCTCGCCGGCGCTGTCGTTCCAGGACACCACGGCGCCCGACAGGGTGCCGGACGGGTCGAGGGCATTCAGGGAGGCCATGGAGGCGGTCGAGGGCCGGGGGCGCTGGCCCGTCGCCGTCGAGGAGGACGGTGCATTCGGCGGGATGAAGGGCCGGTTCAGCTCGGAGCTCGTGTCCGGCAGGGCCTGGCCGGCCGCGGCGGGCAGCATGCCCAGCGCCTGCAGGGGATCGGCATGGCCGGCCATATTGGGCTGGGCCACCGCCTCGCCGAGCAGGGACTGGGCCAGCGGGTTGTTGCTGGCCGGCGTGGGGGCGCCGAGGCCGAACAGGATGTCCAGGGAATCGCCACCCGCGCCGCGGCCGGCGCTGGCACCGGGCAGGTCGGGGATCAGCGGCGCCGGTGCGCCGGCGCCCAGGTCCAGGCCGAGGGCGCGTGCGCCGGCCGAAGGGGCGGGAGCCGCGGCCTGCCTGGGCGCGGCCACCGGGGCAAAAGGATCCCAGTCGGCGGGAATGCCACCCATGGCCGCGGGCGGCGGTGGCGCCGCGGTGAACGGCGCGGGGGCGCGTGCAGCGGGTGGCGAGGGTGGCGTGGGGCCGCCACCGAAGAGGCCCAGCGGGTCGGCGGCCGCGACGTCGCGGCGGATGCCGGGCTGGGTCAGGGCCGTGGCGGGCGCCATGCCGAAGAAGTCGGCGAAGGGATCGGCCGCCGCACCGCCGGGGCTGCCTGCTTCCACGGTGAGGACGTAG
>Ga0194137_10002576_pt1 | contig 10671 bp, 7 predicted proteins | sample TARM_MetaG_T3_14_FD_134025 | JGI IMG/M metagenome (GOLD analysis project Ga0194137, IMG submission 134025) | Freshwater microbial communities from Pennsylvania, USA, analyzing microbe dynamics in response to fracking - TARM_MetaG_T3_14 (version 2) | ecosystem: Environmental > Aquatic >...
CACAGCAAGCGAGGTCGTCTCCGCTGAATCGACAATGGCGATATCCGGCCCTATGACGTTGCGTATGGCCCCTGCCAGCAGGGGAAAGTGCGTGCAGCCAAGCACCAGACAGTCCGGCCTGTCTGCCTGTTCAGCGGTCTCGAACAGGGGACTCAGGTAGCGTGCGGCCACTCCCTCCACCAGTTCGCCGTCCAGCCAGCCTTCTTCGGCAAGGGAAACGAACAACGGGCAGGGCTTGCCTACGACCCTGGCTTCCGGACGAATGGCGTGAATGGCCTTCTGATAGGCATTGCCGCGAATGGTCGATTCCGTGGCAATAACGGCAATATTGCCGGACACGGATGCACGGCAGCTGGCCTGCGCACCGGGCTGCACAACGCCTATGACAGGAATGCCGGGGTACGCCTCGCGCAGCGCGCCGAGCGCAACGGATGTAGCCGTGTTGCAGGCGATAACCAGCAGCTTCACGCCGCGTTCAATCAGTTTGCCCGAAGCCTGCACGGCGTATCGGCTGACTGTTTCAGGGCTTTTGGTGCCATATGGCAACCGGGCGGTATCACCGAGATACAGAATATCTTCACAGGGCAGGCGGTGTCTGAGTGCCTTGAGAACGGTCAGCCCCCCTACCCCCGAATCGAACATACCTATAGGTAATGACGTCGTCATACATACTCCATGAAAAGATCAGATGCGTCGGCACAGCAACATGCCCGCATAAAAAATGCAAGAACCCCGCTTACAAAATATGACAGCGTATTTTTCACTGCATATTTCGCAAGCAGTGCAGCAGAAGCAGGCTGTTGTTCGACCTAAAGGGGTGCTCTTCTTCCACATTTGTGTTAGGAGACAGTGCAGACAATCAGATTCAACCGGACAACGACACCAGACAGGAAAGCACTATGCAAAGCCATGAGATTGACTACCAGATTTACGGCAACGACCTGCAGGTCGTGGAAGTGGAACTCGACCCTGAAGAAAGCGTCATAGCAGAAGCCGGGGCCATGTGCTGGATGGATGCGGACATCGAATACGCAGCCCGCCTTGGCGACGGCTCCGAAGCTGATTCAGGCTTCTTCGGCAAAGTATTCAGCGCGGGCAAGCGCATGGTAACAGGCGAAAGCCTGTTCATGACCCACTTCACCAACAAGGGAAGCAGCAAACGGCGTGTGGCTTTTGCCGGCCCTGTGCCGGGGCATATCGTACCCGTTGACCTTTCTGCTACCGGCGGCAAGCTGCTTTGCCAGCGCGATGCCTTTCTCTGCGCCGCGCGCGGTACCCGCATCGGTGTTGCCTTCTCCAAAAAAATAGGGGCCGGCTTCTTCGGCGGTGAAGGATTTGTGCTGCAGAAGCTGGAAGGCGACGGCATGGCTTTCATGCATGCCGGCGGTGCCGTTGTGAAAAAAGAACTGAACAACCAGACCATCATGGTTGATACTGGCTGTCTTGTGGCATTCAGCGAAGGTATAGATTATTCAATAGCCGCAGCAGGAGGCCTTAAAACCATGATGTTCGGCGGAGAAGGCATGTTCCTTGCCACACTGAAAGGCACAGGAACCGTCTACCTGCAGAGTCTGCCCTTTGCAAAACTGGCAGACAGGATCATATCTGTGCTCCCCAAGAAAGAATAACATCAGGCAACAGGAATTCACAGGACACCGGAAGGCAACCAGCCTTCCGGTGTTTTTGTTTTATCAACAGGCAAATAATGCAAGATATCTTGCAACAACCATAACTGTTTGATAATCTATCATAAAATGCATAGTATTTATTAATAGTAACCATATACCAAGAGTGATGGACGTTGCGCAAAGCTCAACTTCTGCCACACCCGATAGCTGCAACACACCAAGGGAGGATTTATGAAATTGGGTTTACGCGAACGCATTCTGCTGCCCATCATATTTTGTATTGTCATAGGTATGGGGCTTGCCTCCGTACTTACCTACAATCTGGCCAAACAGGCTGTGCAGGATGCCATGAACGGTCAGGCACGGCAGTCGGCTGAAACCCTCACCCGTCAGATAGGGGCATGGGTGGATGATATCCACAGCTCGCTGGCAAACGAAGCAAAATGGGAGACGTATACCAACGTCATGGCCAACGGGGGCAGCAACCCGCAGGAAGTGGAAGCGGCAAACGCCAAGTTGCTCGCATACACCAAAACCTCCCTGTATGTTTCCTCCATCAAGTTCACCAACAAGGACGGTCTGGTCTTAGCCAGTGACAACCCTTCGCAGGTGGGCAAGCTCAATGTGGGCGACCGCGACTACTTCAAAAAAGCCATGAGCGGCGAACCTGCCTGCTCCGACGCCATTCTCAGCAAGGCCACCGGCAAGCCGGTGCTCGTTGTTGCCGTGCCTGCCAAGGTCAACGGTCAGGTTACCGGCATACTCTACGGCACGGTGGAAATGAGCGGTTTCACCGAACAGGTTGTCTCGCCCATAAAAATTGGCAAGCAGGGGTTTGCCTTTGTTATCGCCAAGTCAGGCAAGATGGCCGCACACCCCGACAAAAACGCCATTCTGACACTTGATGTCAATGACTACGACTGGGGCAGAACCATACTGCAGCAGCGCAACGGGGTACTGGAATTTACGGTTGACGGTCTGGAGAAGATTGTCACCTTCCGTCATGAAGACAAGACTGGCTGGATTATAGGCGTGGGCGCCGAAATGGCGGACATCTTCGCCTCAGTGGCAGACGTACGCGACACAAGCATGTACATCACGGTGGGCGTCATTCTGGCCATTGCCGTGGTCATCATCCTTATTGTCCGCACCATTGTGGGTGCCATCCGCACGTCCGTGGCCTTTGCCGACACGGTGGCTGGCGGCGACCTTTCCGGCACCCTTGCCCTGCACCGGACAGATGAACTGGGAACCCTTGCGGATGCCCTGCGAATCATGGTGGGCAAGCTCAAGGAAATGATCGCCGTATCAGAACGCAAGACAGCCGAGGCAGAAGAAGAATCCGCCCGGGCACGCGTGGCAACCCAGCAGGCTGAAGAGGCCCGCCTCAAGGCCGAAAACGCCAAACGGGAAGGCATGCTGCAGGCAGCTGCTCAGCTGGAGAGCATTGTCCAGCGGGTGCACGCCTCTTCCGGCATGCTTTCGGACCAGATAGGCGAAGCCCTGCGCGGTTCGGAACGCCAGCGTGAGCGCACGGCCGAATCTGCCACCGCCATGGAAGAAATGAATGCAACCGTCATGGAAGTGGCCCGCAACGCATCGGAAGCAGCCGAACACGCGGAAGATGCACAGGCCAAGGCCAACGAAGGTTCCGGCGTTGTGGATTCCGTGGTGGAAGCCATCTCGGATGTGAACAACAAGTCCATGGCCCTGCGCGAAAGCCTTGGCGAACTTGGCGAACGGGCAGAAGGCATCGGCTCCGTCATGGGAGTCATCTCGGATATCGCCGACCAGACCAACCTGCTGGCGCTGAACGCAGCCATCGAAGCAGCCCGTGCGGGCGAAGCTGGACGCGGATTTGCCGTTGTTGCCGACGAAGTGCGCAAGCTGGCGGAAAAGACCATGACCGCCACCAAGGAAGTGCACGATGCCATCAAGGCCATTCAGGAAGCATCACGTGAGAACATACGCGGCATGGAAGAAGCATCCATGTCCGTAGGCAAGTCCACCGAGCTGGCCACCATAGCGGGCGACTCGCTCAAGGCCATTGTGGATATAGTGCAGGCCAACGCCGATCAGGTGCGCGCCATTGCCACTGCCAGCGAAGAACAGTCGGCCGCCTCGGAAGAGATCAGCCGCGGCGCGGAAGAGGTAAACCAGATCGCACTGGAAACCTCCGACATCATGAACCGTTCTTCAGAAGCCGTTGAGGAACTCTCCGAAATGGCGCAGGAACTTCAGGGCCTCATAGAGGAACTGAAGAATTCATAACCCTGCATGACATCATTACAAAACGCCCCCGTACCTGTCCGGTACGGGGGCGTTTTTTCTGAATGCCAAATCGCACCTCAGGTTGAACTGTCGATTATCTTCCCTACATTGTTCACAATATAGTCGAGAACAAGCTGTTCGATCGAGCGGGACTCATTCGTCTTGGCGCGGGTACTGGCGGCGGCATCCAATATGGAAGATTGCGCGCTCAGCCCCGATGCCTGCGAGGCAAGGTCAGAGGCGCGGCCTTCCAGCATGCTTTCTATGCCGGATACATAGGAAGACAACGAAGAGACACGGGACGAGGTGGTGGCGGCAGCCGTTGCGTCTGCCAGATCTGTCGCGCCAGTCATGGTAAGACCGTTCACGGAGGAAAGGGTTGCAAAACTGCGGTCGGCAATGAACGAAAGATCCTGCAGTGAAATATTGAAACTGCTGTCCCCGGCCTGAATCGAGAGCTTACCTGTTGTGCCGGGGACACCGGAGGTACCGCTCTGCGTGATACGCTCGTCAGATGCCCAGCCCGCACTGTCGAACAGGTTCATGCCGTTATAGGAGGTAGAGGAGATGATGCCGTCAATCTTGGTGACAAGATCATTATACTCTGCCTGCCCCGCCGATGTGCTTATGGTGCCGTCTGCCACGCCGTCGGCAATTTCCTTCATGCGGTCGAGCGACTGGCGCAGTGTCTCCACGCCGCTTTCCGACTGCAAGGTTATGGAGGCTGCCTCCGATACATTCTTGGAAGCCTGCCGGAGCATGCCTGCATCACTGCGGATGCGCCCCGTCAAAGCCGCCGAGGACGGATCGGTCAGGCGCAGGGCAGCGCTTTCCTGCAGCAGCATGCTGCGCAGATCACGCCCCACCTGCCCCCCCGAAAAAAGCGTATTGGTAAGCAGGTCCTGCTGCAAAAGTTGCATGGACAGACTGACGATGAGCTGATTGGTATCCACGGCCATGGTCCACCTCCCTTCCGGTATACTCAGATGCCGGGCGGTATTCACCTGATGGATATATCGGCAGATCGGGGAGTCTCTTTAGGGGCTTTGCCGTTTTAGGGGCAGTCAACACCTTTTTTCCCCTTACAGGGGCATTCAAAAAAAATTATCGCTATACTTCCGGTGCGTTGCAAAATTCCATAAGGTCTCACAGCGGAACAAGTTTTACGCGGTCTTGAAACGAAAATGTGCTTTTGCTAGGGTGCCATCTGTCGCAACGTACTCTTCAGGCGGCGCAAGCCAACAAGGATAATCCGGTGCAAATCCGGAGCGGTTCCGCCTCTGTAATCCCACTCAGCTTCGCTGATCCGTGCCCGGACATGACGCACGGAGAGGGAGAGTCAGACATCCGGCCTGAAGCGATTCCGGTGCTCATCGCACCGGAATACATTCCCAACCACCACGCCGACGGTATGCGGAAGGTTCCGCCACCGCATGCTTCCCGTTCGGCAAAAGGCAACACGAAATTTGCCGCCCTTGCGGTTTTCGCTCTTCCGCTGTGCCAGTGCACCGGAGATTCTTACGTGTTGCCCCGGAGACAAAATGCCCAAGCAGATCCTCAAACGTGACGGTTGTATCGAAACCTGGTCTCTGGACCGCATTGCCAACGCCATTTTCAAGGCCCTCAAGGGTAGCGGCATCAAAGATCCCCTGCTCTCCAAGCGCCTTGCAGGCAAGGTGGAAAAGAAGCTCGAAGGTGTCGACATGCCCGAACAGGAGCATGTGCAGGACATGGTTCAACAGGTGCTCATGGAAGCGCGCCTGTACACCGTAGCCGAACGCTACATCATCTACCGCGAAAAACGCCGCGAAATGCGCAGCCAGAATCAGACCTATCTCGACATCGCCACGATGATCGAAAGCTATCTGGACCGCAGCGACTGGCGCGTGCAGGAAAACTCCAACATGGGCCACTCGTTCCAGGGCCTCATCCTGCACATGGCCGGTTCGGTACAGGCACGCTACGTGCTTGAAAAGTACCCCGAAGAAATCCGCCTGGCCCACAACCACGGCTATTTCCACATACACGATCTTTCCTTCGGCCTTGCGGGCTACTGCTCGGGCTGGAGCCTGCGCGACCTGCTGCTCGAAGGCTTCAACCTCGAAGGCCGCTGCTGCTCTGCCCCCGCCAATCACTTTGATTCCGCATGCGGGCAGATCGTCAACTTCCTCGGCACCCTGCAGAATGAATGGGCCGGTGCGCAGGCGTTCAACAACGTGGACACCTACCTCGCTCCCTTCATCCGCCACGACGGGCTGTGCTACAAGCAGGTGCGCCAGCAGCTGCAGAAGATGATCTTCAACCTGAACACCACGTCACGCTGGGGCGGCCAGAGCCCGTTCACCAACTTCACCTTCGACATGGTTCCGCCCGCGCACATCGCCAAGGAACCCGTCATCATCGGTGGTCAGTATCAGGATTCCACCTACGGCGAATACGCCGAGGAGATGGAAATGATCAACCGCGCCTTCCTTGAAGTAATGCTGGAAGGCGACGCCGACGGCCGCATTTTCTCCTTCCCCATTCCCACGTACAACGTGACCAAGGACTTCGCATGGGATACGGAAGCAGGCCGCCTGCTGCTGCAGCTCACCGCCAAGTACGGCGTTCCCTACTTCCAGAACTTCATCAACTCCGACCTCAATCCGGAAGATGTGCGTTCCATGTGCTGCCGACTGCAGATGGACCTGCGCGAAATCCGCAAGAAGACCGGCGGCCTTTTCGGTGCGGGCGACCTGACCGGCTCCATCGGCGTGGTTACCCTGAACCTGCCCAAGCTCGCCTACCTTGCGCACAATGAGGAAGACTTCTTCGACCTCATCACCGAGTACGCTGAACTGGCCAAGGATTCTCTCGAATTCAAGCGCAAGCTGTGCCAGCAGAACCTTGAAGCAGGCATGTTCCCCTACAGTCGCCGCTATCTGAAGAACGGCTACAGCGGCCATTTCTCAACCATCGGCGTTATCGGCGGACACGAAGCATGCCTCAACCTGCTCGGCAAGGGCATTGACTCCGAAAGCGGTCTGCGTCTCATGCGCCGCGTGCTGGACCACCTGCGCAGCCTCACCCTGAACTTCCAGGAAGAGACCGGCCACCTGTACAACCTTGAAGCCACCCCCGGCGAAGGCACCTGCTACCGTCTGGCCAAGATCGACAAGGACCTGTACGAGGACATCAAGACCTCCGGCGAGAGCATTCCCTACTACACCAACTCCACTCTGCTGCCCGTGGGCATTACCGGCGACGTATTCTACGCGCTGGAGCACCAGAACGAGCTGCAGACCCTGTATAACGGCGGCACCGTGTTCCACACCTTCCTCGGCGAATCCGTTCCGGACGTGGACAGCGTGAAGAACTACCTGCTGAAGGCCATGAGCCAGACCAAGATGCCCTACATCTCGGTTACGCCCACCTTCTCCATCTGCAAAACCCACGGCTACCTGCACGGCGAGCACTTCAACTGCCCCAGCTGCGGTGAAGATGCCGAAGTGTACACCCGCGTTGTGGGCTACTACCGCCCCGTCAGCCGCTGGAACAAGGGCAAGCAGGAAGAGTATCGCGAGCGCCAGGAATATGGCATGACCACCTTCTGCGACTGCCGCTAGACGCAGCTACATGCAAACACAAAGGGCGACCGGAAACGGTCGCCCTTCTATTTTTCTTCCCTCCCCCGATTCCCACAACGTCCCACACCTGATGTCCCCAAACACAATATTTTGCTCCTCTCTGCCAAATGGCAGGCCGATTGGAAGCGCTTCGCTTCCACGGCAAGACGCACAAACTTTCAACGACCAGCCGGGGCGAGGCAGGGGGAGTCCAGAGGGGCCTTGCTGAGGGCGGGCACCGCCCGGCAGAGGCCCCGCTCTGGTCCCGCGGAAGGCGAAAAGAATGAACAGGACAAGACTACTTACAGCTAATGAGCGGCCTACCGGCTAAGAAATCCACTCCCTCATTATTTTTTCCTCAATTGATTTGACACCCAATTCGCACAACGCTACCTCTTTCTCGTCCTAAGAAATTTTTCACAGCATAAGGATTTATTGTGTCCACCAAACCATCCCCAACAATTGAGGCATATGTACCCCTTGTCCAATTCCTCGGTGCCTTTCTGGGCACCAATTGCGAGGTGGTGCTGCATGACACATCCTCCAAGGAGCAGTCCGTGCTCGCCATTGCGAACGGCCATATCACAGGACGCAAGGTTGGTGCCCCGCTCACCGATCTTGCCCTCAAGTTCGTGGCCAATCGTGAATATGAGCACAGAGACTGGGTCATGGGCTACACCACCCGCGCCCGCGACGACCGCCCCCTGCATTCCGCCACCTACTTCATACGTGAAGCAGATGGCACTCTTGCCGGAATGCTCTGCCTGAACATGGATGTTTCCGATCTCAGGCAGGCCCGGGAACTGCTCGGCCGCATGGTGCAGGCCCTGGGCATAGACAACTCCGGCCCCAAGGACACCGACGACCACAGCGAAACATTCTCCGAGTCCATCGAGGACCTCACCGAGAATCTTATCGTGCAGGTCATCGAGGGAGCCGAAGTGGCCCCCGAGCGCATGACAGCAGCCGAAAAGATGGACATAGTGCGCACCCTCAACGCGCGCGGCGTGTTCCTTCTCAAGGGAACTGTCGGCATCGTGGCCTCGCGTCTTGCCGCTTCCGAAGCCACAATCTACCGCTATCTGCAACGGGTGAACGGCTAGAGTGATAAAATTTTCTCGCATTGCGAATAAAATTTATTGACCTGATATTTTTTTCGCAATAAGAAAAATTTTACGCAAGCAAAGCAACTCTTCCGCGTTGCACCTTACAGAAAGGAGTTACCATGTCCGACATCATCAAAACCGACAAAGCCCCTGCAGCCATCGGCCCCTACTCTCAGGGCACCGTTCTCGGCGGGCTCGTGTTCACTTCCGGCCAGCTTCCCATTGTCGTGGAAACCGGCACCATGCCCGACACCATCGAAGAGCAGGCCAAAGCCTCTCTCGAAAACGTGAAGGCCATTCTCGAAGCTGCCGGTTCTTCCATGAACAAGGTGCTCAAGACCACCGTGTTTCTGAGCGACATGAACAATTTCGCCGCGTTCAACGCAGTCTATTCCACCTACTTCGCAGAGCCCTTCCCGGCCCGCAGCTGCGTTCAGGTGGCCCGTCTGCCCAAGGATGCGCTGGTCGAAATTGAGGCCATTGCGGAGAGATAGTCCCTCTCCCCTCTTCCACTCCAACCACATCATACGGAAGGTACGGACATGGGGATGGCCGTACCGATCTACGCAAAGGGGTTACCATGTCTCACAATTCAAAGCGCAAGAGTGAATTCGGCCTTATTTTCCAGCTCCTCATCGGCATCGCAGCCGGCGTCGTCATCGGCCTTGTCTGCAATGAAGCGGCAATGGAAGTCATCGCCAGCATCAAGCACGTTCTCGGCCAGATCATCTTCTACACCGTGCCGCTGGTCATCATCGCCTTCATCGCTCCGGCCATCACCCGCCTTGGCCAGAACGCGAGCAAAATGCTCGCAGCCGGCGTTTCTTTCGCCTACCTTTCCGCTGTGGGTGCCGCCACAATGGCCGCCATTGCCGGCTACATGATCATTCCCCACCTTTCCATCGCCACGCAGATGGAAGGCCTCAAGGAAATTCCCGAGGTCATGTTCCAGTTGAATATTCCTCCGATCATGCCCGTCATGACCGCCCTGTTCACCGCCATTCTGCTCGGCGTGGCCACCCTGTGGAGCAATGCCAAGACCTTTGAAAAAATCCTCGGCGAATTCGAAGGCATCATGATGAACGTGGTCACCAAGGTGGTCATTCCCGTTCTGCCCTTCTTCATCGCCACCACCTTTGCAGGGCTGGCCTATGAAGGCAGCCTGACCAAGCAGCTGCCCGTGTTCCTGCAGGTTATCGGCATAGTGCTGCTCGGCCACATCATCTGGCTGACCGTGCTGTACACCATCGGCGGACTCATCTCCGGCCGCAACCCCATTGAAGTTATCCGCCACTATCCTCCGGCCTACCTGACCGCCGTCGGCACCATGTCCAGCGCCGCAACGCTGCCCGTTGCCCTTGAATGCGCATCCAAGTCCTCCGTCCTCAGCCGCAACACCGTTGAATTCATGGTTCCGCTCGGGGCCACCATCCACCTGTGCGGCTCCGTGCTCACCGAAACCTTCTTTGCCATGACCATCTCGCAGATGCTCTACGGCCACCTGCCCGAACTGCACACCATGATTCTGTTCATCGCTCTCTTCGGCATCTTCGCCATCGGCGCCCCCGGCGTCCCCGGCGGCACCGTCATGGCCTCTCTCGGCATCGTGGTGAGCGTGCTCGGCTTCGACCCCGCAGGCGTTGCACTGCTGCTCGCCATCTTCGCCCTGCAGGACAGCTTCGGCACCGCCTGCAACGTCACCGGCGACGGCGCTCTTGCGCTGATGCTGGAGGGCATATTCAACCGCAATGGCGAGCTGCAAGCGGAAAAGGTAAGCGCCTAGACCGTGCAACTGCATATCGCAACGAACATGTACCGAAACATGTACCGACAGGATACACACATGACTAAGCCAGAATGGTCCGACTATATTGCCCTGCTCAACCGCGAGGTTGTCCCCGCACTCGGCTGCACCGAGCCGATCACCATATCCCTTGCCACGGCGCGCGCCGTGCAGGAACTGGGAGCAGCGCCCGAACGCATCACCGTGCTCGTGAGCGGAAACCTTCTCAAAAACGGCATGGGCGTGGGAGTACCCGGTACCGGCATGACAGGACTGGA
>Ga0194137_10002577_pt1 | contig 10671 bp, 7 predicted proteins | sample TARM_MetaG_T3_14_FD_134025 | JGI IMG/M metagenome (GOLD analysis project Ga0194137, IMG submission 134025) | Freshwater microbial communities from Pennsylvania, USA, analyzing microbe dynamics in response to fracking - TARM_MetaG_T3_14 (version 2) | ecosystem: Environmental > Aquatic >...
ACAGTAACAATATGTAACGGCATGTAATGAGTCTAGCACCCGTAACTACCCTGTGCACGATCAGTTACTGCGGTTCAGAATTATTTTGCTCAGTAACTGTACAGACTACGGAAACATTGTGTAACATGATGTAACAATAACGAAATTTCGGCGCTCTCCAGGGAAGGTTCTATATGAGAGTTCTCACCATTTTCGGTACGCGCCCGGAAGCCATTAAAATGGCGCCCCTGGCCCTTGCTCTGGCCAGAAACCCGGGTTTTGAAGCGCGTGTCTGCGTGACTGCACAGCACCGCCAAATGCTGGACCAGGTTCTGGAATTGTTCGATCTGACACCAGATTACGACCTGAACGTGATGAAGCCGGGACAATCCCTGGGCAACCTCACAAGCAGTATTCTTCAGGGTCTCGAGCCGATCCTTCTCAGAGATAAACCAGACCTGGTGCTGGTGCACGGCGATACCACTACAACTCTTGGCGCCAGTCTGGCGGCCTATTACCAGCATATTGCCATTGGTCACGTGGAAGCCGGGTTGCGGACCGGCAATCTGTATTCGCCCTGGCCGGAAGAAGCCAACCGAAAACTCACCAGCGCACTGGCCAATCAGCATTTTGCGCCCACCAGAATTGCGCGTACGAATCTGCTACACGAGGGCGTCGAGGACAGTCACATTCACGTTACCGGCAACACGGTGATCGATGCCCTTTTAATGACGCGAAGCCGTATCGATAACGATAGCGCTCTTCGGGAACGCATGCGCCGGCAGTTCTCTTTTATCAATACCGATAAAAAGCTGGTGCTGGTTACCGGCCATCGCCGCGAAAGCTTTGGTGGGGGTTTTGAGCGCATATGCCAGGCTCTTGTCACTCTGACGCGAGAGCATCCCGATATAGAAATTGTCTATCCGGTGCACCTCAATCCCAATGTTCGCGAACCGGTATTAAGGCTTTTGGGCAATAACCCGGCCATTCACCTGATCGAACCACTGGACTACCTGCCGTTCGTGTACCTGATGAACCAGAGTTATCTGATTCTCACCGACTCCGGCGGTATTCAGGAGGAAGCACCCTCTCTGGGCAAACCGGTACTGGTGATGCGCGAGACCACCGAACGACCAGAAGCTGTCAGCGCCGGTACGGTGACACTGGTGGGAACCGACGCTGATCGAATAGTCAGTGAAGTCAGCCGCCTTATTACCGATCCCTTTGCCTATCAAAGCATGGCTCGCTCCCATAACCCTTACGGCGACGGCAAGGCCTGTCAACGCATTATCGACGCTCTTGCCGCCAGCCCCACCTGTTCCCGCAGCGTAGAAGGACTCTGTTCATGAATACCATCAAACGCATTGTGGTCATGGGCCTGGGCTACGTTGGCCTGCCTACGGCTGCAGTCTTCGCATCCCGTCGCATTGAGGTGCTGGGCGTGGATGTCAATCAGCATGCCGTGGACACCATTAATCAGGGCAGAATCCATATAGTCGAACCCTCTCTGGATATTGTGGTAAGAGCCACTGTCACCGAGGGCTACCTGCGCGCCGCCACACGGCCGGAACCCGCAGACGCTTTTCTGATTGCAGTGCCCACTCCGTTCAAGGATGACAAGGTACCGGATCTGCGCTTTGTAGAAGCCGCCGCACGTTCTCTTGCTGCGGTACTCGAACCCGGCAACCTGGTGGTGCTGGAGTCCACATCCCCAGTGGGCACCACCGAAAGTCTGTGCCAGTGGCTGGCTGAAGAAAGGCCCGACCTGACCTTCCCTCATCGCCATGGTGAAGACTCCCAGATTCGCGTAGCCCATTGCCCGGAACGGGTTTTACCGGGACAGGTGGTCCGGGAGCTGGTGGAAAATGACCGTGTAATTGGCGGCATTACGCCGGCCTGCGCTGACGTTGCCATGGCGCTCTACCGGCAAGTGGTACAGGGCGAATGCGTTACCACTCACGCTCGCACGGCGGAACTGGCCAAGCTCACCGAAAACAGTTTTCGGGACATCAACATCGCTTTTGCCAATGAACTGTCACTGGTCTGCGATCACCTGGACATCAATGTCTGGGAAATGATCCGGCTGGCCAACCGACACCCTCGCGTGAATATTCTGCAACCGGGGGCCGGCGTTGGTGGTCACTGTATTGCCGTAGATCCCTGGTTTATTGCGCACAGCGCGCCAGAACAGGCCCGGCTCATACGAACAGCCCGCGAGATCAACGATCATAAACCGGACTGGGTAATGGACCGCGTCCGTCAGGCTGTGGAAGCCATTGAGCGTCAGCACCCCGAAAAACAACGAGGGGACATCATCGTCGCCTGCCTGGGGGTAGCATTCAAACCGGACATTGATGATCTGCGCGAAAGCCCCGCGCTTCGCATCACTCAGGGTATTGCCCGGCTTGGCTGTCAGGTTCAGGTGGTCGAGCCCAACGTCAGAGAGCTCCCTCCTGCCCTGCAGGCGCCGAATATCCAGCATGTAAACATGCTCCAGGTGTTGCAAACCGCCGATATCACCTGCGTTCTGGTGCGCCATGCCTCGTTTATGGAAATCCGCAGCCTGCTGCAGCAGGTTGACGGCCTGATTGATGTTGTCGGGCTGACAGAGAGCTAAGGGTCTGAAAATGGCACAACCAGAAAAATACACATCGTCAGTAGCAGATCTTGAAGGGCGGAAGCTCCTGTTCATCGCCTATTTTTTTCCGCCAACCATCAGCACCGGCGTGCCCGGTTGCATGCGAACTATCAAGTTCCTGCGACATATGCAGGGCGGCGAATGCCATGTGCTGACGACACCGGCAGCCGAGCTGAGTGAGGCCGACTCCGCCCTCCGCCATATCCCACTACCGGTGAACGGGGAAACGCTCCACAGGGTAGCCAGCCGGGACCTGTTCCACGTATTGCTGGCAGGCAGAAGCCGGCTGAAACAGCTGATTGGTAAGAACCAGAACGCCCCGGCACCTGCCCAGACGAGCACCTTCCGCTCAACCGCCGAACCGGAAAACACGTCGCGAAACCAACTGCAGAAGCTCAAAGATTTCGTGTACAACCTTTGTTACTTCCCCGATCAGGCTGGTCCCTGGATACTGCCAGCCGTTATGCGGGGCCGTCGTGTGGTTCGTGAAAACAATATCGACGTTATTTTCGCCACTGGCTCTCCCTGGTCCGACCTGATCGTCGGTTACCTGATCAGCCGGCTCACCGGCAAGCCGCTGATTGTTGATTTCCGTGATCCCTGGATGAACAACCCGTTCCACCACACCAAGGGAGCTGTGCTGGACAACTGGGCCCATCGTTGGGAGAAGCGCATTGTCGAAAAAGCTGACGTGGTTTCGCTGAACACAGACCCACTCAGAGCGGAGTTTCTCGAACGCTACCCCGAACAGCCGGCGGATAAATTCTTTGTCATGCCCAACGGTTACGATCTGACGGATTTCGGCGCGCTGGAACCGTCCGGTGAACACCATGCAGAGGATGGCTGGTTCACTCTCTGCCATGCCGGATTTCTGTACGGCGTACGTGATCCAGCCGCCTTGCTGGACGCCATTACTGTCGCCAACGAGAAGCTGGCCGGCAGCCAAAAACAGATACGTTTTCGTCAGATCGGCGATGTCCAACTGGATTATGATCTCGCGGCCCGTTACCAGTCGCTGATAGCCAATGGCACCCTGCTACTTGAACCTCCCCGGCCTTATAAGCAATGCCTGCAGGCCCTGGCCAGGGCCGATATGGTGGTAAATATTCAACCGGCAACCCGCAGCCAGGTTCCCTCCAAGCTTTACGATTACCTGGCTATTAACCGTCCGATTCTGAACATCACGCCGAAAGACGGCGCACTTGGCCGTATGGTCAGTGAGCATGGTCTGGGGGAGCTTTTTGATTTTGATGAAACCGACGCGCTGAGCGACCGTTTACTGGCGCTGGTTGAAAGTTCACAAAGCCAACCACCGTTTGTCGGCTACAGAAACCGGTCTCTGTTCGATACCCGTAATACCGCTGCCGACCTGGCTGAGAAAGTAAAAAAACTGACAGCTGAATAGGCCTGCCAGCTTCAAACCAATCCGCGATTTGGTTAATCAACGCTGATCGACACAACATCAGAGAACACACTGAGCAATCCTGAAGTGTCCACCACCTGAATCTGGAAATACCACGTGCCCGTCGCCAGGGTCTCAAACGAACGGCTGGTCGCGTCAGCCGGAACCTCTACTTCCTCACTCAGTACTTCAGAGTTCTGACCATAACGAATCAGGTAATGATCAATTTCACTCAGGGAAATAGAGCTGCCATCGGTACGGGTAGACGGGGCGGTCCAGTTCAGGGTCACAGAACCTTCGCCGGTTTCCGGCGTGGAAGTGACCGGCGGTGCACCATTGGACTCTACCGGCTCACTCACCTCCGCCAGCGTCCAGGGATGAACACCCATCTCGTATGCCTGAAGACTGGTCAGATCCTGATCGTTGTGCACGGTTGCGGCATCGTCCTGCCAGGGATTAAGGCCATAACTCAGTTCCCAGACATCCGGAATGCCATCCTGATCGGAATCGACCAGTGCAGTCTGATCAGTCAGCTCCAGTGACGGACGCTGAAACAGCCCGGGCCCGTCAAGGACTCCGCCCGTCGCCGGGTTGGCCAGCCAGAATTCGACTGTGGCGCCAAACTGCCCTTCAAAATATTCTACAATCAGTTCCTGTCGTCCTTGCGTGGCGTCAACAGAAACCACGGCGGAATAGGTCGTAGGCGCCTGAGTCTTCCAGCCATTAATGATCTGTTCACCATCCAGCCAGACCCTCACTCCATCGTCCCCACGAATGGTGAACTGATAGTCCTCAATGCCACTATCGTGGGGAGGATAAAACCAGCTGAACCAGCGAACGGCGAACCAGTCATTCGGTATGGCCGGATCCGGACTGCCCTGGCCCCAGTTGAAAGCAATCTGTTCATCAAAACGGGTCAGTGCAAAGTTTTCAAATCTGTCATCGGTAAAGTAATGCCCGATAAAACCATTCACCAACTCCAGTTGCGGGGCCTCTGGTTCGCCATACAGGTATTCGTAGAGATTGACTGTTTCTCCATCAATTACGGCGTCCAGATCATTGGGGTCCAGCGGGTCCAGGCCGTAGGCAAATTTCTCGCCGTCAGTGAGGCCATCACCTGATGTATCAGGATTGGTCGGGTTGGTGCCCAGAAGGAACTCCTCCCGGGCTGTCAGCAGATCCCCGTCACTATCTGAAGTGGCATCGGACGGATCACTCGGATCCATGCCGTAATACACTTCCCAGTTATCATAAATGCCATCCTGATCCTGGTCTGGTGGTGGGTAACCCGGCGAGAACGACAGGTCCTTCTCACCATCAAAAAAACCAACACGGTAGCCCAGGCTGTAGGTCTTTGCAGCGTCACCTTCCTCTTCATAAATAGAGGGAGCCCAGGATGCGAGGTGATCTCCTTGAATAACGCCCTGACTGAACCCCGGGCCACTCCAGGCAACGCTGAAATGGTCGCCACCGCCAGCCTGCTTATGCAGTAACTCGAAGTAATACTGTTCCCCCCCGGTCAGCTGAATGCTCCCGGAGCGCTGTGAGGAGTATTGATTGTAGGTTTGCACATTTGTCCAGCGAGGCACATGAGCAATCTGCCGCAAATTTTCTGGAGAGCTGTCAGAGCTCAGGGAAAATGTTGACTCATCATCCGACGCCAGAAAGAACTGGTAGTCGCCATTCGCCGGAGGAATAATATAGCCGCGAACGAGTGCGCCGAACTCATCACCACGCTTGGTCAAGCGGGCCAGTTCCGTTATCGGGACAACCTCCGTGGGCTGGCCCGGAAAAATGTCTGCTGATGTCAGATCATCCAGAATCATCCCGGGTATGCCATCATAATACTGGACATACACTGTTCCAGGCTGGCTGCTACTCGGTATCGCTGCGGTTGGTGGCAGGTCCTCAATCGCCGGATCGCTGAACGTCTGACAACCTGCCACGGCAAGCATTATCAGAAATAACGGAACTATCTGCATCTTGCGCATGGCGGCACTATTGCCTCCCTGTTTGCCCAGCGTCCACTACAGTATCGATGCCAAATCAAAAGGACGCCAAGCCTCAGCAAGACTGTTTTGGAATAACGCGGTTACACGCCCTTACATTATGTTACCTGAAGAAAAGTTTACGGGCCCACAACCAATACGCCAGCCCTGCCCTGCCCGAACCCAGGCAAGACAAATAATAGGAAAGCGCCTCGCGCTTATGACCTTCAGCAAGCGAGTTATTGGCGAAACCGATGTACTTTGCTGCCAGCTTGCGATGAAGATGACGCCGGAAAGATGCGGGAATGTCCACCTCCTGCAAAACCCGTTGTAGAAAATCAACCTCACGGTTCAGATACGCCGTTGATTTAGACAATGAGCCCGGGGTGTCATTAACAATAAAGGCAGGAACATCGAGAAAACCGATATTCCGGCTGAGCGACAAACGAATGGCCAGCCAGGTCCATTCAAAGTACTTCTGAATACCCAGAAAATACGAGGATTCGACCGTATCGGTCCGGAACAGGCCACCACAGGACGCCAGCCAGTTTCCCCGGACCAGTCCCATCAAGGGATCATCCTGGTTGCTTTCCAGCCGATCAAACATCAGATTCTGTTCGCCGGTATTGGCGTTGTGCCGGTAACCATTGCTTACCAGGACATCCAGTGCCGGGTTATTATCCAGATACGCCAATCGATGTGTCAGACTACCGGGCAGATACTCGTCGTCGTCGTCAAGGAAACAGTAGTACCGGCCGGAAACAGCCTGCCGGCCGCGCGCGATGGCCTTTGTCAGGTCGCCCTCGGGCAGATAAAGCACCCGGATATCATCCCTGGCTTCCAGAGTTGTTCTGAGCTCCCGGCAGTAACGACTGCCATTGAGAACCACCAGGATATCCATTGAGATATCATTCCCCGCCTGGATTGACGCTATCGCTTGCTCCAGAGAGCGCCACCTGTGTGCTTCACCAGCCGTCGGTATTACCACGCTTACATCCGGGACATCATCTTTCTTCGCCATTGCCAGCCCTCAACTCAGCCAGAACACGACGAGCAACCTGCTCGTAATACCCACCTCTGTGCTTAAGAATAAAGTGCACATAACGTGCGGAACCCAGGTCCACCAGCCGACGGGTTTCCGGCCGGGCGTTAGTGATCAGGGGATACTCTGAAAATGCCAGCTCATTGGCAGGCACATGAGCAAGGATCAATCGCCAGATGCATTCATCCCCGTAAATCGGCAGCCGGGGACATGCCAGCAGCTGCCTGACGACCTGCATTACCAGCTCGGAAGAAACCTGACGGCGAGAGTAACCGAACAGCCCACCATTGAATTTTTCCGGATACTCCAGCCCCGGAAAGCAGACCCGGCAATCATCCGGATCGATACGGAAATTCGGCCCGGAAGGAACACTGTAAAACGCCACTTCCCCCTTACCCGCCATCCAGTCCATCAGTTCAACAGGCTTATTGATGAACAAGGTGTCCGAGTCCAATACAATCACTTTGTCGGTCCGTGCCAGGGCGTGAAAATCAAACACCTTTAGTGCCCAGGCTGCTCGTTGTCGCCCGTATTCCGCGCCCAGAGAAAACCGTTCGGGTATTTGTGCCCGCAGTTCCGCAAGTTTTGCATCTTTACCAATCAGACGATTGGCCTCTTCCAGCAGGATCACCCGGCAACCAGGAATCTGAGCTTTCAGAAAGTGCCCATGGTCTGCAGTCAGGGTCGCGTCACCATGCACCACTACCGCTAAGGCGGGCCGGAACCGCAGCAGCGACTTCAGAGAAGCCAGAGCCATATCCAGATCCCGGGCACTGGTTAGCATGTGCAGTTCAACATCAGCTTCGGGCTGGCAGGGCATAACCTGCACCTGTGAAAAAAGGGCCAGAACCCGCTTCAACGACTCGCAGTATCGAACCTTGTGGTACTTGTTTACCCAACTGACCGGGAGTCGTTTTTCCCGGACGAAAACCTGGTAAACCCTGGGCAGAACATTGACCTCCTGCCACAACGGGTGGCGCAAAATCGCCACACCGAAATACCAGATCGGGGTAATGGTCAGCGCCAGAATCAGTACCACACGCCACGGAGCAGCCTCGGTAAAGTCCAGCCAGACATCCAGGAGAAGTGCCGTAGAAGCACACACCATAGCCAAGGCAAGGTTACGCCACCACGCCGTCAACAATCGGCTGATGGAGAGTCCGAATTTTCGGGCAACTATCCACCCGGTCAGGGTGATGTCTACGATCCCCACCAGCACAAATGCCATGGCAGCAACGACCAGACCAAACCGGAATAGCGCCAAAACCCCGGTGATACATACCACGAGCAGCACCAGTTCCCGGAACATCAGCAATTTTTCGTGGCCAGTGGACAGCAAAAGTTCTGGCGCCAGGCTGTGAACACAACGCATCATCGCCCAGATAGCGAGCACCGAAGCCAGAGGTGCAGCCTGGTCCCACTGGTCACCAAAGAAAAAACGAATGACCGGCAAGCTGCTCACCGCTGCCACAGCCAGCACCGGCCAAAGCACACCGCCCAGCAACACGCCCGCTCTCAGGTAGGCCTCACCCACATCGGCCCTTACCCGCACTTTCTCCGACAGGTAAGGCAACACCACCGGGCTCACCCCCTGCTGTACGCTCGCTGACAGAAATTCAACAAAACCCAGGCCGCGCGAGAACAGCCCCACCTGGGTAGTGGTGCCGAGTTTGCCGATGATCATATCCGGTACCGTCAGCAGCGATTTCTTCATCATGTTCGAAGCTGAGCTGTACGCACCCAACTGCATCACTGGCAGTATTCCCCGGAACACTGGCCGCCAGTAGCGCTCGGGGCTCAACACATTGGCAAGAAACAACTGGACAACGGCGTTCGAAGTGAAACCAATGGCCATGGAATAGTAACTCAGCCCCATAAGAATGCCGGCAATGGTTACGATGAACCCGACCGTTGCACCCGATACCGTAATGACAAACAGGCGACCGAAGTCCATTCGACGCTGCAGTAATGCGTAAGGAATGCTCACAAACGGCGCCAGGAAAAACGTCACCGATAACAGATAGAACAGCCAGCGCAGGTCAGCTATGTCATAAAATTCCGCCACGACCGGAGACGCCAGCACAACTGCGGAGCCCAGAGCCCAGGAAATCAGGAAGGTAACGCCCAATGCGCTACGAATCTTTCCCTCGGAGAGCTCTGGTTCGCGAATCAGATAAATGCCGGCTCCCAACAACCGGAACTCACTCAGAATCATGACAATAGCGCTGCCAACGGCCCAGGTGCCCACCTCTGCCGGAGTCAGCAAGCGGGCCACCACCACCGTCGACAACAGGCCAATAGCCATCAGCAGATAGCGGGACAACGACGAATAGATAACAGACTGCCTGACAGAAGCCATAAGCTCAGGCCTCTCCCTTTATGCAGTGCCGATAGATTTGCTGATAGGCCGTTACCATAACGTCCCGGGAGAAACGCTCACCAAAGCGTTCCTGGCCGCCCTGCCCCAACTGTTTGCGTAAAGCGGGCTTTTGCCACAATTCGATCATTGCCCGGGCAAATGCCCAGCCATCGTCCGGAGGTGTCAGCAAACCATTCACGCCCTCACTGACTATCTCCGGATTGCCACCCACGGAGGTCACCAGAGCAGGAATGCCAAGACTCGTCGCTTCCAGCAGGGTCATGGACGTACCCTCGGAATGGGATGACAGCAGAAACACGTCCATTAATGCCAGATGGTTTACCGGGTTATTGACAAAGCCGGTAAAGCTCACCCGGTGGCTGATATTCAGGTGCGAAGCCAGCACTTCCAGGTTGTCCCGCTCCGGACCATCACCCACGATCAGTAACCAGGCATTGGGGCAGTCCTCGAGAAAACGGGCGAATGCCCGAAGCATCATTGCCTGGTTCTTTATCGAGTCCAGCCGTGAAACCGTGCCAACAATAAAAGCGGTTTCAGGAAGGTCCAGCTCACGGCGTAACTGATGCACGGTATCGCTATCAGGCTGCAGTGGCTCAATGCCGTTATAGACCACGCGAATGCGTGAACGGGGCATGAATTCGTATCGGGCCAGCGCCAGCCGGGTAGCAGCCGAAATGGCCACTATGGATGATGTCGTCCGGGCCATGAGAGGATTTATCAGCGCGGCTTTATAGCGATAACGATCCGGGTAAAAACGACCGTGTTCGGTAAACACCACCTTCGCGGGCGTACCAAGCGCTGCAAACCAGCCATAAACCCACGGGGTGTACTGATGGCAGTGGACAATATCGAAACCACCTTCCCGTAAACGGCCGCGAATGGCCCGGATCAGCGCCCGATCAAACCCAGGTTGCCGGACCACGGAGGTTACCGGAATACCCGTCTCGCGGAGCTGTTCACCCATCGGGCCAACCTGACCATCGATACACAGAATTTCATTACTCGCTTCTCCGGCATCCATACCGCTGACCAACTGACGAATCACCTGTTCTGTGCCGCCGATACCCATATTGAATGTCAGGTGTAACACCCGTAGAGGTCTATTCATGCCAGATCCCCTCCGTAGTACTGCCACCACATCGCAAAGGTCACCATGCTCCAGAGCTCCTGGGTATGGCGGTTATTGCCATCCAGATGCAGCTGCCAGAGCTTTTTCACCTGCGTCATATCAAAACACCGGGC
>Ga0194137_10002582_pt1 | contig 10659 bp, 7 predicted proteins | sample TARM_MetaG_T3_14_FD_134025 | JGI IMG/M metagenome (GOLD analysis project Ga0194137, IMG submission 134025) | Freshwater microbial communities from Pennsylvania, USA, analyzing microbe dynamics in response to fracking - TARM_MetaG_T3_14 (version 2) | ecosystem: Environmental > Aquatic >...
ACGTTATCCTGCGTGACGCCCACCAGTCCCTGCTTGCCACCCGTATGCGGCTGGATGACATGCTGCCTATTGCCGAGAAACTCGACAAGGTCGGTTTCTGGTCTCTGGAATCCTGGGGCGGAGCCACCTTCGATTCCTGTATCCGTTACCTGGGCGAAGATCCCTGGGAGCGCATTCGCGAGCTGAAAAAAGCCATGCCCAACACCCAGCAGCAGATGCTTCTGCGGGGACAGAACCTGTTGGGTTATCGTCATTACGCGGATGATGTGGTGGACCGTTTCTGCGAGCGTGCCGCCGAGAATGGCGTCGACGTGTTCCGTATTTTTGACGCGATGAACGACCCCCGCAACCTGGATCGCGCCATCAAGGCCGTTCGCAAGACCGGTAAACACGCCCAGGGCACCATTGCCTATACCACCAGCCCGGTGCACACCATCGAGATGTGGGTGGAGCTCGCGAAAGAAGTCGCCGACATGGGCGCAGATTCCATCGCGATCAAAGACATGGCAGGCATCCTCAAGCCATATGTGGCCTACGATCTGGTCAGCCGTCTGAAGAAAGAACTGGACATCCCGATTCACATGCAGTGCCACGCCACTACCGGCATGTCGACCGCCACCGCCATCAAGGCAGCGGAAGCCGGTATCGATAACGTGGACACCGCCATCTCCTCAATGAGTATGACCTACGGTCATTCGCCCACGGAAGCCGTGGTTGCCATTCTGGAAGGTACTGAGCGTGACACAGGCCTGGACCTGAACCTGCTCGAAGAGATCGCCAGCTACTTCCGCCAGGTGCGTAAGAAGTACGGGAAGTTCGAGGGCAGCCTCCGTGGTACCGACTCCCGCATCCTGATTGCCCAGGTGCCGGGTGGCATGCTCACCAACATGGAAAATCAGCTGCGCGAGCAGAACGCCAGCGACAAGTTTGACCAGGTTCTGGACGAGATTCCCAAGGTTCGAGAAGACCTGGGCTTCATTCCGCTGGTAACGCCAACGTCCCAGATCGTGGGCACCCAGGCGGTACTGAACGTTCTGACCGGCGAGCGCTACAAGTCCATCTCCAAAGAAACCTCCGCCATCCTCAAAGGCGAGTATGGTGCGGCGCCGGCTCCCATGAACAAGGAACTGCAGGACCGTGTTCTGGAAGGCAAAGAGCCGGTTACCTGTCGTCCGGCCGATCTGATCGAGCCGGAAATGGACAAGCTGACCGACGAGCTCAAGAAACTGGCCGATGAGAAAGGCATCAAGCTGGCGGAGAACACTGTAGACGACGTTCTCACCTATGCGCTGTTCCCTCAGATCGGCCTGAAGTTCCTGGAAAATCGTGGCAACCCGGATGCGTTCGAGCCGGTTCCGACCGCCGAAAGCGCTGCGCCGGCCAAGAAGTCTGAAGGCCCCGAGACCTACACCGTAGAAGTGAATGGCAAGAAGTTTGTGGTTGCTGTCTCTGAAGGTGGTGAGATCTCGCAGATCCAGGGTGAGGGAGGTGCTGCTTCCGCACCGGCTGCGCCTTCTGCTCCGGCTCCTGCCGCTGGCGAGGGTGAGCCTGTGGTTGCACCGCTGGGCGGCAACATTTTCAAGGTTCTGGTTTCGCCGGGTGACGCCGTGGAAGAGGGCGATGTGATGATTATTCTCGAGGCCATGAAAATGGAAACCGAGATCCGCGCATCCAGGGCCGGTACTATCGGCGAAGTCTTCATCAAGGTCGGTGATGCCGTCTCCCCTGATGATGAAATGCTGACAATCGCATAAGGGCCAGCATTCCATGGAAAAATTAATGACGCTCTGGACAGGCAGTGGCCTGTTCAATATAGAGATCGGCCAGGTGATCATGATTGCCGTCGGCCTACTTCTGCTGTTCCTTGCCATTCGCAAGGGCTTTGAGCCGTTGCTGCTGGTCCCGATCGGATTTGGCGGTATCCTGGCGAATATTCCGGAGGCGGGGCTTGCCCTGACTGCGGCGGAAAATGCAATCCACTTTGCCCTGAAGGACGGGGGCACCCAGATTCTGGCCGCGCTCGCGGCCCCGCTGGATGTGGCCTACCAGGCCGGGCAGGCAATCACCCCCGAGCTGAAGGATGCCTTCAAGGTGGCGGTGAAAGAGGCCAGCTATTCCGAAATGGCGATGGCGAACTCCCTCGCCCAGGATTTCGGCTATGGCAATGGCATGCTGTATAACTTCTATTCCGTGGTTATCGGCAGCACCATCGGGCCTCTGGTGATCTTTATGGGTGTGGGTGCGATGACCGACTTCGGTCCGTTGTTGGCCAACCCGAAGACCATGCTTCTGGGCGCGGCAGCGCAGTTCGGTATCTTTGGAACCGTGCTGGGTGCGGCTTTGCTTGACTGGACGGGCGTTCTGGACTTCAACATCCTGGAAGCTGCAGCCATTGGTATCATTGGTGGCGCGGACGGCCCGACTTCCATTTACGTGTCCAGTGTTCTGGCTCCGCATCTTCTGGGTGCCATTGCCGTATCCGCCTATGCGTACATGGCCATGGTGCCGATGATCCAGCCGCCGATCATGAAAGCGCTGACCAGTGAAAAAGAGCGGGCCATCAAGATGACCCAGCTGCGTCCGGTGAGCAAGAAAGAGAAGATCGTCTTCCCGCTGGTAGTTCTGATTGCCGTTGTTCTGTTCCTGCCGGATGCGGCACCGCTGCTGGGCATGTTCTGCTTCGGTAACCTGATGCGCGAGTGTGGCGTGGTGGAGCGTCTGAGCGATACTGCCCAGAATGCCCTGATCAATATCACTACCATCTTCCTGGGGCTGTCTGTTGGCTCCAAGCTGATGGCAGACAAGTTCCTGGATGCCCAGACGCTGGGTATCCTGGGCCTGGGTATTGTGGCGTTCGGTATCGGTACCGCCTGCGGGGTTCTGATGGCGAAGCTGATGAACAAGGTCAGCAAGGAGCAGATCAACCCGCTGATCGGTTCTGCCGGTGTCTCTGCGGTGCCGATGGCGGCGCGGGTGTCCAACAAGGTTGGCCTGGAAGCCAACCCGCAGAACTTCCTGCTGATGCACGCCATGGGCCCGAACGTGGCCGGCGTTATCGGCTCTGCGGTTGCTGCCGGTGTGATGATCAAGCTTCTGGGCTGATATTCTTGCCGCAGTACCGAAAACCCCGCCTTGGTGCGGGGTTTTCTTGCTTTATAAGACTGATAATTTTGCTGTTTGAGCGGATATGGGGCCTTCTTTCAGGAACCGCTACGAGCACATCCATGTGCGCTTGACTGTGGCCATCCTTGGCCACAGACATTCCTGAAAGAAGGCCCCATATCCGCTCCTCGACCTTTGGCGTTACCGCTCTCCAAATGCCTGTAGGTCGATGATTAGGCAAAGCCGTAATCCGACAGACTTGATCTGCAAGTTGCAGACTTAATGAAAATTTCGGGAATGAACCGGCAGCGACTGAATCAGATGGCTAAGATCCGAAAGCCTCCCTGCCATCACATGCACGATATCCCCCTGTCGCTCCAGCACTCCCTTTACATGCAGCAATCGGGCGGTCAATAACGGCTTGCGCTGCCGCCGCGCCGTTTCCAGCCACACCACCACGTTTACGTTGCCGGTTTCGTCTTCCAGAGTGACGAAGGTAACGCCGGAGGCGGAGCCGGGGCGCTGGCGGCCGGTGACGAGGCCGGCGACCTGGACCGGAATGCCGGCTTTGGTACTTTTCAGTTGCTCGGCACTGAGGCAGAACTTCAGGTGGCCCTGTTCCCGGAGTAGCGCCAGAGGGTGGCGCTGCAGGGTGAGGCCCTGACTGGCGTAGTCGGCAAGAACGTTCTGGCCTTCTGAGGGTTCGGGTAACTGCTGGCAATATTCCGGTTGATAGTCGACAGCAGCCTCTTCGGCAAACAGTTCGGTGGGCTGTTCGTGATCGAGCAGTTGCCAGTAGGCCTGGTGGCGATTAGCGGTGAATGCCGGCATGGCGTTGGCGCCGGCGAGCAGTTCCGTATCCCGCTGGTTCAGGGCGGCCAGGCGGCGAAGTTCGCTGGCAGAGCGATAGCCGTTGGCCGGCCGGTTCTGGTGGATGCGCGCGGCGCCATTAACGGAGAAGCCCTGGATGATTCGCAGTCCCAAACGGAGTTGGCGGCTGGGGCCTTCCAGGGTGTGGTCCCACTGGCTGGCATTCACATCCGGTGGAAGCACGGTAACGCTATGGCGCCGGGCGTCCTGCACCAGCTGTGACGGGGAGTAGAACCCCATGGGCTGGCTGTTGAGCAGGGCACAGTAGAAAGCAGCCGGATAATGCCGCTTGATCCAGGCGGAGACGTAGACCAGCAGGGCAAAGCTGGCGGCGTGGGATTCGGGGAAGCCATAGCCGCCAAAGCCGCAGATCTGCTGGTACAGCCGTTCGGCAAAATCGGCATCGTGCCCGCGCTCCAACATGCCGGTGACCAGTTTCTCCCGGAACGGAGTCAGGTCGCCGTGGGATTTCCAGGCCGCCATGGCCCGGCGCAGCTGGTCGGCCTCGCCGGCGGAGAAGCCGGCCGCCACCATGGCGAGTTTGATCACCTGTTCCTGGAAGATGGGCACACCGAGCGTGCGTTCCAGCACCTTGCGCACGGCATCGTTCGGGTAGTCCACCGGCTCCAGCCCGTGCTTGCGGCGCAGGTAGGGGTGCACCATATCGCCCTGAATGGGCCCGGGCCGCACGATGGCCACTTCGATCACCAGGTCATACCAGGTTTCCGGTTTCAGGCGGGGCAGCATGTTGATCTGGGCCCGGGATTCCACCTGGAACACGCCGATGCTGTCGCCTTTCTGGAGCATGGCATAGGTGTCCCGATCCTCTTGAGGAACGTCCTGTATCCGGAAAAGCTGGCCTTTTTCTTCACTGATCAACTCCAGCGCCTTTCGAATGGCGGATAGCATGCCCAGAGCCAGTACATCCACTTTCATCAGACCCAGGCTCTCGAGGTCGTCCTTGTCCCACTGGATCACGGTGCGGTCGGCCATGGCGGCGTTTTCCACCGGCACCAGCTCGGCCAGCGGCCCGGCGCTAATGACGAAACCGCCTACATGCTGGGACAGGTGCCGGGGGAAGCCCAGCAATGTATTGACCAGGGTGAAGAACTGATCCGCCACCTGGGGGTTGCGGGTGATTTTCTTGTCCAGAATCTGCTGGCGCCAGTTGGTCGCCTTGTCCCGCCAGTCGATGCCTTCCAGCAGCTGTTCCACCAGGGCCGGATCAAACCCCAGGGCCTTGCCAACATCACGAATGGCGCTCCGGGGCCGGTAGCGGATCACGGTGGCGGCCAGGGCAGCGCGCTCACGGCTATAGCGCCGGTAGATATACTGGATAACCTCTTCACGCCGTTCGTGCTCGAAATCCACATCAATATCGGGCGGCTCGTTCCGGTCTTTGGAAATAAACCGCTCGAACAGAAGCTCCACCCGGGCCGGGTTCACTTCGGTGATGCCCAGGCAATAACAGACTGCAGAATTGGCGGCCGAACCCCGGCCCTGGCAGAGGATGCCCCGGCTGCGGGCAAAGTCGATAATATCGTGGATGGTGAGGAAGTAATGCTCGTACTTCATCTCCGAGATCAGGCCCAGCTCCTTGCGGATCAGGCTCTGGACCTGCAGCGGCGTGCCCTCCGGATAACGCCGGCGCTCGCCTTCGTGGGTCAGCCGTTTCAGATAGCCGGCCGGGGTTTCGCCTTCCGGTACCAGGTCCGGTGGGTATTCATAGCGCAGGCTCCCGGGCTCGAAGGTGCATTGCCGGGCAATATTGAGTGTTTCATTCAGCCAGGCACCCGGAAACAGCCGTTGTAGAACAGGCAGGGGCCGCAGGTACCGCTCGCCATTCTGGAACAGGCAGTGGCCGGCATTCTCCAGACTGGTGTGGTTGCGCAGGGCGGTGAGCACATCCTGCAGGGGCTGGCGTTCCCGGCTGTGCATGTGCACCTCGCCCACGGCAGCAACGGGAATGCGCAGCTGATCAGCCAGCCAGTGTATTCGGTCCAGCCGCTGTTCTTCGCCGGATTCCAGGGTGCGGGCCGCGGCAATCCAGATCCGGGGGTCAAACAGGCGGGCCAGCCACTCGCCGCAGGCCAGGGCCTGATCGGGGCCCGCCTCGGTGGGTGAGGGGGGCAGCCACAGGCACAGGCAGTCATCGAGGGTGTGGGTTTCAATATCCCGGTAAAACAGCTGGTACCGGCCTTTGTCGGCCCGGCGGCGACCAGTGGTGATCAGCTGACAAAGCTGGCCATAGCCCTTGCGTGTGCGGGCCAGAAGGATAAAACGGGGCGGGGTTGTGCCGGCGGGCGCATCCGACAGCTCAAACCAGCTACCGGTAATGAGCTTGACCGGGCTGTCTGCCAGCGCCGCCCAGGCCCGGGGAATGCCGGCAACGGAGCAGGCATCGGTGATGGCCAGAGCGGTGTAACCCAGCTCATGCGCCCGTTCAGCCAGCTCGTGAGGGTGAGAGGCGCCGGTCAGGAAGGTGAAATTGCTGAAGGAGAACAGCTCCGCGTATTGCTGCCCGCACATCAGCCAAACCACCCATGCACAAACCAGCCTTCCCGGGCATCCCGGAAGACCCAGGCCAACTGGCCGCTGTTCAATTGGGCAATGTAATAATCCCGATGTACGCGCTGGCCGTCCCACCAGCCACCGCTGATGCGCTCGGGCCCGGAAAACCAGGCGACGGGCGCCTCGGTCAGCGGTTGCGGGCCTTTCAACAACCAGAGCGGCCGCCTGGGCAGTTCTGCTGCCGGTATGAGCGGCGTTCCGGTTTTACGCAGAACTTCCGAGGCCGACCAGGCCCGTTCGGGGCGGTGGTCGGCCTGGGGGGAAAGCTGCCTGAGGGCCTGATCGCCAAGACGCGCCTGCAAACGGCTGATCAGGGTATGCCAGGCTTCATTCAGATCCTGGGTTTCACCCAGCAGATCCTGCCCGGAGGGCGCTTCCCGGGACAGGAAGCGCTTCACCAGCAGAACCATGGAGATAACCGGTGCGCTCAGGGAATGCTGCTCAAGCCGCAGGCGAATCAGATTGAGGAAGTTATCGGCCCGGTGCTCCGGCCCGGACGTGCGGATCTGTAACCGGGTTGGCTCTGCATGCCGGTGCCTCAGAACCAGCCGCAGACTGTCGGTATCCTGCTGGCGCCAGCACAGATCCTCTTCCAGTTCGGCAAGCATGCGCTGGAGCGGAAACAGCAGCCCTTGGGTATGCTCGATCTCCTGCACAAAATCCGCCTCTTGCCGGAACGAGTGGGGCGGTTGCCAGGGCGTGCGGGGATCCGGCCGGGTGCCCTGGATTTTCTGGATGTAAGCCAGCAGTTCCGGAGACAGACGCCGCGCCAGTTCCCGGGGCGGTAAATCAAACACCTCCCCAAGGGTGTTCAGCCCAAGGCGCTCTAGCCGGGTACAGGCCTTGTCGTTGAATTCTGCTGCCAGCAGGGGCATCTGGCTCAGGGTTCGAAGAATGTGGCCTTTATCTGCCGTGCATTCCCCCTTGCCGGCACGGGCTATCAGCCGGGAAGCCAGAGGGGTATAGCCAATACCAATCCAGGCATTCAACTGGCGTTCATTCAGCCCCTGTTCCACGGTTTGCCAAACGGCGGGCAGACCGCCATAGAGCTTCTGCAGGCTGCCAATCTCGGCCAGCAGGCCATCGGGCGGCACCAATACAATATGGGCGGCATAGCGGTATAGCCAGCGGGCCTGATCTTCCAGAATCCTGGCTTCCTGGGTTTCATCGGCACGCACTATACCCAAATCCGGGGCCAGGCTGATGGCAGTCTTCAGGCGCATGCCGCTACGAATACCCTGGCTCCTGGCTTCAGGGCAGGCCTGAATCACCTTCTGGCCAGAGCCTTCAACCACCACCAGGGCGCCCTGATCTTCACGGGTGCGGCGAATATGGTCCAGCACCAGGTGCGGGAAATGCAGATAAAGCCAGAGCATGGAGCGTTATTACCCGGCTGAACCCGACCAGGGGCCCCGGATAATCCGGGTGGTTTCATGAAATGTGAGGTCTGCCCGCTGGGCCATGGCCAGTGAACAGCGTTGCCCGGGCCAGCTGCCCCGGCGCTTGAGTACATTCACCTTGAGATCCTGCTGATCGCCGGGTTCGAGTTCCAGGCGCAGGGCAGCCGGAGAATTCTGCCCGGCGTAGCGCCGCTCCCGGAACAGCACACACACATTGCTACCGGCTTCGGCTGCCAGTTGCAGGCGGCGGACTTCCCGGGAGGCCAGTTTCCCCGGCCAGGCCATCACCAGGCCCGTTACCGGTGAGCGCAGGCAGTTCTCCAATGTCCATAAAAAATCGCCCTCATCGTCGGTATGGATCAGCACCACCTGGTCCAGATTCACGCCTTCCCGGGCCAGGGCAGGGGCATAAGGTGTGTGGGGCGGGTTCAGCCAGAACACGCTTTTGCCCTCTTCGCACACCCGCTGCATGAGTGGCAGCAGCAAATGCAGCTCACCAATACCGGGCGCATCCAGCAGGCATTCGCTCAGGGCACCCCGTGGCCAGCCCAGCCCGCCAAGCTGGTTGTCCAGCACTTGATACCCGGTGGGTTCCGCCGGTTGTGTGGTCTGGGTGTGGCGGTGCCCCTGCCAGACACGGGCATCCTGCATCAGCGTGTTCAGAAGCTCGCTCATGATGAAAACTCTCGGAATACTGTTTAAATGTACAGTATTCCGAAAGCGGCCGGATTTCAAGAGTAGGGTTGATAAAGCGAAGGACCCGACCCACGCTTGTAGTACAGCCAGCAACCATGGAGGATGAAATGAGTGACCTGAAAGCACATAGCTGTGAAGCCTGCAGCTCGAACGCGCCCAAGGCGACCGAGGAAGAAAAGCAGCAGCTACACAAAGATGTTCCGGACTGGGAAATCCTGGACATTGACGGTGAGGAACAGCTGCACAGGGTCTACAAGCTTAAAAACTTTGTGAAGGCCCTGGAGTTCACCAACAGGATTGGCGAACTCGCCGAAGAAGAAGACCACCATCCTGTAATTGTTTTGGAGTATGGCAAAGTCGCAGTGAGCTGGTGGAGCCACAAAATCGGCGGCTTGCACAAAAACGACTTTATCCTCGCAGCGAGAACCGACGCTGCGTTCAACGACATGCAATAACCTCAACCGCGGCGGACCTGGTTTCCGCCGCTGTCCTTTCACTGATTCTAGAAGCCTTCGTCAACCGGGCTGCGAACGCCAAAACCGCCCTTGCGAACGACATGGGTGTAGATTGCTTTAACGGCTCGACGAGACGGTCCGGCAGTAGCGTAATTCGGTCTTTAGCACCTTTGCCGCTTTGAACAATCAACTGCTGCATATCATAATCAACATCTTTAACCCTTAGGCGCAAGGCTTCGTTGATGCGCAGACCAGAGCCGTAGAGGAGCATGGCCACAAGCTTGTAGTCTCCGCTCAGACTGTGAATAACGGACCTGGCTTCTTCCGCGCTGAATACCGTTGGAAGCCTTACCGGCTTTCTGGAGTGCTCGAACTTCAGATCGTCCAGAGGTTGGCCCAGGAATTCCCGATATAAAAATACCAATGCGTTCAAAGCGACTCTCTGGGTAGAGGCGCTGGCGTTTGCCTGTAAAACCAGATGAGACAGAAATGCTTCGACTTCTGCAGAGCCCATAGCTTCAGGGTGTTGGAGGCCGTGGAAGCGGATAAAGCGTTTGATCCAAAAGAGGTAGGTTTTCTCTGTCTTATACGCCATGCCTCGCAGGCGTATAAGACCTCGAACTTTATCCAAAAAACGGGTTGGTTGCGCAGGTATCGGGGTAGGGATATCCATATCCAGTCATCCTTTACTGTTTTTATATACAGTATATCGGTTTAAGCTGAAGTCAAGGGGCTGATGTTAGCGGAGTTATACGAACGAGTTCGCAAAACTCCAGATACCACATGAGAAATGACGGTAACTATCTGATAGGGTTGGAAAGTTGAAACAGGAAGGGCGGAGTTATACGCCTACGGTGGGAGCAGGAGTGGCTCAAAAGAGGGCGTATAACTCCGGCGGTAGCCGTGGTTATTGGTGCTCAAGAGGCTGTTTTTATTAAAGAAACCCGTGCTTTCTTGAGCGTGTTTGAATGGAGTTTTACGAACGGGTGATATGCGAACGCGTTCGTATAATTAGCTGTTATGCACAAAAGGAGTAACAATGAACATCAAGGATGATTGGCAGAAAGTGAAGTCGGTATTAGAGCAAGGTCAGGCTTCAAGTATTTACTGCTCTATCGCAACCGTTAGCCCCGATAACACTCCCCATATTACCCCCGTCGGCACTGTCTTTCTGCGCGATGATCAGACTGGATATTTCTTTGATCACTACGCCGAGACCTTGGGTAAAAACATCGACCAGAATCCTGATGTTTGCATCATGGCAGTCAATGCGGTCCGGTTCTTTTGGCTAAAGTCGCTGTTAAAAGGCCGTTTCGTTGCTCCACCAGGGGTGAGGCTTTATGGCAAAGTCGGGCCTGTTCGTGAAGCCACACCCGAGGAAATCGAGAAGATAGAAAAGCGTGTTAAGCCGTCCCAATGGATGAAAGGGGCACGGCTGCTATCCCGGATTTCTCATAGCCACCCAGCAAGCTTCGCAGACCAGTTCCATTAACGCCAGAACCGAGTAATTGAGCCTGATTTGGCGATTATTTGATCACTTTCCAACGTTCAGGCACACCTCCCCC
>Ga0194137_10002583_pt1 | contig 10654 bp, 5 predicted proteins | sample TARM_MetaG_T3_14_FD_134025 | JGI IMG/M metagenome (GOLD analysis project Ga0194137, IMG submission 134025) | Freshwater microbial communities from Pennsylvania, USA, analyzing microbe dynamics in response to fracking - TARM_MetaG_T3_14 (version 2) | ecosystem: Environmental > Aquatic >...
TAATTCAAGCGCTAACGCTTTAAAAGGATGCAAACGCGCAAAAAGGTTTGAAATGGTGCTCGTTTGTAAAACGCTATCATTTGTAAGTTGTTTTATACCGAATTAATCACTATAATGAAAGAAAGAATGAGAGGAGGAGAAACATGTTCAATCAATTAAGAAAAAGCATAGTCAAAACCATTATGATTTCAACGATTTTCCTCTCGCTGCTCGTGAGCGTTTTGTCTTTTGCAATTCTTTCTGAAAACTACTACACCAATTACAAGAATTCAGCGGAAGAAACCATCAACCAGAAAATAAGGCTCAGCACGTTTACTTTTGAAACCGCGGAAAGAACAAGCGAACAACTCTCAAACAATGAAAGGTTTTTGACAAGTCTTAACGACAGAGGCTATAATCCATCCGTGGTACCAATGCTCAATACACTCAAAAACAGTTCGTTTGGCATTCTTGCTGTAACCGCCTATACCGATGACGGAAGGCATTATTCCACTTTCAACATATCTTCGGTCGTCCCCATGAATGCTATGTCAGATTATGATCCGTTTGAAGAGTTCAAAGAAAGTGATGCGCAAAGCACACTATCCATTCGAACCACCCATATCGCAAGGCTATATAACGATGTACTTTATGACCCTTCCTTTGGAATGATTACGTATATTGAAAAACTTAGCGATGACACGGGAGCGGAAATCGGAACACTGTTTGTGGATATCGACCCCGCTTACATCCACAATGCCTATTTTGATTACAGTTCACACACGCAGTTTGAAAACACGATGACTTATATCATCGGGGAAGCGGGGACGCCTCTGAGAAACGCTTCCAATACCAATGAAGGACAAAAGTATATAGATGAAGCGTCAAACACGTTTTCAATGAGTGATGATTTCCAGAAACTCGTCAATAAGGAAACACTGTATGGTGGTCACACCATAGTTTCAGTTGTGCCGCTGGAATCGTTTTATACGACTCTGACTCAAATTGGCCTTCTCCTGATTGGTCTTAACGCCATCATCATCACCAGTGCGTATTTCATAGCTCGAAGAATCGAGAAAAACATTACCTTGCCACTGAGTGCTCTCAAGAATAAAATGCTTGAAACGGATACAGTATTGAAAAAACCTGAGTAAATTTACTCAGGTTTTTTTATGCGAAGTGTGACTTTGGTGCCGCCTTTGGGTTTGGAATCTACCCACACACCGTACGCGTCACCATATTCGAGCTTAATTCTGTCATCTACGTTTTTAAGTCCGTAACCATTCATGCTCTCGGGTCGATTTTTTTTGAAATGATCGGGTTTGGGATTGAAGCCAATCCCGTTGTCCGAAACCTCAAACACGATATCCGGGCCGTCTGCCTTGGCGCTAATGGAGATATGGCCTTTTCTTTCGAGTTGTGAGATACCGTGTTTGATGGCGTTTTCCACTATGGGTTGCAGAAGAAGTTTCAACGTGTGAACGTGCTTGATGGTGTCGTCGATATGATATTCAACGGTAAATTTATCAGGAAAGCGAATCAGTTCGATGTCGATGAAATGACTGACAAGCTCAACTTCCTCACCGACTTCCACATACTTATCGCCTTTGTGCAAAGAAAGGCGGAAAAACTTCGCAAGTGCCAACACCAGGTTCTCGATTTCCTTTTGGTCTTTTATTTTGGCCATCCAGGCGATGGTGTCGAGTGTATTGTACAGGGAGTGAGGGTTGATTTGCATCTGAAGGGTGTAGAGTTCTAGTTTTCGCTGACTTTCCGCTTTTTGCCTGTTGTGCTCGATCAGGTTGACGATCTGATCGAGCATTGATTCATAGGTCGTTTCCAGTTCCTCCAGTTCCAGGCTGTTTTGGAGTGGTTTGAACGCTGCTTTGGACCCGGTTTTGGAAAAACTTCTCAGGTTTTCAACCATAGTCTGAATCGGTTTTGAGATTTTGCGCGCAATGCCAAGCGAAACGCCAACTGCGAGCAGCCCCATTAAAATCCCAAGTATGAGAATATAACGGTCGAGTTCAAGAACGCTTGAATAAAGCGTGTTATATGACAAGGCACTGACTATGCGCCAGTCGAGTTGATATTGATTGGAAAACGACTGATTTTCATTCACGATGATGATTGTCTCTTCCCCGTCAATGGTCTGAACGGTATAATCTGGCAAAGATTCGAAACTGAAAGTGCCAGCATCGTAGAGTGTGCTGCCTACGAATTCACCTTTGCTGTGTGAAATGACGGTGTTGCTCGAATCGAGAATGAACGAAGCACCGAGCGAAGGGTCGATATTGTCATAAAACGTCCTAAATGCGGATTCCTTCACATAGAAAAATACGGCCGTATCACTATCGCCACTGTAGGCATTTCCTACTTTCTTTCCGAAAAGCAGATGTGGCGCTCGGTCCTGGTTGGGAAGTGTCGTATGAAATTCAATGATTCTGCTTGATTCGAAAGTTGTTTCCTGAAAAGACAGCGGTACCGGTTCAAAGGCAGTGTCGGTATTGTCTTGAAGTACCGAATCCTCGTGCACCAAGACGATACGCTCGAACAGATTCCAGTTAACACCTGCTTGATTGATAGCGTCTTCGAACAATGCCTGCTTATCCTGTTCACTTAGGGTTTCATCATTGACAATCGTGTCAGTGAATTCACTGAGCAGAATACGCGAATAAAGAAGGTTGATTTCATCTAGAACCATTGTCATTCCTTGATACATATCCTCTTGTTTGGTATAAATGTCATCATAAATGAACGTTTCAATGGTACGTCGCGCCGTAAAACGCACAACACCTATCAAGAGAATCGTGAAAACGACGAACATGATGATGGTGGGAATCACAATGTTCAGTCTGAGTGGTCTGGCTTTTTTCATCGCTTATACATCTTGGTGTATTCACGTGGGCTCATGCCCGTATGTTTTTTGAAAACCTGGGAAAAGTATTTAACATCGCCATACCCCACCCTGTCTGCGATTTCATAGACATGGTAATGGCTTTTTACCAACAAATCCTTGGCCTTCTTAAGTCGATATGTTGTGAGATATTCATTGAAGGTTCTGTTAAGGGTGTCCTTGAATGCATGCATAAGGTAGGATTCACTTACATAAAGTGCCTCGGCCACGGTTTTTACGGTTATGTTTTCCGAATAGTGCTTTGCCACATATTGAAGGGCTTCTTTGACCTGTGGTTTGAACATGGCAAAATCATCTGAACTAACGATGTGGTTCAAATAGGGAAAAGGGTTTCCGTGGGCTCTTTTGCTGGCTGTCGTGTACGCCTTGGAAATCTCATTGAATGCATTGAAACCGCAAATGCCCACCAAAAATGTTTCGTTGCTCTTTTTTTCAAAAATATCAAGCGCATCTTTATAGGGGTCTTCAACATGGGAAATGTCTTCGCATTCATGTACATATGCTTTTTTATGTGCGTCCATGTAGATGTCGTAATAAGCGATCTCTTTGAATAGTTGACTGGATTCCAATACCTGGTGAAGGGTTTCAAGATTATTGTTGGTTTCGGAAGTGATATGTTCGATTTCCACATATACCAACGTGCCGGATTCAATGGTAGGAACCCCATATTGTTCGCTTTTTTGTTGATACGTTTCTTCATCGGTAATTTGAGCGTACAGTACATCACGAACAAAAAGCTTCTTCAACTTTGAAAGGTCCTCAGTAGCAGTCTTTTGAAAAGCTTCTTTTGAACGGTGAGTTTTCAAATCATTTCGTGCTTCCACGACTTTGTCAATAAGCTCTTGATTGTCAATGGGCTTCAAAAGGTATGAGAATGCCCCGGATTCAAGACTTGTTTTTGCGTATTCGAAGTTTTTGTAACCACTTAAGACAATCACGTTCAGATCTACACCTAACGCCTTGATAGCCTGAATAAATTCCACGCCATCAAGCACTGGCATACGAATGTCGGTGACGACTAGATCTATGGGATGGTGCTTGATGATTTCCAGAGCTTCACCACCGTGTTTGGCCTGATGGGTAATCTCAATGTCGTAAGCATTCCAATCGATTGTCGTGCTTAAACCTTTGCGAACAAGGGGTTCATCATCTACGATTAACATCTTGTACATACGCGTCACCGCCTCTTTACTTTATTGTATCACACATGGTGTTTTGCATTGGCATATACAAAGGGAAAAGTGACGCAATTTGATGTGCGTCACTTTTGATTGTCTGTAACTATGAAAATCTATTTTTTAAAGAATACTGCATAAACGATAAATCCACTGATTAAAGCGACTGCACCGGTAATGATACCAGCAATTGCGCCTGTAGACATTCCGCTGTCTTCGAGAACGGTGATGGTTGCGGTTAGTGATTCGTCAATGTTACTGTTCGAATCCACTCCGTCAGGCAGTGTAAATGTAGCGGTTGCAGTGTAATCGCCCGGTGTTTGACTATCGTAGTTCTCAATTGTCCAAGTGAGAGTGACTTCGTGAGTTTCCCCGTCAGTATCCTCAATGGTGATGGTATCGGCAAGATTCGCAGTAGCGTCTTCCTCACTTGTTCCATGGTCGACTTCGATATCAGAAACATCGTCATTGACATCGACACTGTCAAGTTCAGGATTTGCATTCGGATCTTCAAGTACATTGATTGTTGCAGTCACTTCCAAAGGTGTTTCAGGGTCGGTTTGTTCAACCCCATCAGGCAGTGAGAATGATCCGGTTGCGATGTAGCTAGTTGAAACATTGCCATCATAGTTATCAATGGTCCAGGTAAGATCGACATCGTAGGTGTCACCTGCGTCGTCCTCTATGGTGGTGGTTGAAGGAAGCGCTGCTGTGACGTCGGTTTCACTTGTTCCATAATCGACATCGATATCAGAAATATTGTTATTGACATCGATAAGCGCGATTTCAGTCACGGGATCATAGATATCTACATTAGAGAGGTTGGTTTCAACATCGCTGATTGTCTGAACGTTGCCAACAAATCCTGTTTCTTCAATGAAGAGTTCACCAGAATCCCAGCTACCAAAGTTCAATGAGTAGCCTTCGGCGGCAACGAGCAAGTTACTTTTTTCAAGATCGATGATGTAATCCTGATATTCAGTAGTAAGGGCTGGAAGCACGTTTCCATCAGGATCAACCAGTTCACCTGCGTTATAGTAGCGGTCCACTTCTTCAGGAATGATGTTCATACGGAATGAGTCAAGAGTTGTATCAGTTGCGCCTTTCATTCTCAAATGCAAGTAAGGAAGCGGGTTGTCGACGTTGTTCGGATAGGCAGCAGTACGATAATATGTATGCTGGCCGCCTGTTGCGTCCAGTTTCAAGGCACCATCCACGATGGATGCGTTGCCTGCATCAAACCAGAAGTTGTCATAGTTTGCTGGATCTGGAGAAACTTCGGTTCTTTCGAAGTCCTCAAAGACCATGCGGTTTTCCATATCGAGTTGAGGTTCTTGTGAATTGGCGAAATAGATATCGTCGATATGCAGTTGGCCGCTGCCGCTGTAATAAAGATTGAATCCAGCGATGTTTTCAGTTAGACCGGTTTCGGTGATATCGACAATCAAGTGCATGTAGTCACCACTCATATGTGGGTAGTCGTCTCCGAATTGTGGTGTTTGAAGACCCTGGGCACTGTAAAGTTCACTGTGTCCCCATACAACTGGGGAAGTGGAGTCATCCGTGGCTATGGTATTGAAACGGAAGTCATTAAGGCTCGCGCCGTTTTCACCCTTGACTTTGAAGACGACATAGTCATAGGCATCATCGTTGACGCGGGCATTGCTTTTCACACTGTATTGCATATGAGTGTCCGCAGCTTCAGCGTCAAAGACAAGATCGCCGTTCGTGACTGATTGATAATCAATTCCTGCATAGCTGATGATGTAATCGAAACCACGGTCGAGAGCAGTAGAATTGTTGGCGTCATATACTGCAGTGGCACCGAGCGTGTCGCGTTCGAAATCATCAAATTTGAGAAGTTCATTTGGATTGAGAGTCGGATAGGTATCCACAACGACTTCTGGTGTGTATTCCATGTTTGTAAAGAAGACGGAGTCAACATAGATCATGTCGGACTCAGTGCCAATCGTTTCAAGTTTGAAACCGATGACATCCTTGGCCCAGCTGGTGTTGTCGAAGTTTACCACAAAGCCTGTGAAATCAGTGCCTACAGCTGGAAGCGTCTGTGCGTCAGGTCCCTGAACTGCACTCAATAGGGTGGTGGTTCCTTCAACCGTGGTACCGTTGTCGTCGTAAAGCGGTGTAATGTTCAAATCTTCTCCACCTGATTCTCCGCGCAAGTTGAATACGACATTGTCATACGCCAAGTCATCGTTTGCTGCACCTGTTGATTCATAGGATGCTTGGGCAGTCATTCCGTTAAGTGCAAGGTGTTTGCCGATGATTTGTCCAACAGAATCTCTCCAATAGACGTTGTCGCCACCTTCAGAGACTTCATCGCGTTCGAAGTTGTCAAGCAGTGAATAACTGGTTGTATCGGCGTAATCCGGATTGACCTCATTGGATAGATAAACCATATCCAAGTCGAGGACACCGGAACCGGTGCTGGTGGAATCCTGGTGGAGATGGATGCCTTGGAATGCGGTTCCGGCATCTATGGTGTCACCGGTTGTGTTGTGAACGTATTGTTCGCCGCTAAGAGAGCCGGCCACATCAATCACATAGGTCTGATAGGTATCGGTAAGTTCGGGAAGGGGCTGGTAATCAGGATCAAGCAAGTCCGTGAAAGGCACATCAATGAGTGAATGCTGGTCATCATATCTGAATGTGAGCATCAAATCGTTGATGGTTGCGCCTTCTCTGCCGCGAAGTTCGAAGACCAGGTAATTGAAAGTGCCTGTTGAGTTGGCATTCGAGCCTACTTTGTAAATGGCCTCGTCCGCAGTCGTCATAGAGGCTGAATCATAGGGAACGCTCAAATGATAGTCGGTGATAATAGAATCAGTACCGTTTGCGGTGGCGCTATCGAGCGTGGTACCGTCGATGCCTTGAATGGTTGACCGTTCAAAATCGTCAAACATTCTGTCAAATTCAGTGTTGTAAGTACGTCCGAGATAAGTTGAATCTTCACGGACTGATGCAGTTTCACCAGAGATGTTGAGAGCGAAACCCGCTGTGAGAAAAACAGCGAATGTGAGGAAAAGTATACCTTTTTTAATGCTTTGCATGTGAATCCTCCTATATTTTTTTATTATGAAAACCTTTATTCAAAAATGTTGATTTCTGAAATCTGTGTACCGTAATCACCCGGTGCGGTGTTGCTCGTAATGAGGAATTTAACGTATTGAGCCTGCACTGCATTGCTTAATTCAATTTCTACTACGTTCCCTGTAACAGGATCGAAAGAATAAGATTGCGGTTCAGCGACGGTTGTATAAGAATTCCCATCCACACTGGTTAAAACTTCAATGGTTTGTTCACGTGGTTCCCACTGCATGAGCGGAGGAAGATGAAGTGAGAAATACGATACGTCGTAGGTATCTGCAAGATTGATGACGACTTCCGCAGGCCAGGTTCCGGCTTCAGATTCGTAATAGGTCATTCTATTTCCATCAGTTATGTTGGAAGCTTCATACACATCGGCATGTGGAGTCGCACTGACACCTTTGTTGTATGAAAGGGATGCGGGATATAGTTCAACACCGTGGGCAAATGGAACTTCAGGATAGGCAATGCCTTCATTGTTGTAAAAGCGAAGCTGGATTGCCTTGTATTCACCAGGGGAGAAGTTTATGTCGGCATAATTCCCTTTGGAAGGTGAGAATTCGTAATCTTCGCTGTTGGTAAGTTTTACGAAGGTATTGGAATCGCTGGTAGAACGAACTGCGAATACCGCAATATTTTGAAGTTGGTAGATTTCGGAATCAGGATTACCGTGAATACGGACTTTACCGAGTTTCTCAATACCACCAAAATCAATGCTTAAAGCGGCGTATTCGGTGCTGAGATCTGTTTCAAATGAACCAGCTACCCATTTGGTATTCAAGTCGTTGTCTAGAACATTGGATGGAGGGTTGTTTTCTGCACTGAAGTTCGTTTCAAGATCCCAATCGAAAAGTCCAGATCCACGCGTAGCTTGAGCTGTAAAATCACCGGTAACTTGGTTACCCATATATAATGAAGGAGATTCTCCGACTGCGAACGGTGGAATCAAGAAACCGTCTTGATTGATGTTTTCATGTACGGTAATGTCAACGGTGTCATCCTCCAATGCCAGTTCATAGGCTTTTCGGACGTTTGCGCCGGTGGACTGTTCAGCATCATAATCGAAACTGATGTTCTCTGTGTAATTGTTGATACTGATATTCAAGTCTGAGGCTTCCTCAACTGCGATGTCTTTATATGTCAGATGATTGATGGAGACATTCTCGATGGTATGATCCGCGCTGTAGCCGGCAATGCGTCCCACGACGTCATCTCTTCCTTCAAGAACCACCATGTTGTCAATGGTCACATCGCGAATGGAACCACGTGCGCCTCCGGAACTGCTCCATTCAAGATTGTAGGCAATCTGGAAATCAATAAGGAAATTATCATAACTCTCCCCTTTGTTGTCACCAACGATTTCAGCGTTTTCAACTGTAATGTTTTCGTAGGTGACACCCGATATATCAGCGTCATCCGCATTGTGGATGCTGATAACGGGTTTATGGAAATTGTTGATGACGGTAATGTCTTTGAAAGAGATGTTGGTCATGGTCTCGCCATAGGTTTCATAGCCTATCTCCATGCTTTGGGCCAAGTCGGTCCACACAACGGTGTTTTCAAAAGAAATATTTTCCGTGGTTCCGCGGTCGTAGTTTTTCACTACGAGAGAATCATCCCAGGATCTCACGAAACTGTTTTTGACTTCCACGTTTTTGGATGATTGCAAGGAGATTCCATCACCATTTGCACGGGCAGTGATGATTTTGATGTTGTCTAGAGTTAGCCCGTCCATGAAATACGAGCTAATGGTCCACCCGGCCGGATCCAAGATTGAAATACCTTCTATGGTGATGTTGTTTGAATGGCGGAGCTCAATTGGAATGGTGTATTCCGAAGCGCGTCTGCGTTCGTAAATCTCACCACTTATGATGCCTCGCCCGCGGATCGTGATGTCTTCGACGTCTTCAACACGAACTTGACCGTAGACAAGCGCGCCCCCGGCGATATAGAGGGTTTCACCGCTTTCAAGGGGGATTGCGTCCGCCTTATGGACACCTGGTCCTAGATAAACCATGTCGTCGGGAAGATTGTCTGGGTCAGGAGTATTCTCCTCTGGTGTGTTGGTGAACAAATGAATCGCCGTTTGTGGGTCATCATTATACTGAACGACATAGCTTGTGGGGTATTCGAGGGTAAAGGTTATGGTGTTGTTCTCAATCGTTGGTTCTACATCGTAAGCAAGCGGACTTACGGTTGCAGAAGTGAGCTCTACTTCAGAGGGGACGGTGATACTGACTTCTACAGCCCCTTCAAAATCAAAAATGGCTACCGGAGCATAGGTTTCAGGTGTGGAAAAACTGAAAAATCGTGAGTGGTTCACTCGTGTTTCATAAACAAACACATCCTCACCTTCTACGGTAATATCTGCCAAATCGGAACTCTCCAGCATGTTCGGACCGTCGAACAGGTCCAAAGTAGTGGTGGTAACAGTTTCTTTTTCTACTGGATCCGGATCATTGTTATTTCCGTTATTGTTGTTGGGATCTTCGTCGCTTCCACCACAAGCTGCAATCCCGAAAATAAGCAACAAGGAAAGAGCTAGTGTCAGAAAACGTTTTCTGTGTCGGTGTGCTAAATTAAAAATATCGTACATGAATATTCCTCCTAATCTATGTATACACTTATTATATAAACGTAGCTAATAAATCTCTATACTATAAAACTGCAAAATAGGTTGTTAAAATGTTTAAACAAGCGTTTTCTAAAAAACGTTTTCAAAATGATACATATTTTGATAATTCATTTTTTATTGATGTTCAAATTCACCAAAACTATTGATATCCCCATTATTAGAGGAATATTTTAATAAATGTATACTCTGAATCGTTTCATCTTTTGTACTGAAGATACGGTTTGATATATCATTTGAAGGGGGTAGAGGCCAATTGTACAAACCTTTACAGTCTGTTAGAATAGAATTCCAGTAAAATTAATGCACGGATTTGTTGATGAATGACTTATGAGGTTTACATTCAGAAGAAAGGTTTTTCTGAGACGGGCTGTTTGAGAATCCGATTATATTTGTGCTATAACTGGAATACAAGGAGGTTCACATGAAAACATTGCATCAGACTTACACACTTAACAATGGCGTTAAGCTTCCGAAAATCGGGTACGGTACTTGGCAAATCCCCAATGGAGAACCGGCTTACAAAGCTGTTCTCTTGGCGCTCAAAAACGGATACAGTCATATCGATACAGCCGCCGATTACGGTAATGAAGAAAGCGTTGGTAAAGCTGTTCGAGATTCAAATATTTCAAGAAAAAAGATTTTTGTGACTTCAAAACTCAAAAGTCATATTAAAACTTATGAAGGCGCCATGGAGGCTTTTGAAAAAACCGTGAACACAATGGGACTTGATTATCTTGATCTATATCTAATTCATGGACCAAGACCTTTCGATAATCCAAACGCTAACAGTGACAAAGGCAATATAGCGGCATACAGAGCCATGGAAAAGCTATATAAGGA
>Ga0194137_10002584_pt1 | contig 10651 bp, 5 predicted proteins | sample TARM_MetaG_T3_14_FD_134025 | JGI IMG/M metagenome (GOLD analysis project Ga0194137, IMG submission 134025) | Freshwater microbial communities from Pennsylvania, USA, analyzing microbe dynamics in response to fracking - TARM_MetaG_T3_14 (version 2) | ecosystem: Environmental > Aquatic >...
ACCGTGGAAAAGCCCATGGCCACAAATCATTGCTGCTAATGCCTCCCGTGGCATTTTATCCAACCCGATCAAGGAGCACAAAGGCAGTAAATTTTTCACTGCCTTCGCGGAACAACACATCCGCATCAATGCGGAAAACCAGCTTCAGAGCCTTTTCAGTCAAATGAATCTTCAAGCATGGCTAGAGCTCGTTCAACAGAATGCAGACACACACGGCCCAGCAGAGAGTTTAATATCAGAGTTGAAGCGTCGCATCAAAGTCTGCGAGCGAGCCCTTAATGGTCTTCCATGGGAAAGCACAGACTATGCGCAGAAATGGCTGAGCCGTTGGGCATATATTTATGCACGCTGTCTTTTCGACCTGAGCGTCTGTCATCTCGTTGAAGATCGTGCTGCACAGGCCAAAAAAACGATGAACAAGCTGGAGACTTTGCCGAAAACCTACCCCCAGATTCTCAAAAAGAAACTGACCCACTTCACGGTGAGCTATACCGACGACGACGGACACATCGAGGATTTCAATGAACCACGGGACATGCTCGGGCAAACTTCCAATATTTTCACGGACAAGAGGGCTCTGCACCTCAATCCAAACGAAGGCATGGGCTTGTTCGACCCAATGTGCTTCGACGACGGATGGAACACCTCCTGGCTTCCTTCGGAACTGGAAGCTCCTGAAAGCTACGGGGAACTCGCTGAGAAAACCTCCAAACTCAAAGGAACTGCGATCGAGCGCCTTATAAAACTGCTTGGAGGCTGCTGATTTCATTGGCCGAGCCAAATTCGCTTGACCTCGCTATATATAGAACTATATATAGCGTTAAATGGATCGCTACGACATAAAAGACGCACGCACTAAGCTCGGTATGACTCAAGAAGAGTTTGCCGAAAGCCTAGGCGTCACTTTTGCGTCTGTAAACCGCTGGGAAAACGGCAAAGCCAAGCCTCAACGCAGCAGAATTAAGGCGATCCAGAGCCTACTGCAGGAAAACACGCCCGCATTACCAGAAAAAGCCCACATGGTCGCCGCACCCGCCTCCTCCTTTGGGCGCATCGACTTCTCAGGCGACCCGAATAAGGTTCAGCTAGCTGTCGATTCAATTCGTCTACAGAACGGCCACCTCTACAATAAGACCTTTGGCCTGGAGCTTTCCCGTGTCGTGCCACTTCCACACCAGCGGATTGCTGTCTATGAGTCCCTGCTGCCTCTCAATGTCATCCGTTTCCTTCTAGCAGACGATGCAGGTGCGGGTAAGACGATCATGGCAGGGCTTCTCCTCCTTGAATTGATCAAACGCAGGAGGATACGATCCGCGCTTATTGTCTGCCCTGCGGGTCTTACATGGAACTGGCGGCGCGAGCTGAAGCACTTCTTTGATCTCAATTTCAAGATTCTCACGGGTAGAGATTTCGATAACGAGAACCCACTTCTCGATAATGACGGCCTATTCATCATCAGCGTTGACACCGCCGCTACAGACCGAATCCGCAATAAAATTGCCGAAGCTAAGGAGCTTTTCATCGACATCGTCATCTTCGACGAGGCTCATAAACTATCCTGGGGCGATGAAAGACGGCAGGACACGAAGACACGCCGCTATCGCCTCGGCGAAATCCTTGGAAGCAAGTCAAAGCACCTGCTATTGCTCACGGCAACCCCTCACATGGGCAAGCCGTTCCCCTACTTTGCGCTTTGGCGGCTTCTCGATCCGAATGTATTTTCGACGCCGCAAGCTTTTGAAGGGTTTCCAGAAGAGAAACGCACGCACCACTTCATTCGTAGGCTCAAGGAGGAGATGGTCGATTATCAAGGTCGCCCCCTTTATAAGCCACGCCTCTGCCAAACACTGCTCTACCCACTCTCGAAGTCGGAGAAGCTTTTCTACGACGGCGTGTCTGAATACTTAAAATGGAGCTTCGAGAACAATCGCAGGCTTAACAAAAATGCTGCGGCCATGGTCGTTGCAGTCTTGCAGCGTCGCCTCGCCAGTTCGACCTATTCCTTGGTTGAATCCCTCAAACGCCGCAAACAGCGCATCGAAGATAGCGAGGAAGAGACCCTGAAACGACCCTCACAGTTAGCCGACCCCTACGAAGATGGCGCAGCGGATGACAGCGAACCAACTATCGATGGCCACGAGAGCGTCGAAGCGGCGGAAAACGAGCTACTTGAAGCCCTCGTATCCGACGATGCATCAACACGCTCCAAGGAACTCGCTTACCTCGATGGCGTTCTTGAGTTGGGTCAACACATCCTCGAATCCCAAGATGAGAGCAAGTTCTCTAAATTGCGCGAACTCATCGAGTCCGCTCAGTTTCAAAACGAGCAGATTCTGATTTTTACAGAACATCGCGACACGCTGAACTACCTCCGCAACCGTTTTGAGGAACTCGGCTACACAGGCCAAATTGCCGCAATTCACGGCGGGATGCCCGTCGAAGAGCGCGAGTATCAGCGTATTTTCTTCATGCCTCCTGCAGTCAGAAAGGAACAGGGTTTGAGTCACCCCACTGCCCGCCACGCACGCATCATGCTAGCGACCGATGCCGCGGGGTAAGGCATCAACCTACAGTTTGCTTGGTTGATGGTGAATTACGATATCCCCTTCAATCCAGCCCGCCTAGAGCAACGTATGGGGCGACTTCACCGTTTCGGACTCAAGCATACCGAAGTCCGTATTTTCAACATGGTGGCCGACGGAACCCGCGAAGGCCGCGTCCTTGAAATCCTACTCGAAAAGCTCAACGACGCGCGAAAAGACCTCAGCAGCGACAAGGTATTTGATGTCGTCGGACAACAACTTGCAGACGTTTCTATTCGGGATCTGCTTCTTGATGCCCTTCTCGACGGCACGGGCGATCGCTCGGTCAAGAAGGTCGAATCCATCATGGCGACCAAAAACCTGCGCCGCCAGGTCGAGGAGACACGCAAGAAAGCAACGAACTTTGGAGATGTTGGCCGACGACTCGGAGAGCTGAATGCCGAGAGGGAGACGGAGCGCCTCAATCAAATGCTACCTGCTTTCATTGCACGCTTTATTGACAAAGCCGCACCACAAGTAGGTATGCACATTGAGGGTGACCCCTACGAAAAAGCCACCTTCAGCATTCCATCTGAAAAGAATAAGTGGCTGAAACGCGCCTTTGAAGTTCACGACGAACCCATTCCTTCAGCGATTTCGCTACGTCCCGATTTCCAGATTTCAGATGGCAAAGGATCCGTCAGTTTCCTTCGCCCAGGTGAGATTATGTTCGATGCTCTCTGCTATGAAATCCTCCAGCGCTGCTCGGCGGACGCGAAACGTGGCTCTGTATTCCGCGATCCTCAAGCAACGAAGCCCTACTACATAGCCATCTATAGCTGCCAGGTCATCGAACCTCGCCCCTATCTCTCCGAAAATAGCAGTCAAACGGGCTATGACTACCGCTTGTTTGCATTACGGTGGGACGAGTCAGGCAACTTCGAGCCAGTCGCAGTGAATCGGCTCCTTGCGCTTCATGGAGCCCCCGAGCTGATTTCACAGGCAGGCAATCTCATCGTCTCGCCCGACACGCACGCAGAAAATGCAGACTCTCAAGCACGCGCCTATGCCGACTCTACGTTTTTGCAGGAACTACGACTGCGTATGAAGAACGAGAGTCAGGATCGATTGGGCGACTTGGCACGAGGCTTCGACTTCCAGATGAGCCAACTAGCCGAGCACCGCCGCGAACTATTCCGCAAGCTGCGCGACGGCGACAAATCCGTGGAAAAGCGCCTTGAGCAGGTAAAGGAAAAGCAAACCGCCTTATCTGAAGAGCGTTCCAAGATGATGCTGCGAGAGGAAACGCTGCCCGAGTTGCTCGAAATCGGGGATCTCAGACGTATCTCGATTTCCATTGTTGTTCCCGACCCATCCGAGGAAGCAAAAGAGGCTTTCGACCGCGATATTGAAGCCATGGCGATGCGAATCGCCATCAATTATGAGGTCGATCACTACAGCGCCAAAGTCTTCGACGTATCCAACCCTCGTTTAGGCAAGGGCTACGATCTCGAAAGCCATCGAGCCAACGGCGAAAAGGTCGCTATCGAGGTCAAAGGACGCGCCAGCAGGAGCGTCGTGCACATGACCGAGAACGAGTGGCCCACTGCCGCCAATGTGCGCGACAAATACTACCTTTACACCGTATTCGACTGCGCCAGCACGCCCCAGCTTTTCCGAGTCCAAGACCCGTTTGGGAAATTACTCGTCAAGTCGCAACAATCCTTCACCATCAACCCTGGCCAAATCATCCGAGAAGCCGAACCCGAGTAACATGGCACTTTTTTCACAGCGTAAGGGCATTCGCCCACTCCAGAAAGCCATCCAACGAGAGTCGATGGACGAAGAATTGCGTACGGGGTTATGGAACGCGTTCAGCGTCCACGTATGGAACAGATGGAGAGATTGCGACATGTATGGCAACTACGACCGACAGTCCGAGACCATCCACGGAATTATCAAAATTACATGGATAAAATACTTCAAAATGCCCGTAGACACTTGCCCGAGCTTTGATCCAAGTAATCACGACTCTAGTTACAACCAGCTTCGGAATCAGTTTTTCACAGCAGAATGGTGGGAGGTTTTTGATTTAGTAGAATTCTTGATTTCTCATATCCAAAGAGACTTTGCCCCAAAACTAACAGACCTGCTCAACAATGTCCTAGAAACCGAAAATTCCGCCTATCGAGTCGTCAACGGCGAGATCACGGAAATCACCGACGAGCAGGAGATCCAGTCGATCGAGACGGCCTTTGAAAGTCCATCCCATGGTGCTCGCAAGCACTTCGAGAATGCGCTCAAGCTCCTTTCAGATCGCAAAGATCCCGATTACCCAAACTCCATCAAAGAATCGATTTCGGCAGTTGAGTCAGCCTGTCGCACAGTCTCAGGCAACCCGAAGGCGACTCTGGGTGACTGCCTGAAGGCGATCCAGAAGGACCGTCCCCTCCATCCTGCCTTTAAGGAAGCGCTTAACAAGCTCTACGGCTACACCAGCGACGAAGGTGGCATCCGCCACAGCCTTAGCGACGCACCTGCGGCTCAACTAAGCTACGCCGACGCGAAATTCATGCTGGTAACGTGCACCGCCTTCGTAAACTACCTATTTACCCGAGCTGCCGAGGACAGCCTGCCCCTGAGTTCCAACGAATGAGCCAACCTTGCTACAGTTTTCTCCCGTCACATCTGAGCCTGTGCGAATCCTCACAATTCGTATTGACATCACCTGCATTTTTCATCCCTTGTGCAATTACATCTCTCCAGTCCGTTTCGACGGCTGGACGCGGGACGGTTCCTTCGGGAGCCGTCCCTGCATTATTTATGGGGTTGGCGCGGCGACTAAAAAGAGTGGAGGTCTGCCGATGAAAACCATTCTCTATATCGACGGCTTTAACCTGTATTATAGCGCCGTCAAAGACACGCCCTTCAAGTGGCTCAATCCCTTGGCACTCTCCCAGCGACTGTTTCCAAAGAATCAAATAGTCGGGATTAAATACTGCACTGCTCGTGTCCGAGCGATGCCTGGCAACCCAGACGTAGCCACGCGCCAGCAAACCTTCTGGCGAGCTCTTCGGACGCTTCCAAACGTCGAGATCATTGAGGGCGACTTTCGGAAACGCAAAACACGGGCTCCTGTGGTGACTCCCCCACCAAATACGATCGAAATTTACAAAACCGAGGAGAAAGGCTCCGACGTGAATATAGCCGCCCACCTGCTCATGGATGGCTTCGAAAAGCGCTATGATTGCGCCATTGTCATCTCGGGTGATTCCGACTTGGTCACTCCGATCCGCATGGTCAAAGAGCAATTAAAATTGCCCATCGGCGTCCTCAACCCCCAGCGGCTATCTGGCCCAAACAAGCGCAAACCCCGAAAGAACGCAGGACTGCAGAAAGCAGCCTTATTTTATAAAAACGGCGTAAGCTGGAATCAGCTCAGGTGTTCACAATTCCCCGCAACCCTGACCGACGCGACGGGGGATTTCCATAAACCTAATAGTTGGTAGATCGATTCTCCAAAATGCAAAAACTTCCTCCATTAACCGATCCAATTGCCTTCGCTCTTGCTCAAACAGTCGATGATTCGCAGCAAGAACGAAGAGACCCCAGCCATTCCGATATCGATTTTTGTGTCGAGAAGTGTGAGCTAACAGAAGCCGATCCAAAATCCAAAGGGCAGACTGTGGGTAAAGCAAAAAGAGTACGCGCTATCCTTACTTGGGCGCTCTCGAACAGTGAGGACCGAGGCAGAGCCTTTACTGCAAAATTGATAGCCAACATTCAGTCCAATGGGGGCTTTAGAAACGAGTCGCCAAATTACGTGGGCGATGAGAATATTAAGAATCTCCAAGCTAGATTTGCCGCAGAAGGATTTGAGCTAAATGATGATGGAGATCTACGACCTCAAGCACTCGATACACTCAGTAACGTAGAGCTCACCGACGCCTTAATATCCTACGCTAGACGTGCTCAGCGCGGAGCAGAAGATGCCGCTCTAGTCCTTGGTTCGGGCAAAGATTTACTCGAAGCCGTTGCCGCCCATGTTCTCAGAGAAATGAGAGGTATTGAAAACCCGCCTCATAATTTTCCGATGATTATGGGTCAGGCCTTTAATGAATTGGGATTAAAGACATCTGCCGATAAACCAGCACAGGGCGAACCGCCTCAACATCGCTTACAACGCGCACTCTACGATGCTGCCTGCGCTGTCAGCACTCTGCGAAATAAACAAGGAACGGGTCACGGACACCCTTGGATCTCTGCAATTTCGCCCGAGGAAGCACGTCATGCAACGCAGGTAATGGGCGTCGTGGCCGACCTTTTACTCCGAACAATGGAGGAGAAAAAATGAAAAAACGTCTCATAGAAGTCGCCTTTCCACTAGAAGAGGCATCCTTGGCCAGCGTGCATGAGAAGAATGTGCGGCACGGACATATCTCTACGCTGCATATCTGGCCTGCGCGTCGACCGCTAGCTGCTTCGCGGGCAGCAATTCTGGGAGCGCTGTTGCCTGACCCAGGTCGCTCGGATCATCGGCGTAAGTTGCTGGAACTGATCGGTGGGACTGAAGTTGATAACTACCGTGACGGCGCACTGTTTTGGGGCACCGAAGATGGCGATGCGTTGAAGGAGCTGCAGAAGCGTATCAAAAAGTTCTACCCCGACGGTGCACCAAAGCTCCTAGATCCCTTTGCAGGAGGCGGCGCGATTCCACTGGAAGGCATGCGTCTGGGCTGCGAAGTCACGGCATCTGACCTGAACCCCGTGGCTTGGTTTGTTCTCAAGTGTACGTTGGAACTGCCGCAGCGCTTCGCCGACGAGCGCTGGGATCTGCCTGATTTCTGCAAGAAGTGGCCCGACTTCGTCGATGACTTTACCGCAGGCAAGGTGAAGAAGCGTAAGCGTTCGGATCTCATCGATGCACGCGACAATGAGCAGACCGTATTGCTCTTTACCGATTATGAGAAGAAACAGCCCGCCGACCTAGCTTGGCATGTGCGAGCTTGGGGGCGATGGGTGCTGGAACGTGCTCGGGCCGATTTGGATCGCCACTATCCAGTGGTCGACGGCGAGCAACCTGTGGCTTACCTCTGGGCGCGGACTGCACGCGACCCTTCGAATAACGCGCAAATCCCACTCCTGAAAACCTTTTGGTTTAACAAGAAGAAAGGTGGCCGCTGTGCACTCTTGCCTGTGCCCAAGGCGAACAATACAGGCGTTACCTTCAAGCTCTTGCAAGAAGACGACTTCAGCTCGATGGCTCGACGCAAAAATATAATCGATAATCATCCCTTCCTATCCGAATGGGGAGTTACTGAAGAAACACTGGATCAATTCCTTCAGGAGGGCACAATGAACCGATCTGGCGTCTGGAGCCCTTGTGGTGGACGCCCTGGACTCATCTGTTTGGAAATGGAGCAACTACGCCGCCAAGGCGAACTCCAACTGTTGGGCAACCAACTGACTGTAGCCGTGGTAGAAGCCTACAAGAAGGGCAAGAAGACGACCTTCAAAAAGTATCGTGAAATCACGGAGGCTGATCGCAAAGCCGCCGATATTGATGAGAACGAACTCGAAGCGCTTTTTGAGGAAATTCCGCACGGAGTCCCTAATGAGCCTTTACATACAGGTGGAGGCAGTGGAGCGGGCCGCGCCTTCTCCATACCCAAATACGGATTCAAGACTTGGGGCAGCCTGTTTACTGGACGGCAACTGCTGGCGCTCGGAACCTTTGTCAAGCACACCCGAACCGTTCGTGACCACGCTAAGCGCATGGGCTTCGCAGATGATTATATCGAGGCTGTCAGCTGCTATCTAGCTGCGGCGTTGGATAAAGTTTTGGATTATAATAGTTCATTGTGCACTTGGCACGTGAATCGTCAGATCATCGGACATACCTTCGCGCGCTTTGCATTACCTGTAACATGGGACTTTTGCGAAAGTGCTCCACATGGAACTGGATCTGGATCATTCCAGGGAGCACTAGAATGGATAGCTCGGTATTACGCGCATGCCGAAGAGGCGGGGCAAGTATCACCGAAAGCTGTAGCCCGCCAATTATCAGCTAAGAAAAAAGCCAATGAGCTCTTAGATATTATTGTCACAGATCCCCCGTATTATGATGCAATACCATATTCGGATCTGATGGATTTCTTCTACGTATGGCTACGCCGCACCCTCTGGGATTTATCACCTGAATACAACGAGCGCTTCACCGAACCGCTTTCTCCAAAGTGGAACCACGAGGACAATGACGGCGAGCTGATCGATGACGAATCACGTTTCGAGGGCGACAAGGCAAAGTCGAAGAAGAATTACGAAGACGGCATGCGCGACGCCTTCAAGGCCAGTTTTGATTCGCTCAAGGATGATGGGCTGCTTGTGATTGTCTTTGCGAATAAAGAAACGGATGCTTGGGAGACGCTGATCCGTGGTCTAATACGCGCGGGTGGTGAGGTCACCGCAAGCTGGCCGATTCGCACCGAGATGCCAAATCGCACACGCGGGATGAGCTCTGCGGCACTATCCTCTTCCGTTTGGATCGTCTGCCGAAAGAGAGCTAAAACAGCAGGGGCTGGCTTTGATGCTCAGGTGCTCAAAGAAATGCGCAGCATACTTCTCGATCCGCGCAAAGAATTGGATGACCGCAATCTGCTCCAGTTTTATTTCCAAAGCGGCATTCATGGCCCCGACTTCATTTGGGCGGCGCTCGGGCCAGCCCTGCAGGCTTACAGTAAATATCAGGTCGTCCGCAAAACGGCAGGCGGCATCATGAGCGTGAGAGATTTCTTACAAGAAGTGCGGCACATTGTGATGCAGTTTAGCCTCGGCGAGTTACCTGGCTTCGATGACACAGCCGCAGCTAAGGAAGGCAAAGGTGTGAACCTGAACCTCGACCCCGTCACACAATACTACCTGTTGCATCGCGGATACTTCGGAATGGAGCCTGCAGTCGCGGGTGCCTGCATCCTCTACGCCAATGCCTGCGGCAAGAGCGATCGTGAGCTACAAGTCGCTCACCATGTCATCAAGCAAGCTAAGAAAGGCGGAAGTAATGATACGAAAGGCAATCAGTATCAGTTGCTGACGTGGAAAGAGCGTATCGGATTCCCCAAGCTTGGTGAAAATCGTAATGAGGAGCCCGCTCCACTCATCGACCGTGTGCACAGGCTCATGCAGCTGCTCAAGGAAAGCAAAGGAAAGGAACTCCGTGAAACATTCGACCGTTGGGGCTTGATCGGCGAGCCCGCCTTGAGGCCCCTGCTCTTTGCTTTGCGACATCTCGCAAACAGGATCGACGACAAGGAGGAAGAGCGCATTCTGGATGTGCTCACAGATCAATTTTTTCAAGGTTCCCGAGCTGTGGAACCCGAAACCAAAGTGAAGCAAATCCACATCGAAGCAGACGGACTAGAGGACCACTAATTATGGCTAAGAAAAGCGAGAAAATCTATAAACCCTGGCGCAAAACTTGTAAGCTAAGATCTGAGATCAAAGAAGGCGCTTTGAAAATGAGCGACTTCGCGGTGGATCTGCACAAGATCGTCCATGGCTACGAGGGCGAGAAGCCTGCCTACTGCGATCCATCTCACTTTTTTGGCACGACCTACGCAACGGGGAACATGCGGAGCTTCGCGAAGCGTGTGCTGTGCCGCTTGGCCGAAACTGAGGGCGGCGAGTCGGTTCTTAATATCTCACAGACCTTCGGTGGCGGTAAGTCACACACGCTGGGTTCGCTCTATTATTTGGCGACGCTGGGCAAGGATCTGCCTGACGAACTCTCTGTTCAGGCGTTCCTAAACGAAGCCCAGCTTAAAAATCCCCCTCAAGCTGTCGTGGCGGCGGTCTCTTATGACAAGGTTGACTGGAAAATGGGCGTCGAGCTAAAGAGCCCGAGCGGAGAAAAACGATTCTTCCGCATGCCCTGGAATCAAATCGCTTGGCAGCTGCTGGGGCAGGAAGGCCTCGACATAATGGGACGGGACGAAACCCAGAAGGACTTCGATACCCCACCCGCCGACCTCCAATGGAGCAAGCTGATCTCAAAAATCGAGGAGACGGGCAAAGGTGCGCTCATCCTGGTGGACGAATTTCTCATGTGGGCGCACGACGCAGCCACACAAGAT
>Ga0194137_10002585_pt1 | contig 10651 bp, 10 predicted proteins | sample TARM_MetaG_T3_14_FD_134025 | JGI IMG/M metagenome (GOLD analysis project Ga0194137, IMG submission 134025) | Freshwater microbial communities from Pennsylvania, USA, analyzing microbe dynamics in response to fracking - TARM_MetaG_T3_14 (version 2) | ecosystem: Environmental > Aquatic >...
AAGAAGCATCGGCAAACATCAACGGAGAAATCTTATTTATGAAAGCAAACGATGTTAGTAAGTATATTCGATTCACTTACAAGAATAAAAAAATCCAAATTATCATTGATACAGTAAAACTTCCTAAGCATTACCTTTACCCAATAACGCAATTGCTAGAAATCTTATAATTTAGAACAGTTTTGATTTGCAATCAAAACTGTTTTTTTCTTATTGACAATCCCCTAACCATTTGGTAATATAACAGTGGAAATTGTAAAAAACGGCGTACCAAAACAAGCAGATCGTGTACGCTACGGGTGTACCCTTCTGGGGTGCCTTTTTTTATGTTCAAGGAGGAAATTATGGATACCAAGTATGATGTTGTAGTTATTGGCGCAGGCCCAACCGGTATTTTTACATGTTACGAGTTGATGGAGAAAAATCCAAAACTAAAGGTATTGTTAGTGGACAAAGGGCAAGATATATACAATCGTAAATGTCCCATTTTAGAAAAGAAAATCAATAAGTGTCCAGAAAGTAAGGATGGATATCGTGGGTGTTCTCCCGCTTGTTCAATCACTAACGGGTTTGGAGGAGCAGGAGCATATTCAGATGGTAAATTCAACATAACCAGTGAGTTTGGGGGATGGATGTCTGACTATCTAGATAACGAAGAAGTAGAAGATTTAATAGAGTATGTAGATACCATCAACCTTACACATGGTGCAAATCAAACAATAACCGATCCTACAACTAGAAAAGTCAAAGATATTGAACGTAAAGGTATGGCAGTGGGACTAAAATTATTACGAGCAAAAGTACGCCATCTTGGAACGGAAGAAAACTTGGAAATTTTGAAACGAATCTATGAACATTTAAGACAAAAAGTTACGATGAAATATAAAACAGAAGTGAAAGACTTAATCATCAAAGATGGTTGCGTGATAGGACTTCAATTGGATGGAAAGGATATTTATACAAACCAAATTGTTATCGCTCCAGGGAGAGATGGGTCAAAATGGTTGTTGGACATATGTAAAGAGTATAATATTGAATACACATCAAACCAGGTGGACATTGGTGTTCGGGTTGAAACAAATGATGAAATAATGGAGGAAATAAACGAACATCTATACGAAGGAAAGTTTATGTATAGAACGAGCGTAGGAACAACTGTAAGAACCTTTTGTTCCAATCCCAGTGGACATGTCGTTGTAGAAAATCATAGTGGGACTATGTTGGCCAATGGTCATTCGTATTTTGATCCCAATCTTGGAAGTAAAAACACAAACTTCGCACTCCTGGTTTCACATATGTTTTCTGATCCCTTTGATCAACCAAATGAGTTTGCCCATGAGGTGAGCAGATTGGCCAATCGATTAAGCAATGGGTCGGTCATTGTTCAGACTTATGGGGACATTAAAAGAGGTAGAAGAACAACCGATAAAAGATTGAAAGAAAGTTTTGTAAAACCAACCTTAAGAGAAGCTGTTCCTGGAGATTTAGGGCTTGCTTTACCATATAATACGATGAAATCAATTATGGAAATGATTGAAGCCTTAGACCATGTTACACCAGGTATTGCATCTGATCACACCTTGTTTTATGGAGTAGAAGCTAAGTTTTATAGTGCAAGGCCAAAAGTGAATACAAAGTTTCAATCAAGTATTCAAGGTTTATATTTTGGTGGAGATGGCGCAGGAGTTACGAGAGGTTTAGCACAAGCAGGTGCTTGTGGAGTACATATAGCAAGAGATATTTTAGGTAAATATTAGGAGGATAAATAGTATGAGTGGAGTTGTTGTAGTAGGAACCCAATGGGGTGACGAAGGAAAAGGTAAGATTACTGATTTTCTAGCAGAAAAAGCAAATATGATTGTTCGTTTTCAAGGAGGAAATAACGCAGGTCACACAATCAAATTTGATGGGAAGAAATTTGCCTTACATTTGATTCCTTCAGGTATTTTCAGAAAAGAAGCAAAAAACATCTTAGCAAACGGTATGGTTATTAATCCAAAGGCCTTTTTCGAGGAACTGACTATGTTGCAAGACCAAGGTGTCAAAGATTTTCAACTCTTTGTAAGTGATCGTGCACACATCATTTTACCTTACCATATTTCCTTAGATAAAATGTTGGAGAGCATAAAAGATCCATCTAAAAAAGTAGGAACAACAAACAAAGGAATTGGGCCTTGTTATACAGATAAAGCAATGCGAATTGGTATTCGCGTATGTGACTTTATTGATGAAAAGAGGTTTTACGAGAAATTAGTACATAATGTAAATTATCACAACAAAGTACTTGAAAGTTTCGGATTTGATACCTTTAATGCGGAGGATATCTTTGAAGAATATAAAGCATATGCAGCAAAAATGAAGCCTTATGTAGCCAACACATCTAGCATGATTAACCAGGCTTTTCATGAAGATAAGGATGTGTTGTTCGAAGGAGCACAAGGAGCTTTACTATGTTTGGATCATGGTACCTATCCTTATGTTACTTCTAGTTCACCAACAGCATCAAGTGTACCGCTTAATACGGGAATTAGTCCGAAAAAAATAACCGATATTGTCGGAGTTACAAAAGCCTACTCAACAAGAGTTGGTTCAGGATTCTTTGCGACAAATTTCGAAGATGATGTAGCAGACAAAATACGTATCAAGGGAAATGAATTTGGTACAACAACAGGTCGACCTAGAAGGATTGGTTGGTTAGATTTGGTTGTCTTAAAACACACTGTGAACATTAGCGGCCTAACCGGATTAAGTGTTATGCTTTTAGATGTTTTAAGTGGACTTGATGAACTCAAAATTTGTACATCCTATAACCTTGATGGCAAAATAATTGAAGAGATTCCTGCAAGTATCGAAGACTATGAGCGTTGTACTCCTAAATATGAAGTAATGGAAGGATTCAAAGAAGATATAACCGAGGTCACTTCATTTGAAGATTTACCCAAACAAGCACAAGCATACTTAAGAAGAATCGAAGAGTTGTTAGGGATACCGGTTGTTATATTTTCGGTTGGACCTGATAGAACTCAAACAATTGTATTACATGAAATGATGTAAAAAAAGTCAATCACAGACCGTGATTGACTTTTTACTTACATGCTTACATCGTTTTATCTACTGCATTAGCGACAATCTTAGCTCGCTTCATTAACTCGTCAAATTTCTTTGGTTTTAAAGACTGTGCACCATCACTAAAGGCTTCCTCTGGTTTGTGGTGAACCTCGATAATAAGACCATCTGCTCCAGCAGCAATACTACCCATAGATAGGCTCTCTACTAAGTCCCATTTACCAGCAGCATGAGATGGGTCTATGATCACCGGTAAATGACTTAACTTTTTGACAATTGGGATGGTTGAAATATCTAAGGTGTTTCGTGTATATGGTTCAAATGTACGAATACCGCGTTCGCACAATATAACTTGTTCATTTCCACCAGCCATAATATATTCTGCACTCATTAACCATTCCTCAATAGTGTTTGAGAAACCACGTTTCAGCAAAATGGGTTTATCTAACTTACCGAGTTCTTTCAACAAGGCAAAATTTTGCATATTGCGTGCGCCTACTTGAATCAAATCAACATATTTAATAAATAGAGGAATGTCATCTTTGTCCATGAGTTCCGAAACAATCGGCAAATGATATTTTTGCCCTATTTCGTGAAGGATTTGTAAGCCTTCCTCCCCCATTCCTTGATATGAGTATGGAGATGTACGAGGTTTAAAGGCCCCTCCTCTTAACATCTTTGCTCCAGATTTTTTTACAGCCTTTGCAATGATATCTACTTGTTCATAACTTTCAACACTACATGGGCCACCAATAACCACTAATTCTGAACCACCTACTTTGACTCCGCCAACATCAATGATAGAGTCTTCACTCTTAAGAACTCGGTTCACTTTTTTGAATGGTTCTTGGATACGGATAACACTTTCCACGCAGCGGTATGCGTAAAGATTTCTTGTATCAAACGAAGAAGTATCTCCAACTACACCATAGATTTGGTAACTCTGTCCAAAACTTGAGTGAATTTCAAAGCCTAGATCTTCTAAATGTTTTAATAAGGATTTCACATCCTTTTTATCTGCGTTTTGCTTAATTTTAATAATCATTTTTTTGTTCCTTCTTTCAGTAGTAATTTTAAACCTTCTTCATAACTTTGAAACCCTAAACCACTAATTTGTCCTTTACAAGCATCCTTGATGACCGATATCTTTCGCCAAGGCTCTGAACGATGTTCGATATCGGTTAAGTGTACTTCTATTACAGGCGTGTTAATTGCCTTAATAGCATCATAGAGGGCATAAGAATAATGGGTAAATGCTCCAGCATTCAATAAGACCCCTTGATAGGACTCATTTGCCTTGTGTAAATAATCGATAATGGTTCCTTCATGGTTACTTTGTTTTATATCCAAACGGATTGTATAGACCTTTTCAAGAGAACGTAAGTAGTCGACTAAATCCTCATATGTCTGGTTCCCATAGATAGCTGGTTCTCTTAACCCTAGCAAGTTTAAGTTTGGACCGTTAAGCACCAAAATATTCATATAGTATTACCTCCAATGCCTGTAAATTTGTTGTTGTATGTAAGGATGTTTTTTCTAAGACTAAATCCGCGGATTTAAGATAGATTTGGCGACGATCCCTATAGAGTTTCGCCAATGCATCAGCATTATTCAACAATGGGCGATGATTTGATACACCTGTTTTTTCCAGCAAAGCCACGGAAACATCTATCAATATAATCACACCATTTTTTCGCAAGGCATCCATGTTGTTTTTATTTAAGATTGCTCCACCACCTGTAGAAATGACAACTCCTGAGTAGGCAGATACTTCTTCAATTAGTTTGGCTTCTTCCTTGCGAAATTCTTCTTCGCCAAATCGCTCAAAATATTCTTTGATAGTGGTATCAAAACGGTCTTCAAAGAGGGTGTCTATATCATAAAGCTTACGATTATGCTTTTCTGCATAAATCTTACTGTAAAGGGATTTACCACTCTTTGGCATGCCAATAAAGACTATATTTGATTGTGCTTTATTTAATGTTCTATACAGGGTTGTTATTTGCTTTTTGGGAATCGTTTTATCTTGGAAATATTCATTAGATTTTACTGCTTGCGAAACCAACATATATAATCCATTCATATATAGTAGCCCTTTGTCTTTCGCTTGCAATAAAAGGTTTGTGTGTAAGGGATTATAGACAACATCAATAACACCCTTAAGATTAGGTAACATATCGAGATCAAAGAGATGTTTATCTTTGATGTTTGGATACATACCAATAGGGGTTGTATTCACTAGTATACTAGTATGTTTGTCTTTCGTTAGATCTCTTAGTAAACATTCATTTTTTTTAGGATTACGAGCATAAATAGTAATTTTCTTAGATCCTAAATCTTCTAAAGCACATTGTACTGTTCTTGCAGTGGCACCATTTCCTATGATGGCAATATGTTCATTCTCAATTGGGATTTGATGGTGATTGACTGCTTCAATAAAACCAAAGTAATCAGTATTATAAGCATATAATAAACTATCTCTTTTTACAATTGTATTACAAGAGTTTGTTCTAAGGACTAAAGGATCTACTTCATCACAAAAGTCGATAACATCTGTCTTGTAAGGAATGGTTATATTTAATCCAATAAAATTATGTTCTAAAAAGAAGTCTTCTAAGTCGTCTGTTTCAAGTAATTGATAAGATAAACCGAGAGATTGATGGATTTTCTTTGAGAAACTATGTTTTAGGGTCTTTCCAAGCAAGCCAAACATGTTATACCTTCTCTTGGATTTGTTTGCTTAATGTAAACAAGGTTTTGTAAACTTCTTTAACGTATTCTTGATTCTTTGATGTAGGGATACTATCTAGAATTCTTTGCTCTCTTTTAGGGTCAAATATTGGTGTGCTTTGCTCTTTTTTCACTTCTTTCACTCTTCTTGAAAGTTCAAAGCGCTGGTCTAGTAAAGCAAACAACTGATTATCAATCTTATTTATAGTATTTCTTAGTTTTGTTAAATCATCCATTTCGTACCCTCGTTTCTGCAAATCATTTCCATCACTGCATAAGCAGTAATTGCATTTATTACTGGCAATACTCTAGGAACAATAGATGGATCATGACGTCCAACTAATTCCAAGGTTGTCTCTTTCATCGTTTCTATGTTGACCGTTTTTTGCGGCTTTCCAATAGAAGCGGTTGGTTTGATAGCAACAGTGAAGGTTATTGGCATACCATTGGTTATACCACCTTGAATTCCTCCAGAATTATTTTTGGTCATTGTAACCTTTCCGTCGACAATGGTAATTGGATCATTTGCTTCGGAACCATAGAGATTGGTGATGTTAAATCCTTCACCAAATGAAAGTCCTTTTACTGCAGGAACACTGAATATCAAATGGGATAGGATACTTTCCATTGAATCAAAGAAAGGTTCGCCATATCCTTTTGGCACATGAAGAATTGCTGTTTCAATGGTTCCACCAACACTATCTTTTTGTTCTTTCGCAGATAAAATAGTTTCTTTAAAAATTGCTTCATTTTTCTCATCAATTACTGGGAAATCGCTTTGATTAAGTCTTTTCATTAATTCATCAGAGATGTTAGTAGGGAAGAGTTCATCCTTGTTTTTATGAATGCTCGCTAAATGAGAGCCAATGATAATTCCCTTCTTTTTAAGGGCTGCTTCTGCAATTGCACCGAGGATTACAATCATGGCAGTTAAGCGACCAGAAAAATGTCCACTTCCACGATAATCTTGATGACCGCTATATTTTACATGTGAAGTTAAATCAGCATGAGAAGGTCTTAGTATCTCGGGTGTATAATCTCTAGATCTTGTGTCAGTATTGGGAATGACAATTGTAAGAGGTGCACCGGTAGTATAACCTTTAAAATAACCAGTTACTATCTCGAAAGGGTCTGGTTCTCTTCTTGGAGTTGATAAAGCTTTATTCCCTCTTCTTTTTGTAAGAAGTTCTGACATTCTTTTCATGGGTAATCTCATACCTGCTGGCAAGTTATGAATGGTTATACCAATCATTTTCCCGTGAGATTCTCCAAATAAGGACACTTTTATTGCTTGCCCAAATACACTCATACAATCTCCTCCAAATAGTTTTGTAATTTATCAAGGCTGACAGGGATAATGTTCGCTTGTCCAAGTACTTCAACATCGACAAAGTGTAAGGTTTTCTTATGAACCTTCTTATCTTTGAGTAAATAAGGTAATAATTCTTCCAACGAGTAAGGAAGCTCGTGAGGAAGTTGGAATCGATCAAATAGTGAAACAAGGCGCTTATAAAATGATTTATTTCGTGCCATGTATGCCATTCCAATGGATATTGCTTCACCATGTAAATATTGATAACTAGAGTATTGTTCTATTGCATGTCCAAGAGTATGACCATAGTTAAGGACATGACGGATATTTTGGTCATGCTCATCTTGCAAGACAAAATCTCTTTTCACTACAATGGCTTGTCTGATCAAATGTGTAAGATTCTTTGTCCAATTATCTTCTTCTAACAAATCCAAAATAGATGGATCTTTGATGAGGCCATATTTGATCAACTCTCCTACACCACTATGGAGTTGTTTTTCTTCTAAAGTTGTTAATACGGTTGGGTCAATAAAGACAGCCTTAGGTTGATAAAATGCACCAATCGCATTTTTAGCCTTTCTACTGTTGACCGCTACTTTTCCACCAACGGAACTATCGATTTGTGAAAGTAGGGTTGTTGGTATTTGGATAAAATCAATTCCACGCATGTAAGTTGAAGCGATAAATCCACCTAAATCACCAACTACACCACCACCTAGAGATATAAGTGTTGCAGACTTAGGAATATCCTCAGCAATCATTTCTTCCACAATAGCTTGATAGTTGCTTAGGTTTTTAGAGGATTCTCCTTTAGGAATGGTAAATACAGTTGGTGAATTCAACTGTGCTTTTACTTTTTCCAGGTATTGCACTGGTATTCCAGAATCAGTTAGGATTACACAAGAGTCTTTTGAAGATAAGTACACCGAAAAGCGATCTAAAAGATGATCTTCTAGATACACACTATAAGGATTGTTTGGTAAATCAATTTGTAATTCAATCATACAATCAGTCCTTTATGGTCAGTTTGCCTCCTAAAGCTTGAAAATCTTTGTAGAACGATGGATAAGATTTATTGATAGCATAAGGGTTGGTTAAAGTAATAGGTTCTTTTGCGATCAAACTAGCAATGGCGACCATCATAGCTATTCGATGGTCATTGTGCGAGTCTACAGTTGCGCCACCTTTGAGATAACTTTTACCGTGAATGAGGATGTGATCTTGTTTTGAAGAAATATCCGCGCCTAAAGTTTTTAAGGTATCCACCGTACTTGCTACACGATCAGATTCCTTAATACGTAAGCGTTCAATGTTTATTATCTTCGTTGTTCCTTCACTCACAGAAGCTAACAAACTTAGGATTGGTCCTAAATCTGGGCAATCTTGAATATCGATAACCGTTCCTTTTGTACTTGTTTTTTCACAAACAAGGCCTTCTTCAGAATAAATGACACGACCTCTCATCTCTCGAATAATATCAACAATAACTTGATCTCCTTGAGGAGAATCATGGTCTAGATTATTGATTCTAATAGCGCCATTTAATTGCCCCCCTACTAGGAAGAAAGCAGCTTGAGAATAGTCACCCTCAACGGCATAATCACGAGCTTGATATATTTGGTTTCCTTTGATGTAATAACCATCATCAATCTCTTTAATTTTTATGCCAAACTCTGCTAATAAATCAATGGTTATATCAATGTAACTTTTGGATTCTAAATGATTCTTTATTTTAATGGTTGAATCTCCCTTTAGCAAGGGTAAAGCAAACATTAATCCCGTAAGAAATTGTGAAGAAATTGTCCCGTCAATTTCATAGGTAGCTGGTGATAATTTTGCATCAACAGTAAGTAGGCCATTTTCAAGGGAAAACACATGGTCGTCTTGTGTAAATAATTCTTCATAAATAGTTAAAGGGCGACGCATTAAAGAATCTTCACCTGTAACTCTAAATCTTTTTCCAGTTAGGACATAAATTGGTATCATAAATCGCAATGTTGATCCAGATTCATTACAGTCTACTGTTTCTGTAATTTTACGAAGTTTCTTTACACCACTTATATAGCAATAGTCATCATGTTGTTCAACTTTTGCTCCAAAGGCTTCTACTGCTCTAATTGTTGCATACACATCATCACTATAGGTGATGTTTGTAATCTTGCTTTTTCCTTTTGCGAGTGCCGCCGCTATGATGGCTCTATGCGTGTAACTCTTGGAGGAGGGAGCATCGATTTCACCCTTAAGGCTACTTTTTGAAAATTCCATAGATTTACTTGTTTTATTCATCGAGTAATCTTCTCCTTTTCGTTGCTTTTTTCATATATTCTTGAAGAGATTCTTGTTCTTCTTTTTTAATCGACTCTTTTATTAGAGATAAGGATTTTTCAAACTCTTCGATACTATGTAATAAGAAATGTTTGTTGGTTAAAAACAGTTCACTCCAAAGTTGATCATTCATGTTCGCAATTCTAGTTAAATCTCTGAAAGAGTCTCCAATGATTGTTTTTGTCATTGAGTTCTCTTGATCACTATTGATAAGAGCCATCGCTAAAACATGTGTGAGCTGAGAAGTGTAACTAATCGCATCATCATGATCCTTATCAGACATCATAGTTACTCGCCCAAACCCCATTTGTTTCGCTAGGGTTGTGATCAAGTTGATATTTTCCTCTTTGTTGTGAGGGGTTTTAGTAATGATAAAGTTGGCATTATGGAAGATGCTGGCATCACTATATTGTACTCCCTGTTTCTCTTTTCCTGCAATTGGGTGTGCAGCAATGAAATCAATATCATCTCGAGCATACAATTCATATGCATCTATTATTTTGCGTTTAATACCACCAACATCTGATAAAACAGCACCTTCTTTAAAATCCATTATATATTTTTGAAAAAATGCTTTTACCTTTGATGGGTAAAGACAAATAAAAACAACGTCTAGTTCGCTCAAAATATCTTTAGGGTTTTGATACCCTTCTTTTATAATTCCTTGGCTTAGGGCAAAATCTAATGACTCTTGGTTAATATCTATCCCGTATATGTCATACTTATATGGCAAAAGAGCTCTTGCATAAGAACCGCCAATTAACCCTAATCCTACAATACCTATCTTCATTTTATCACCTTCAATAGTATGGTACAATTATACTATAACTTATAGAAAAGAAAAAGATTAAATAGTGTAAGCGTTTTATGCTTGTCCGTTGCTTTTCTTTCGATTGTATGTAAAAATAATATTGAAGAGATTATAGGAGGGTTCCAATGGAAAATATGGATTTGAAGATTGCACAAAGTGTTGAAATGGAGAACATCAGTGAGATTGCTAAGAAGTTAGGCTTAAAGCAAGAGGATATTGAGCTTTATGGGAACTATAAGGCGAAAATTAAATTGGATGTAATGAAACGTTTGGAAGGCAAAGAAGATGGGAAGGTTATTCTTGTAACGGCTATAAATCCAACCCCAGCTGGTGAAGGGAAATCAACAACAACAGTGGGCTTGGGACAGGCGTTTCAGAAAATAGGTAAAGATGCCATTATTGCTCTT